>Ga0207686_10000766_pt1 | contig 19772 bp, 20 predicted proteins | sample KBSM24metaG_FD_184396 | JGI IMG/M metagenome (GOLD analysis project Ga0207686, IMG submission 184396) | Miscanthus rhizosphere microbial communities from Kellogg Biological Station, Michigan, USA - KBS M2-4 metaG (SPAdes) (version 2) | ecosystem: Host-associated > Plants > Roots > Rhizosphere >...
CGACGGGTGCCGCTGACGGCGGCACTGGGGGCGGTTCGGTGGTGGGCTCGACGGGCACGGGCGACACCGGGGCGGGCGGCGCTTCCGTGCCCGTCGGCGTGGGCTCGACCGGTGCTGATCCAGTCGGGTCCGCGCCTCTGCGCCACGGGGCAGGGACACTGGCCGGTGACGTTTGAACGGGTGGTATGGGCGGGGGTTCTTGCCCCGGGGTGAACAGTTGTCCGAAGGGACCTTCCACGGCGGGGGGCCCGGCGTTCGCGTCGTAACCGCTACGCCGCCAGGGTGGCTCGACGCTCGTTGGAGCTGGACCCACGGGAGGAACGGGTGGCGGTTGGGCCCCCGGGGGAACCCTGGGCCCGCCCAGGGCACCAGGACCTTGCTCCGTGGGCGGTGTGCCCAGGTCGAGGCCGGGCCGTGTGTCGGGCCGGAACCGGTCGATGATCCTGGGAAGAGCGTGATGCGCTCCGGCCAGAACCGCGCCCCCGGCGGCGTTCTGGAGATACCCTTCCAGCATCTCTTCGCCCGTCGGCATGGGCTGGCCGGTGACCATGGGCGTGGCGATCTGTCCCGCCGCGCCGACGGCGGGGCCCGTGACGGCGGTCTTGAGCAGGATATCCCCGACGATGTTCTTGACGTAGCGCAAGCCAAACAAGGGCGCGGTCGCCCCGGTGATGGCACCGCTGGTCGCCGCCACCCGGTAGGCTTCGTCCACCGCTTGCTCGTGGGTAAGGTTCCGCCGCCGGGCGTCCTCGTAGGCCGGGATCAGTTCCTGGGCGAAAGCCATGGCCCCGCCGCCGATAACGCCGCCCGCCGCGCCGCCGATGGCGGTGCCCCATGGCCCCGCCGGGGAGCCAAGTTCCGCGCCGCCCGCCGCGCCCAGGGCGATACCGCCCAGCGTGGGGCTGGATTTGGTCAACCCATAAGTGATCTTACCGCCAAACGTGCGATCCACCGGGGGCGGTATGGGCTCGTTCGGATCGAACGCGTCGCCTCGGGCGAGCCGCCAGCTTTCCCGGCGCAGGTCCCGGGCCGCGTCCAGGGCCGACTGCCCCATGCCCGCGCGTGGATCGGGCGGCGGTTCCGGTAGATACCCGGGGCCTTCGGTTTGCTCGGGGACCCCCGGCAAACCAGCGAAAGCGCCGGGCGCGGTATCAGTGAAGATGTCCGATATGGATCGCGTCGGGAGCGGCGGCACCGGAACCGAAGGCTCGACCGGCGGGGGCTGGATCGCCGTGGGTTCTGGCGACGGCGGTGCGACGGGAGCCGATGGCGTGACGGGCACGAGGTTGCGCGGATCGGGCATCGGCGACGCGGGCACGAGGTTACGCAGGTCGGGCATCGCCGGGCGGACCTGGGTCTCGTCCTCGACCGGGACGAGGTTACGCAGGTCGGGCATCCCATCCATCAGCCGGTTCCCATCTTGCTCCGCACGTAGTCCAGCATGGACACGGGCGGTCCGGGGGGCGCGGCCTCCGGTATGTTAAGCTGAACGTCGGGATCGGACTGTTGAAAGTATTGTTGAAGCCCGCCGGGCCCGTGCAACTGAAGGTTGGTCGGTCCCGGCGTGAAGCGCCAGATGCCGTCCTGACCTTCCCACTGGCCCCCCATGTGCCCGTCCGCGCCGTGATACATGCTCTGCGAACTAAAGCTGGGGTGGTTGGGCTTCTTGAAAGTATCCGGCCAGTGGTTGTTGTCCGCCCGGCCCGCGCCGCCAAGAAAAGCGCCGCGCATATCATAGTTATACGCGTCGTTCGACATGTCCCGGCCCGCCGCCTGGGACTGATCGCGCAGCCATGCCTGATACAAGACCTCGTTCTGGGGGTCCAGCGGGGTGTTATACCTGTCGGTGAAGTCCAGTGGGTCCGCCATCAGAGGGCCTGCCCGCGCCGTAACGCCTGGGTGATCGCGTCCGCCAGGGACGTGGGCGCGCCCGGTAGCCCCGGCAGTTCTGGCGGCGGCATGAGTGGTGGCCTCGCGACTTCGGGCGCTGGCGCGGGCGCTGGCGGTGGCGGGGGCCCGGCGACTTCAGGCGGCGGCGTGGGCCCCATGGCCAGACTATCGCCGCCCGTGATCTTCTGGATGTAGTTCCGGGTCTCGGCGGGGGCGCTCGCCATGCCTTTGCGTTGGACGTTGCCGGGGCCCCAGTTATAGGCGGCGAGCGCCTTGGTGTAGTCGCCGCCGAAGGTGTTCAGGTGCGACCGCATGAGTTGCGCCGCCGCCGGGATCGCCTGCTTTGGGTCCATCGGGTCGATGCCCAGGCCCCGGGCGGTGGCGGGCATGAACTGGGCGATCCCCGCCGCGCCCGACGGGTTGCGCGCGTTCGGGTCCAGCCCGCTCTCGGCGATCAGTTGCCGCCTGAAGCGGTCCGGGTCCAGGTTGTAGCGCGTCGCCGCCTCCCGGATGAGAGCGTCGTATTCACTCATGGCGCGGGCGCGGCGTAAAGCTGCCCTCCCCGCACGATGTAGGATATGCCCGTGGTGCTGTCCTTGAACGGCCCGTCAGGCAGGCCGGGCGCGGGCCCCAAAGGTTTACCCTGGTCCACGACGGGCGCGGCGGTTTTCTGGGGGGCCACCGTGTCCACCAGGGATTTCGGCGGCGCGGTTGGCGCGGGCGGGGCGGCGGGGCCCGTGGGCATGGTCCTGGGGCCCTGGGGCAACCCCGCCGGGCTTCCCGGACGGACACCGCCGCCGGGTAGGATGATCTGTCCGCTGGCATCCCGGGGCACCCGGGAGAAGTCGCCCTTGATCCTGAAACGAGGCTCGGTATCGCCCGTGATCGCCGGATCGCCCAGTGTCGGGGCGAACCATTTCACGTTGTTCCGCGCTTCGTTGGCGTCGTGCGGGATGATCCCGTCCGCCCGCATCATGTCCCAGGCGACGATGGGAGCCATGGCCGGGTTGGTCTTGTAAGCCCGGTCCTCCAGCCACGCGGTGAGCGCGGCGTGGTAGGTCGCGATATCCGGGTCGGCCTCGGCGGGGAGTTTGGACGCGCCCGCCTTACCGAGAGTTCCGCTCTGCGGGGCATACATGTTGGCGAAGTAGGCGTCGCTGCCCTCCTTGATCTTCGCCGCCTGTTCGGGGGTGATATTTTGTTTCGGCACCAGGGTCATCTGCGCGGTCTGCGCTCCCTCGATGACTTTCCGGGCTCCCTCCGCGTCGCCGCCCGCGATCAGTTGGGTGACCTGCTGCATGACCCGGGCGGACTGCTGATCGGTGCCCGCCGCCGCGACGGTCCCGCCCGCGCCGCCGTAGGTGGACACCGCCGGGAAGTTGACCGGTCCCTTGGGGCCCATGCTTTGAACGGTTTGCATCTCTTGCGCCGTGAGTTCCCGGTGATCCGGGTGCGCGCGAAGCCATGCCCGGCTGCGGGATGCGGGCGTGCCGCCCGCGTTGGGCACGACCAGGACGAGATCGCCTTCGCTCTTGGCCAGCGAACCCGGGGCCGCGCCCTCCGTGCTTTGCACTACCCCACCCGCGCCGTTGTTCGCGTCGGGGCGGAACAGTTCGACCAGTTTACTCCGCTGGCGGGCCAGTTCCGGGTCGCCCACCGTCATGCCCGCCGCCTGATCCGTGGGCGTGTAAACGATGGGGCCGTTCGGCCCGCCCGTCTGGGTCTTCTGGAGGGTTTCCGCCTGCATGATGCGCGCGGAGTCCTGCGGGCTGTAGAGTTCCGGGTGCGCCTTGACCTCGCTGACGGTGACCTGACGGGTGACCGCCGGTTTGCCCGTGCCGGGCCCGGTGCCCGCCAGGGTGACGCTCGTGAGCGTGGCGTCGTTCTGCCGGATATTGGCGGTGGCGGTCGCCCCGGGCAGCGCCAGGGTCGTGGCGTTGTCCATCGCCTTGCGCTGGGTCAGGCCCGCCTCGGTCAACGGCGTGCTGTCGCCCAGGGCGGACTGTTCGCGGTTGAGCATCGCGTCGTTGGGTATCTGGCCGGTTCGCGCCCGGTTCACGAGTTCGGAGCGCGCCATCAGCGCGGTCTCGGGGGACTTGTTGCCCGACAACGTGGACAGCGCGACGAGTTGCGGTATGGAGAAACCCGCCATGGGGCCCCCGGCGGCGGGTGCCGCCCCCGCCCTCGGCGCGGCGGCTGGTGCGGGTGCCGCTCCCGGGGCAGGCATGGGCGCGGGAGCCGGCGGAGCAGGCATGGGTGCGGGCGTGGGCGCGGGTGCCGCACCCGTCATCGGGCCCGGCACGGCGCTCGCCGTCGGCGCGGGGGCCGTGGGCAAGGGCGCTATCGTGTTGGCCAAGGGCGGCGGCGTTCCCGGCGCGGGCGGCGGTGTCGGGGGAGCGGCCCCCGGGTTGACCGCCCGAAGTTTATAATAATCCGCCAGTTGATCCCGGTAGCCCTTCTCGTCTCGCAGACGCTGGGCATCGAGCAGGGTCTTGGCGGTCTCGGCCCCGTAAAGCCCGGCCTGGGCCTGCTTGGACGGATCAGGGAACAGGCTCCCGGCGAGCGTGTTCAGGCCCTGGTCCCAGCCCTGGTTACCCGTCGCGAAAAACGCCATGGCCTATGTCATCCCTTTGGGCAGCGTCATGTTCACGGCTGGGTTGTAGGGCGTGCCGCCGCTGGCACCGGGCAGGATCGCCGGGCCGTAGCGACCGGCGGCGTAGGCCCCCACGTTGCCCAGCCCGGAGATCAGTCCAGCCATTTGCTTTTGCCACTCGGCATCGGATTTGGCCTGCGTGGCGATGTTATTCGCCCGGGTCGTCGCGTCGGACTGCCCCAGGTCGGCGGTGCCCGTGGTATTGGCGAACTGGAGCCCGGCATACTGGTTCTCGCCCGCCGCGCGCTGCTGGATCAACTGGTCCGCCGCGCCGCCGTAGTCCGTGGCGTTCCGGTAGGCGACCTGCGAGGGCAGCAGCCTGACCCGGGAGCCCCCGGACAGCAGCGCCTGCGCGGCTTCCTGCGGCATGAGGGCGGTCTTGTTCTCGGTGATCGCCCGCCCGGTGTCGAGCAAAGGCTGGCCATAGGACGAAACCTTGGCGATGTCGGCCCCATACTGGCGGATGTTCGCCGCCGCGAGACCCATGCGCCGGGCCAGCGCGGTCTTCGCCACGGGGTCGCTGGTGGACGACGACGAAGTCCCGGAACCCGACGGATCGGTGGCGTCGGGGCCCACGGGCGTGGATGCCTGTGACGCCGCCAGGACCGCCGCTGCCTGATCCCGCGCGTTTTGCTGGGACTGATCCATCACGCCGGGGGCGACGGTGCCCTGGAGCAACTCCTGGGCGCGGGCGTCGGCGGCGGCGCGTAGCTGATCCGCCGTCTGGTTCTCGGCGTTCACCGTCTGGTTCTGGCGCTCCAAAGCGCCCATTTGCGCGGCGCGGGTCGCCAGGGCCTGCGTGGTCCGGTCCTGGTTTTCCCGTTGCCCGGTGGCGAACTGCGCGTCCGACTGCGCCTTGGTCGCCGCGATGCGTTGCTGGAACGCCTGATTTTGCGCCTGACTGGTGGCGAGGTTCTGATCCCGGACCGCCTGCGCCGCCCGGCTTTGCGCCTGGGACGATTGCTGTGCGCCATACAGCGTCGCGCCCGTGCCGACAGCCGCCGAGGTGGCCGCGATGTAGGGCGCGGCGGCGGCGAGCGCGGCGGTGATTTCCACGCCAGTACACATGTCAGGGTCTCCTTATCGGACCGTCGCGCTGGTCTGGCCGGGGCTGGTCCCGCCCAGACCCGCGTTTCGATTGATGCCGTAGGCGTTACTGATACCCAGGGCGTTCTGCCCGCCCACGTAGCTGCCCACGCCGCCCAGGATGTTGGTGAATATATTCGTCAGGGGGCTGACCGTGGGCACGCCACCCAGGCTGGCGATGATATTTCCCGAGTTGGAGGTGACGCCCGAGATGGCCTGCCGCGTGGTGTCCAGGTTGGCGTTCACCGCCTGATCGTTCACCCCGGCGATGGGCGGGGCCACGGACTCAGCCGCCGTGACCTGACCCAGAAGGTTCTGCTTCGTGTTGGCCACCTGGGATTTAAGCGTGTTGGTGGCGTCCTGGGCGTTCTGGGCTTGCACGGCGACGGCGCGGCCCCGGGTTTCCTCGAGCAAACCCTGTTGGTCCACGCCCGCCTGACTGGACCCCAGCCCTTGCCGGGCCAGCCCGAACAGCAGGTTTTTCTGGGCGAGGTCTCTTTCGCGGTCGATGTCGCTCGTGGCCTTGGTCAGATAGTCCGTGGTGTATTGGTTGAAGTAATCCGGCGTGAACTTCCCGAACGCGTCGCCGATTTGTTTGGAGCCTTCAGCCAGCAGGTTCGACCGGCCCGTGTCATAGGCGGTCTGCCGCGCCGCCTGTGCGTCGGCCTGGGCCTTGAGCGCGTCCTGCTGGGCCTTCTGGTCCGCCAGTTGCTGGGTGTTGAACGCCGTTTGCCTGTCGGATAACTCTCTCTGCTGGCGCAGTTGTTCGTCGGACGCGTCCTGCTGCGCCATCAACTGGTATTGCGCGACCGTCGTGGCTCCCCGGTCAATATATTGCTGGGGTATCCCCGTCTCGACATACGCCGGTGCGCCGTTTGACGTTTGGACCACTACCTTCTGGGGCCCGCCGCCGCCCCCACCGCCACTGTGCAGACACACGTTCTCGCCTCCATCCTAAAACCACGAAGTCCTCGCCGCCGCGTCCGTAACCCCGCAGGGTCCCCTCGATCTCACCGCCCAGGCTCATGATCCATTTCAGGTTCATGGTGTTCTCGGCCATGACGTATGCCTCGGCGCGATGCACGTCGGTCCGCAGCACGGCGGGCATCATCTCATCCAGCACGTAGCGGGTGAGAGGCCGGATGACCCGGCCCCAGCGATGCGAGCCGAAGCCGCAAAGCATACACACGCCGGGGCGGACCAGCGTGGTTCCGATCAAAGCCACGGGCTCGCCGTCCGCCAGGAAGACCCGCCAAAGATCGTTACACGCCAGCACCATGACGTAGTCGGCCAGGGCCCCCAGGTCATCGTCCCACCGCTGCGCCAGGATTTCCCGGCGGTCATGCTCGCGCAGGTTGGCGATGATGTGATCCACCGCCGGTCGGGTCACGGGCGCGCGGGTGACGAGGATCATTATTTCGTCGATCCTTCGTCGAGTCTTAGATGCACGCTGGCCAGGAGCGCCGGGCCGGGCGCGGCGTGAGTAAGCTCCAACCCCACATGCGTGCCATACCCGGCGAAAGGGATGGTTTGCAGCCCATAGGTGTTATCCTGGACCGTGGCGACGGTCTCGAACGCGTCCACGTTGTTGGGCAACATGCCCATCTTGAGGACCCACTGACCCTGGCACATGATGTCCACGCTCTGGATGCGCTTGCGCTGCGTGGGCGTATCCATGGAGTGATGCGGCGTGCGCACCGTGACCGCTGAACTATCGAACGTGACCCCGTCGTTGCCGCCGTAGAGCCAGACGTTGTTGTTCGGGTCCCGGCAGTAAATCTGGTTCACGACAACAGCGAACTCTTCCACCACGAAACCGGGCAGGAACCGGCTCCAGGCGGTGATCTTGCCCGCCGGGAAGTAACTCAGGACGAAAATCTGGTCGGCCACGGAAATCCAGTAACGCCCGGCGATGGGCTGCACGACGGCCTGGGCGTTGAGACAGTCGGTCGGGTTGGTCCTGATGAGCATGGTCATGATCGGGTCGATGGAAGACCCCACGTCGGAGACCGCCGCCGTGGTGGTCACGGTCTGGGATTTCAGGGACCGCACGCCGCTGTCGGAGAGGAACAGGATATCGCCCGTGCCGAACTGGGCCACGCTGTGCTCGGCCATGGTGCCGATGCGGATGACCTGTTGCAGGGCGTCCTTGGTGGGGTCCGGGTCCAATATCCATAGTTGCGTCATGAGCCGGGCGAGCACCGCGACCTTGTCGTAGAATATCTCCATGGCGACGAGGTTCTCGCCGTCGGGATCATGGATGGCGGCGTTGATGAACCCGGCACCGGGGTTGGTGACGGACGCCGGGTCGTTGACCGGAGGGGCGTTCACGCCGGAAAAGCGTAAATACCTGCCATCGGCGCGATACATCTTAGTTTTATAGGTGCGCGCGTAGGTGCCCCGGCTCTGCCCGCCGCCCACTTCCAGGACGACCACACCGTTCCACCAGATGAAACTCTGCCCGACGGTGTCCCGGCCCGTGACGTAGAACCCGTCATCGAAAGCCTCCACGTCGTGGACGGCCACCGCGCCCGTGGCCCCCGCCGGATAGGACAGGTTATGCCAGACGACGGGCACGATGAGACCGCCCACGCCCCCGGCGGTCAGGTTCACGCCAAAGACGTGCAGCGTGCTGCCCTGGCCGAAGATGTAGGACGCTTCCGGGGGCAGGGTGACCATGGGCACGAACGCCTGCCGCTTGGCGATCTCGCCGCCCTGGGTGAGGACCGCGTTGTCGAGGATGCGCAGCGAACCCCCGGGCGCGGTCAGCGCCGACTTGCGGAGGTCCAAACCTTCCTTGAAATCCGAAATCGAGAAGATTTTAGCCATCAGCCAGAGCCGTATCCCGGTGGGATGTAATCCAGACCCACCACCCCTGTATCGAACTCGCCCATGGGCGCGCGGGCATCGCCGCCGCCGCCGCCCATGACGAAGGGCTCGCGCTTGTGGGAGAACTGCCGCACCCGGTGCCGGCGCATGATCTCGTTGGCCTTCTGGAGTTTGAGCGCGGCGTCCTTGGCGTCGTCCCGGGCCAGGAGTTCGGCGGCGCAAAACATGACGATCAGGTGGTCGGGCAAGGTCGCCTGATCGCTGTCCTGGATCATCGGTTTGACCGCCAGGGTGCCGCGCATCCTGAGTTTGCCCTGATGGTCCGTGGTGGTCGCGTCGGGCACCGGCCAGACCTCGAACATGCCCGAGTCGGCGTTGTGCATCCAGCGTCTGGGGGGCCACGACTGGTCCCCCGCCGCGCTGTCATACAGGCGCATCTCACGGGGGCCGATCCCGTAAGTGACGTTGGAAATCCACATGTTGGAGTTGGAGATCAGCCAGAGTTTCGAGATGTCCTCGAAACCCAGCCCCGGCGGGTATGTGTAATACCGCTGGCCCTGAACCATCGTGGTGTCGCGGTCCACGATAAGCTGCGGCCAGTCGTAGTCCCGGTAAAGATCAAGCTGGGTGCGGTTGAGATAGTAGAGCAACGTGTCACGGTCGTTGATGCCATGCGCCACGTTGGTCGAGTGACCGATCTCCGCGCGGAGATCGGTCAGCATGTCCCGGAGTTGCTTACCCATCGGCGGTCGCCTTGTCGCGTTGCCGCGTGCGCATGTTCCGCTCGGTCTGTTCCTTCAGCGTGGCCTGCGCCACATCGGGCAGATGGTCGGCGGTCCTGGGCGCGGACGTGCCCCGGCCATGGTGGTTATCCCGGGAGCGAGACGCCGCCGGGTCCAGATGCGCCGTCGCGCTGGGCAGGTTGACCTGGGTCAGGACATCGGCCAGCCCCAGGGGGTCGCTGCCCTCCATGATGTCATCGTCGTCGGCACCGTGCCCGGCCAGGGCGTCGAGGGTCACATCGTCCGGCGGCGGCGGTTCGTCCCGGTAGTTCGACACCACGCGCGGCGCGTTCGGGTCCGCCATGGTGAACTGGTCCAGGGGTTTGATGATCGGGTCGGGGCTGTCGGCCCTGGTTGGCCCGGGAACGTGGATGGGCAGGCGGCACAAGGGCAGGGTGGGGTCGGAAAGGGGCAGCCTGGGCTGCGCGCCCGTGAACACCTCGCCGAAATATTTGGGCCCATAAATCTGGGTCAGCCGCTGGCGGACCTCGGCCTGGGTGGTGTCCCAGTGCCCCACGACGTGCACGTCGGTGATCGCCTCTTCGCCGTGCAGATACTGAAGCAGGATCAGTTCCGGGAACACGATGGGGTTGCCCCGGTGACGGACGATGACCTGATCGTTGTCACCCGCGAGCGCGACAGAGCATCTCAGCAGTTGGAAAAGCATGGGTAGCCCCTTTGGTTGGAAGACGGTCCCCCACCGGAGGACCGTCCACCGTTGGGGTCAGGCGATATCGTAGACGCCAGAACTGTTAAGTTGCTGGGCGCACATCTGACCAGTATGCGTCAGCGATTTATACATGACGAAGGTGTTGTAGGGCCGCGCCGGGGTGAACCGGTGGTCCCACTCGCCGTCCATCTTCATCAAATAAATATGCCTCGGGTCCCACCAGTACATGCGCTTGTTTTTGCCCATGTCGTCCAGCGTGGGGTCGTACTCGATGATGGTCCCGCCCGGGAGTTTCAGTTGCCCCATCGCGGTATCCTGCGTCGAGGTGAACCCGGTCATCGTGTAGTTACCGTTGGCGCGGAACTCGATCTCCAGGGCCGCGATGAAGTCGGACCCGGCGAGTGCCTTGGTGGGTTTGCCGCCGTAACGGATCAACTGCCGCCACTCTTGCTGCAAGAACTCGATCAGCGCGCCGCCGTTGGCGACGTTGGACGTGATCGCGCCCCTGCCCCCGGCGGCACCGAACGCCGCCGTCGCCGCCCGGTTCCGCCACCATGTGTTGGTCCGCGCGAGACCCCCCGTCGTGCCCGTCGCCGGGCTGTCCAGGATGATGCTCTGCATCCCCGCGAGCGCCTTCGGATCGGCGACACCGTCGCCCCACAAAAGGGTGTTCATGTTACGGGCATACTGTTCGCCGAAGTCCTCCAGCTTGTCCTGAAGCAGGTTGACCAGGACGGTGACCTCGCGGTCGCTGTGGTTGGACATATCCGAACCGTTACCGGCGTCGTCGGTGATGCTGATCCCGTCGATCTTCAGTTCGGTATGCGTCAGTGTGAGCCCGATATGATGCTCGCGCCACGGGTAGTTGACCCGCTTGATGTTGGCCGGGGTATAGAACGAGACCGTATCGTTGTGCGTATAACCGACGATATGATCGTTGACCCCGCCCGCGCCGTAATCGCCCTTGACCGCGAGGGAGATGTTGCCCTTGCCGCCGGGGAAACTCTTGGCGCTCGACTCGGCCCACTTGAGCATGGGCTTCGCCTGGATCGCCTGTTTGAAGGTGTCTCCCTTGTTGTAGTAAAAGTCTAACGCCGCGTTGGCGATGTTCGCCAGTTCACCTGCTGTGAAAGCCATCCTTGGTTGTGATCCTGAACGATCACGACGCGCGCCTCATGTTCGCCACGGCCAGAAGCACGGCTTCTTTCATGGACGTGGGTTCGGGGGCGGCACCGTGAGATGAGCCGTTCAGACCCGACGGAGCCATGCGCGTCGGCCTCGGCGGGGGTCGTATCCGCGTCAGCGTGTTCGTGGCTTCGATATACGCGTCGTTGACCAGGGCCAGGGCTTCCTGGGGGTTGCGTGGCGACCCCCGTTCCTGGAGCAAAGCCTGCGAGACGCGCCGGATCGTATCGGCTTTCAGGGCATAGTCCGGGTCTCGTCCACGAACACTGTTCTCCCAGTTCTCGACCGCCGTGCGGACCTCGGTCAGGGCGCGGCCCTGATCCTCCTGGGTGCGCGTGGTGTGAACCTCTTGCAGCCTCGACTCGGCCTGCGCCGCCCGGAACCGCGTTTGGGTCAGATCACGCGCCGTCTCTTCCGTTATCAGCCCGTCGTCCACCTGTTGCTGTAAATCCGGCGAGAAACGGCGTCCCACGGCTTCTTCGGCGGCCTGCACATAAGGCATGACACCGTTGAGGAACGCCTGATAATCGCCGCGCCGTAACGCCGCGCCCACGCCCAAAAGCAGGTTCACGTCGTCGGGGGCCAACTGGTGCTGGCGCAGGTAGCCCTGAAGCTGCGCGTGCTGCTCGAGATCGGGCCGCAACGCTTCCAGGGATCGCCGCGCGTCGTCGCGCTGACTGAGAAGTTGCTCGAACCGTCGCTTGGTCTCCGGTCTCAGTTTCCTGAGATCGGCTTCCGTGGGGTCGGGCAGTTCGGTGTTCGTTTCCGTGGGCCCGGGCGTTTGCCCGGCGGTCCCAGCCGTATCCGTGTCTTGTCCCTGTGTCGCGGCCTGTCCCTCGTCGGGTATGGCGGGCGTTTCCTGGATGTTGACCACCGCGCGGACCGCCTGAAGCAGGCCCTCGCGTTCGGATAGTGGGGTGGCGGTTGACGGTTCCGCTGGCGCGTCGGTGCCTGACGAGGGCGAAGTGTCTGTCTGGGAGGGCGTGTTTTCAGTGGCGGGGGACGGGTCCGCCGGGGGTGCGTCCTGGGTCGCGGGTCCGCTGTCGAAGTCGAACTCGGCCACTATGGTTGGTATCCTGGGCTGAAAACGTCCCCGTTATGGCCCTGGACCTGGGCCCTTGTCCAGGGCATATCGCCCAGGTCTATCGGGCCAGTCTGAAGGGCGGTCCGCCCACCAGCATCGACAACAGGATGATGATACAGATCACGCCGGTCACGGCGATGGCGATGCTCGCGAACGGCGCGGGAAGCGGGAGTTGCCGGATGACCCAGAAGATAAGCCCGAAGATCAGGCAAAGCACGAGTAAGTAGATCAACAGGTCGATCATGGCGTGGGTAGTCCTCCACCGGGACGCATCCTGGGCATGGCACCGCCGGTCCCGGGGCGGTTGCCGTTACGGCCAAATACCTGCATGGGCGGCACCCGTGGGCCCATGGCCCCGCCGGTCCCGGGGCCCGAGACGCTGTTGGTCAGACCCTGGGCGCTCTGCGCGTTCGGGTCCTCGGCTGGGTCCGCCGGGCGTGGGGGCCCTTTGCCCGCGCCGTCCGGCGGTTCGCCCTCTTCGCCGGGGGGTGCCCCGGGAACGGGCGGCGGTTGCGACATGAGTTGGTTGAGCGCCTCGATGCTGGGCACGCCCTCGGCGAAGGCATCGGTCAGGTCCAGGTCGTCGCCCATGCGTTTGATGAGTTCGCGCGCCATCCACTCGGGGGAGATGCCGGGAATACGCTGCAAGATGGGCAGCAACTGGACCATGTTCTGGACCTCCTGCTGCTTGTTGGGCAGGCCCTCGGCCCCGGCGTCCACTTCCAGGTAGACGTTCCTGGCGATGGTTTCGCGGTCCAGTTCGGGCCAGATCGCCCCCGGCCCCACGACCTCCAGGACGACCTGCTGGGAGACGTTTTTAAGTAAGATTTCGCCGCCCGCCCGGGCCATGTCGGAGAGCATGTCGTTCATGTCGTCGGTAACACTGGACGTGTCGGTGTGCTGGCTGAACTGAGCCACGCTGACCTCGGTCGCCGTGGCCCCGGAGGTTGTCCCTTGATCCGCCTGATCGCTGCCCAGCACCCGCAACATGTCCTCAAACGCTGGCGCGGTGTCGTAGAGCGCCGGGTCTATGGGCGGGTTTTTGATGACCTGAAGCACGTCTTCGATCTTCTGCCCTGGAGCCAGGGCGTTCAGTTCAAGGATCGCGTTGGCCGGGTGGGTTTTAAGTTTGTCCTTGTCGACTTCTTCAAGGACACCCGCCGCCACCGCCGTCTTGGGCCGGTTCGCCCGGCGATGTTCGCGAAGTCCCTGCCGGGCACGGTTAAGTTCCAGTTGCATGTCCCGCAGCAGGTCGATGTCCGACGACGGAAACACGACACCCTCATCGTATCCTTCGTTGAGGACAAAGGCGAACCATGGATAGAAACGACTGATCTCCACGTCCGGGACGGCGGGCTCTTGCAGGAAGTCGGGGTATCCGTCGCAGACCACGTAAACCAGCCCATCCTTGCGGTGGTATATCTCCCAGACGCAGGCGTCTCCCGTTTTGGTATCCGGCTCGCGACCGCCCGCCTCGTAGTGCCGGGGCGGCGCGGTCTCCGCTGACACGTTGCCGTCGGCGTCATAGGACGCGTAGCCCTTGCCCACGTCCACGCCGTAGACTTCCTGGATTTCATCCGGGGTCAGGATGTATTCCTGGGCCACCCAGTCGGTGCCCAGGAAGCCCTTGAGCGTGCGGCACTTCTTGTCCGGGATGATCGCCGTGCTGTCGGGATAGTCGAAGGATAAACCTTCGCGCACGATCAGCTTAGGCTCGTTGGTCAGGGCCTGGATGGCCAGCCTCAGTTCCTCGGCGTCGGCGCTGTCGTGTTCGATCTCGCCGTCCGCGAGGTCCTGGGACAGCCGCTCGATATTGGCCAGCCGCTCGGACATGTCGGCGATCCGCGCCTCGATGGCGGGCGACATCTTCATCGCTCTCTGGAACCCCAGCTTCACGTAGCCCACCGCCGTGACGATGGCCCGCCGGGTCGTCATCTTCATCATGGATTTGAAGCTGTGGACCTGTTCGTCGATGTTGTAGTCGTAGAACAGTTCAAGGGTTTTACCCACGCGCTCCATGAGGTTGTCATATTGTTTGACCGAGGCGGCGTCCATCATGACGCTCTGCGCCTCGGGCGGCGGCGGCATACCCATCATGACCGCCTGTTGCGACATCGCCATCGCCTGCTGAAGGGCCTGTTCGGTGCCGTCCCAGGTCTTCGCCAGTATCTTGGGCCGCATCCTGGCCTTGACCGTGGGGTTGTTCGGATAGAGTTCCGCCGTCCGTTGAAGGACATGTCTCAGGGCGATGTTGGCGACGTAACGCTCGTCCCGGTCGGCTGAGTTGCGGCGGTGCCGGCGGCGGCGGCGGGTCTCGGTCTCCCACTGATCGCCGTTGACGAAGTTCATGTTCGCCCGCATCCGGTCGAAGCTGGGTTTCCAGTGGGTGCGGGCCTCGCGCACGCGCTGCCGCCAGCGTTCCACCAGCTTACGACGGCCCTCGTCCGGCTCGGGCGGATCGCGGTTGATGAGTTTGCCCGTGCCGCCGTCGTCCATGATGGGCGGCGTCATCATGTCGGGCGAACCCTGGTATGTCAGGGGACCCGGCATCGTGGGCGGCAGGCCCATCATCGCGGCGGGGTCCATGGCCGATGGCGGGCCCATGGGCACACCGCCCGGCGGCGCGGACGGTGCTCCCATCCCGCCGCCGGGGGCTGGAGGCCCCATGGGATGAACACCCATCGGTCCGCCACCTGGAGGAATACCAGTTCCCGACATGGCCTAAAACCCTCCCGCGCCAAAAGTCTGGCGCACCGACCGCTCGGCCATCTCGCGTTCCATCTTCATCCAGCCGAACGTGCCCTCTTCGTTGACCCGGGCACTGGGTCTCACGGGGCCCGCGCCCACCTGGAGGGCAAGCCCGAGGCCGATATAAGCCAGCGAGTCCACGAAATCGTCGTGGCTGTCATAGGGGAACTTCAGCATCTGATCGCGCGCCATGGGCCACCACGGGGCCCGCTCCGGGAAGCGCACCTTGCCCATGGACATGCGGCCCTGGATCGACTGGGCGCGGGTCTGCTTGTCGGCGACGGGCTGCATCTCGATGATCGAGCAGTATGTCTTGGTCTCCAGCATACGCTTGCGCAGAAAGGGCCCGATGGCCTTGGAGATGTGCGACTTTTCCGCCCACCAAAAGACCGGCTTGTGCGCCCGCATGAGGCGGATCATGGCCTCGACGGCCTGCTCGGCGGACATCTGCCGCCAGACCAGATCGGGCAAAATCCAGATCGTGCTGTCCTCGTCGACGCCCGCCATCATCAGGCAGGTCTTGTCACTCGTCTGCTTGAGCGCGACGGCGTGATCGGAGGCGGCGTAGACACGCAGATTTGGAGGGAGTTCCTTGGGTTGATAGGTGTTGAGCCAGCGCGAACTGAAGAAAGCCCCGCCAGCGGGACTGGGGCGACCCTGATAGAGAGCGCTGAACCCACGGGTGTCTCTGCGTTGTAAGCCAAGAAGAAAGTCCCGTCCGAACCTCCCAGGCCATAGGGCTTCTCCTTCTTTGCGCCCCATGACATCGCCGTCCTGACTGTCGGCCAAAGCGGGCATGTCGATGATGCGCCACTCCTTGGCCTCGTCCTGGTCGTAATAGGTGTTCGTCGGATCGGTCAGACGGCCCACCAGATCGTCCTGGTGCCAGCGCGTCTGGATCAGCATGATCCTGCCGTTTTCGTCCATGAGCCGTGAGGCGATGACCTGGGTGAACCACGTCCAGAGGGTGTCCCGGATCGTGGGTGAGTCGGCCTCGTGCCGGTCCTTGAGCGGATCGTCGATGATGAGGCAGTGACCGCCGCGCCCGGTGGTCGTGCCGCCCCGGCCCACGAAGGCCATGATGCCGCCCTGGACGGTTTCCATGCGGTCCGAGGCGACGCTGTTCACCTTGAGGATGGCGTCGGGGAAAACCTGCGCGTAGGCCGGGGACAGCATGATCTCGCGCACCGCCCGACCCACGTCCTGGCTGAACTTTTCGTTGTAGGTGCCGAAGATGAGACTGTCCCAGGGCCGTCTGCCCATATACCACGCGGGGAACATCTTCGACGCCAACTGAGTTTTACCGTGACGTGGCGGAAGCGAAATAATAAGCCGCTTGATCGCGCCCTTCTCGAGTTCCTCGAGCCCCGCGCACATGACCTTGTGGAAACGCTGGGCGTCGTAGCGCGAGTAGTCAGGGTCGTCCCGGTTGTCGGGCGTGGGCATCATGAGACGGGTAAACGCCAGCATGTTGTCCTTGGCGTCGATCACGGCGATCAGACGCTTCAGGACCAGTTCGTAGCGTTTCTCGTCCGGTGTCACGCCTTCGCCGCCCTCATGGGAGGCGCGGGGCGCGCTTCGGCGGGCACCGGGCCCTCGGCCTCGGCGGCGGCTTGTTTCCCGGCGATCTTCGCCGCCGCCTTCTTTTTCCCGGCCATCTGGCCCCGGACGTAAGCCTGCATGTTCTTGTTCTCAACGCTGGGGGGCATCGCCATGGGCCGGGCCTATGTCAGGGTGAAGTTGGGGGTTGTGACCGCTCCGATGCCAACCCCGGCGGCGAACGCGTAGGGCGTCACCGTCGCGGTCGCGGTCGCCGTCGTGGTTCCGCCCGGGAAAGTAACGGTCCACGCCCCCGTGGTCGCGTTCACGAGGCCGCTTTGCTGCGCCACGAACAGCGCGTCTTTGTTGAGGTTGACCTTGACCTCGATGGGTTTCGGCACGCTGGGGTCCGCCACGACCATGCCGGTCACGACCAACGGGCTCGCCGCCGCCTGACTGGCGGGCGTGTTGACCGTGACGGTGGCGGCGTTGCCCGTCGCGAGCCAAAGCCGCCACGCCGTCTTCAGATACCTGAAGACGGACATGGGGTGCGGTGCCGCCGCGAGGGTCATGTCCACGCCCCCACGGTGACTTCGTTGGACGCCGGGGCCTCGGTCGCGCCGAACGCGTTGGTCGCGGTGACCGTGCACGAGAACGCCCCGCCCACGTCCGCCTCGACGAGGTTGTAGATGTAGCTGTCGGTGCCGACCTCGAGGCCCCCGCTGATCCACTGGTAGGCGTAGCCCGTGGGCTCACCGTCCCAGTTGCCCATGGTGCAGGTCAGCAAAGCACCGTCCTGGGCGGCGTAAGGCACGTCCCGGTTGACCGGCGGGGCCTCGGCGACCTCGGCCTCGGGACCGGCCAGCGGGATCAGTTCGCCGGGCAGGATCACGGTCTCGGTGGGATCGCGCGGGTCCGGCGGTTTGACGAAGGCGTCCTGATAGCCGCTGGCGTCGTCCAGGACCCCCGGCTGGGCCTGGAGCCCGGCGGCTTCCGGCAACGGGTCACGCGGATCGGGCGGCGCGTGGAACGCGTCGAGATACGCCACCGCCAGCGGGTCCATGTTGGGGTCCTCGGGCACGGGCGGCGGGGCGTCCGAGTAGCCCGTCGGGGTCTTGTATGGCGGGTTGATGATCGGGTCTTCGTCGGTCCCAGACATGTTATTTATCCTTCATGATTTGGCGTTCGATCAGGCCGCGCAGGTGCGCGATGTCGCGTTCCGCCGTGTCCAGCCGGATACCCAGGACGTGGATCGTGTGGGAGTTCCGCCACGCGAGCGCGACCAGGGCCCCAAGCAGGACCGGAGCCAGTGCCAGCGCGACAGGTGGCCACGCGGCGTCCATCTATCCCGCGAGTTGATCCGGGTTCGGGACCGGACGCGGGCCCTGGACTGTCCTGGGCCCATCGACGGCCTGGGCCTGTTCGTTGCACTGGCGCTGAAGTTCATGGATCAGCGGGGCGACGACCTCGTAAGGCACGGCGGCTTTGCCCAGCACCGCCATCACGTTGTTCCAGGTCTGCGCCTCGAGCGTCAAAGACAGCTTATCTGTAGGTTGCAACAAGGGTTTTCTCCTTAGTGTCTGGTTTCGAGGGCGGCGACGCGGGCGTGCAGTTCCTTGATCGCGTTGAGCAGCACGCAGGGCAGCGCCGAGGTATCCAGTATGAGCAGGTCCTTGACCCGCCGGGTCTCGATCCAGCCCTCCCGCTCCGTCACCATGGCGGGCAGCACGCCCTGGACCTCCTGGGCGACGAAGCCGACATAGTGCTTCTCGGTGTCGGTGTGGGTCGTTTCGCCGGGTAAATAGAAGCTGTCGTTGCCGTTGTAACTATACACCACGGGACGCAGCCGCAGGGCCTCGGCCAGACCCTTGGTGTAGTCGCCGTGCACGGTCTTGATACGCGCGTCCGACGTGTCGCCCCAGGCCCCGCCGCCCGGTTTGTATGCCTGACCGTTGATGGTTATCGTGCCGCTGGTGTCCACCGCGAAGACGCGGTTGGTGGTCCAGTAACCCTCCACGATGGTGTTGGGCCGTCCGCCGCCGTTGACGATCCAGTTGGCCCCGCTCTCGAACTGGTAGCCGCCGCAGAGGGTGATGTAGTAGCCGTTGGTGTTGGCCGCGAAGCTGTTGTCTCCGGGCAGGGCGCGGACCGTCCCTTCCGAGGTAAACTGCCCGCGCACGTAAGTCGTGCCATCCGGGCCGACGATGAAGATTGGGGTGCCCCCCTCGTAGATCGCCCAGTTGCCGGTGCCGCCGCGCTCGAAACGATAGGCCGGGTTGTTGCCGACGACGAACTGGCCGTTGTCGGCATAGACCCCGCCCGCGGACCGGACCACCCCTCCTATGACGGTGCCGCCCGCGCTTACGTTGCGGATGACGTTGAGATCGCCCGCCCCGGTTATGTTCATCAGTTCGACGTTGTCGGAGCCCCGTATCCAGGACATGGTGCCGTTGGCGCGGGCGTACTGCCATCGCCACGCGCCCCCGTCCTGGACGAACTGGGTGTATCCCCCGTCGACGGTCTGGAGGATATAAGCCCCCCGGGACAGGGCGAGCGCGTTACCCGCCGTGATGTTTACCCCGGCTCCCAGACTTTGCGCGACGTTCACGTCGCCGTTCGCGCGGGTGATCGAGAACGGCTGCCCCAGGTAGCCGCCCCCGTCATCGAAACGATGGATGCTGAAGTTGGAGCCGACGTTGCCGCCGGTTTCCGGGTTGCCGTCGCTTACCTGCACCTGCCAGCGCGGCACGTTGTTGGTGTTGGCCTGGATAAGTTTGACCTGACTGGTCCCGGCGTTGAGACCTAAAAGTGAGTTCTGCCCCGCGCCCCCGCTGATGGTCGCTATGTTGGCCACGTTCAGGCTACTCGAGGCGGTGAGCAGCCCGGACACGTCCAGGGTGCCTCCCACGCGCCAGCCCGTGTAAGGCGCTTCCGCCTGGAGCATGAGTTTGTTCACGCCGTCGCCGTAACCGATGTAGCCGACACGCGCGCCGTTGGGAGCGTTGAACCCGACGATCCCCGGGTGCAGCGCGTCCGCCGACTGTAAGTGAACGCCCCCGCTCCCCGCCGTGGGCGCGTTGACCTGGACCGTCCCGGCGGTGGTCACCCCGCCCGTGGAAGACAGTGCCCCGGCCACGGACAAAGCCCCGGTCAACGCGCCCCCCGAGAGCTTCAAATACGGCCCGCCGGCGGGCGCGACGCTGTCGGCGTAAGCCTTGGTCACCGCGCCCTTGGGGTCCGTGGGCGAGCCCGACAGGATCAGGGGCCCGGTCATGACGCCCCCGGACAAGGACAAATAAGGCCCGC
>Ga0207686_10000771_pt1 | contig 19687 bp, 17 predicted proteins | sample KBSM24metaG_FD_184396 | JGI IMG/M metagenome (GOLD analysis project Ga0207686, IMG submission 184396) | Miscanthus rhizosphere microbial communities from Kellogg Biological Station, Michigan, USA - KBS M2-4 metaG (SPAdes) (version 2) | ecosystem: Host-associated > Plants > Roots > Rhizosphere >...
CCAGAGCTCGATAGAGTGCTTCAAAAATGCCTGGAGCCCGATCCCGCGCAACGCTTCCAATCGGCCGGCGAGCTCCGGCAGGCGCTCAGCGGCGTCGCGCAAGGCCGCGGCTACCGGCGCGAGTTCATCTTCGCCGGGGCCGCCGTGGCGATGTTGATCGTGGGCCTGGCTCTGCTGGTAATGCAGTTTCCATCCAACCGGAGGCTCTCCGATAAAGATGTCCTGGTGCTGGCCGATTTCAGCAACACCACCGGCGACCGGATTTTCGACGGCACGCTGCGCACCGCGCTGGCGCTGCAACTAGAGCAATCGCCGCTTTTGATAGTCCTGGACGACCAGCAGATGCAGCAGAACTTGGAGCTGATGGGCCGCGCGCCGGACACGCGCATCAGCAACGCCATTGCCCATGACATCTGCGAGCGCGAAGACCAGAAGGTCATGATTACCGGCGCGATCGCGGACTTGGGTAAAGTATTCGCGATTACCGTGCAAGCCGTGAATTGCCAGAACGGTGCGACGCTCGCACGCGAACAAGTGCAGGCCGAGGGCCGCGAGCAAGTGCTGAACGCGATCTCGAAGGCCGCCACCGGCATCCGCGCGGAGCTGGGCGAATCGCCGAGTTCGATTCAAACGCTGGACCGCCGCTTGGATCAAGTAGCCACGGCATCGATCGAGGCATTCCAGGCATACGCTCGCGGAGTGGCGCAGCGAAACCAGGGCCGCGACCTGGCATCCATCCCCTTGTTTGAACACGCAGCCCAGTTAGATCCGAACTTCGCCATTGTCTGCTTGCAACTGTATTTCGCCTACAGCAACACCGGTCAGAACGGCCCCGCCGAGGAGTACTTGAGGAAGGCTTTTGTTCTGGCGGATCATGCCAGTGAGTTCGAGCGCCTGCGCATTCAAGCCATTTACTACCGCGTCGCAACCGGCGAGCTGAACCGCGCTATCGATTCCAATCTTCTCCTCCGGCGCACCTACCCGCGCAATCGTCTGTCTCACAATCAATTGGGCGGAATTTACGCGAGCCTCGGCGAATGGGAGAAGGCGCTCGCGGAATATCAGACCGCCGGCGATCCCAGTCTATATTCGGCTCTGATTCTGGCGTATGCGCGCCTGGACCATTTCGACGAAGCCAAATTGGTTCCGCGAACGCCGGACGTCGCCGCCATCCACCGCGCGCTGCTGCGTGTCGCTTTCATGCAGCCCGACCCCGCCGCTGCCGCCAAAGAAATCGCATGGTTCACCGGCAAACCCGAGGAGTACCAAAGCCTCGGTGAACAATCGCAGAACGCTCTCGTTCACGGCGAATTCAAGAAAGCCGCGGCGCTAGCGCAGCAAGGCGCGCGCCTCGCCCAACAACGCGGTTTCGAAGAAGCTGCCGGCCAGTTGCTCGCGCAAGTCGCCGGCATGGGCGAATTCCGCGGAAGTTGTGACGGCGTTCAGCAAATCGGAGCGGTCGCCGCGCTGCTGTGCTCCGATGCCGAGGCTCCGTTCAAAGCCGCCGAAGCGCAAGCCAAAGAACGTCCCAGCGACACGCTGCTGAACGCGGTCCGCTTGCCCATAGCCCGCGCGACGTTAGCGCTTCAGCAAAATCAACCCTCACAGGCGATCGAAGCGCTGCAGGCCGCCGCACCGTATGAGCGCGCGTATTCGCAGGTGCCTTATTTGCGCGGCATCGCCTACCTGCGCCGCAACCAAGGCGCCGCAGCGGCGGCCGAATTCCAAAAAATTCTGGACCACAAAGGCGCGAACTGGGGCGTCGTCTATCCGCTTTCTTACCTGGGCGTGGGCCGCGCGTGGGCTCTCGCGGGAGACTCCGCCAAAGCGAAAACCGCCTATCAGTCTTTTTTCGCGCTGTGGAAAGACGCGGATACCGATCTCCCGGTGCTCGCGCAAGCCCACAAAGAATTCGCAGCGTTGCCTTGAACTTCCTTCAACGCCGCCCCGAGGGGTCCAGTAATTTCAGCGATGGAAACAGTTTCCGGTAGAAGCCCCGGTCCCGTGATAATAGTCGGTCCGCTTGCAGCTGCGCGTGTGCGCCGATTAGAAAATCAGCCAGAATGCGAGTCCGCTGGCCGCCCTGCTTGCGGTAAGCGCGCCAAGCGCGGCTAGCGGCGAAGCTCGCTTCCGCGCTCAAGGCTTCCACACGAATTTCCCCGTCGCGAAGGAACTCGTCGCACTCGCGCCGGCTCGCAAAGTGGACGCACAGCTCGGCATAAACCTGGTCGCAAACGATCATCGACCCAGCCCGCGCGGCTTCTTCGAGTGCGGCCACTGAGTCGTCCAGAAATTCTGGATCGGGCGCCAATATATCCAGCAGAATGTTGGTATCGATCGCAGTGATCATCGCCCGCGCACATCGTCGAGAAAGCGATCCACCGCTTTCCCTCGCGGCGAATAGCCCAACTCGGCAAAGCTCTGCCGGCAGCGGCCCTTCCATTTCGCCACGTCGATTTTGTGTGGGACCTTTTCCAAAACGATGGCCCCCTTCACCACTCGGAATTCGATCTCCGCGTTAGCCGTCAAACCGAACCGGTCGCGAAGGTCCTTAGGAATGGTGACTTGCCCACGTTCCCCTATTTTCATTCCCATACGGTATGTATCATACCAGAAATACATACCTGGGGCAGGGTGTAGTTAGAGCCGCACAATCTTTGCGGAGGGGTTCCCTTTGAGCGCGTTGCGCGTGTCGACGATCAGTTTCGCGCGCTCCACGATGCGCGTGTAATCTAAGTCCTTGTGATCGGTGACAATCACCACGCAATCGGCGTCAGCGGCGCCTTTGTCCGCATCGATGGCGGTCATGTCTGCCACCACGCCGTCGGCGTGCAGGTGCGGCACATACGGATCGCTATAAGTAACGCTCGCCCCGCGCTTGCCCAGCAGGTGAATAATATCCAGCGCCGGCGATTCGCGCACGTCGTCGATATCGCGCTTGTAGGCTACGCCCAGGACATGCACGCGCGAGCCCTTCAGCGCCTTCGAGTGATCGTTCAGTGCATTCTGAATTTTGTCGACGACGAAGTGCGGCATGTTGCCGTTGATGTATCCGGCCAGCTCGATGAAGCGCGCCTCAATGCCCGCTTGCTTGGTTTTCCACGACAAGTAAAACGGGTCGATCGGAATGCAGTGGCCGCCCAAGCCCGGACCCGGATAAAACGGCATAAACCCGAAAGGCTTGGTGGCCGCGGCGTCGATCACTTCCCACACGTCGATACCCATACGATCGCACAGCATCGCCATTTCGTTCACCAGTCCGATGTTGATCATGCGGAAAGTATTTTCGAGCAGCTTCACCATTTCGGCCACGCGCGTGGAGTTCACCGGGATGACAGTTTCGAGCGCCTGCTGGTAGAACAGCGCGCCAACCTTCGTGCAGGCCGGCGTGATGCCGCCCACCACTTTCGGAATGTTGCGAGTCTGGAACTTGGCGTTGCCGGGGTCCACGCGCTCCGGCGAAAAGCACAGGAAGAACTCGTCGCCCACTTTCATGCCGGGCTTCTCGAACATGGGCAGCATCAGTTCGTTAGTGGTTCCGGGATAAGTGGTGGATTCGAGGATAATCAACACGCCCGTGTGAAAATGTTTTACAATTTCCTGGCACGCGTTCACGATGTAACTCATGTCCGGGTCTTTGGTTTTGCGGAGCGGAGTGGGAACGCAAATGTTGATGGTGTCCATCGTCGCGACGGCGGCGAAATCGGTGGTCCCTTTCAGCTTGCCGGATTTCACTAACGGCGCGAGTACCGAAGTGGGGATGTCTTGAATATAGGATTCACCGCGATTCAGCAACGTGACTTTCTTGGCATCGATGTCAATGCCCGTGACATGGAACCCGGCGGCCGCGAACTCGACGGCCAGCGGCAGGCCCACATAGCCCAAACCCACAATGCCCACGTGCGCGGTCTTAGAGGTAATTTTCTTCTGAAGATCTTCGAAATAACTCACTTGCTGTCAGTCCCTTTCCAGAAAAACTCACCGCTACCTATAAGTTCGGCAGGTCCCGCCAAAAAGATAGCCTCGTCTTCCCAGCGTAATGCAAGCGGACCCGCGGGCGTCAAAACCTGCACCGGCGACGTCACCAGGCCGCGCGCGATGGCAGCCGCTCCCGCGCCGGTCGATCCGGTTCCCGAACTCATGGTTTCCCCCGCGCCGCGCTCAAAAAAACGGACGTCCAGCGTGTGGCCGTTGACCACGCGCACGAACGATACGTTGGTGCGGTTGGGGAAGCGCGGATGGCGCTCGATGCGCGCGCCCAGCGCCTGCCATTCGAAATCGAAATTGTCGACGAAAAAAACGCACTGCGGATTGCCGACGTTGAGGATCGTACAATCGCGCTCTTCGATCGACGCGTGCAGATCTTCGATGGCGGCCGCGCCCATGTTCATTTCGAAAGAGTAGGCGCGCCCATGGCGTTCCAGTAGTCGCAGATGTTTGACGCCGGCGCCGGTTGAGACGCGCACATCGGCCCCAACGGCGTGCTGCTCTACCAGCAACGCGGCGGCGCAGCGCGTGCCATTGCCTGAGATTTCACTGCGGCTGCCGTCGGAATTCCACAGCTCAATCTGGGCGTCTTCGGTGACGCCTAGCGAGATCAGCAGCCAGCCGTCGGCGCCAATGCCGGTGTGGCGATCGCAAATCGCTATCGCGGCCGTGGCGATATCGCCAAGCTCGTCCTGCAACTCATCGCGCCAGGTGAGCAGAAAATCGTTGCGCGCGCCGTGCGCTTTTGTGAAGGGGATGTTCATGGGATCTGCGTCCATTGGCGCTTATAAATATCGACCGCCGGCGCTCCTTCCACCATAATCCGCTTCTTAAGTTGATAGCGCGGGCCTAACCTGTTCACCGCTTCGTCGACCTTATCGCCGGCAACCGCCAGCGCCCATTCTTCGTGGAAAAACAAGTCGGGCCGCAGCACTGCGGCGTCCCAGGAAGGACGGTTGCCCTGATGGAGGCCTTCGCGCAAGGGAATGCGGGCGTCGCGCAGAACGCCGGTGAGATCGCCAAAGGAGTAAATGATCCCATCGCCCGGCTGATAGTTGGCCGCGAGGTAAGCCGCTGCTTGCCCAGTCCACGCACGGCGTGCTGCTGAGTTTATGGCGGCTTCCTTCCAGCACAAGGGCGCCCCCGCCAATGCCCACGACGCAGCCACCGCCAGCACCAAGACCGCGGCTCCCACCGCGTGCAGCTTCGCCGGCAAAATCGCTACAACCCCGGCGGCGGCGAGCGCGGCGAGGGGCAGCGCGGCCAGCGCGTAGCGTGTGTTGTACCAATTGTGCGGCCACAGCGTCGGCACGTACAGCGGGGTGCCGGAGGAATGAATGCTCCACACATAGAACGCAGGCGGCAGCGCCAGCAGCAGCAGCGGCCACCATATCTTTTTCGCTAGCGCCGCCACAGTTCCGAACGCTCCTAAAACCACCAAAGTCCAGCCCTGCGTCAATGTGATCGCAGCGAAATAATATTGCATGGTCACGCGCCAGTTGTGATCGGTGGGATAAAGAACTGCTTGCGCGACTTGGCGATCAAAAATCGCCTGAGGAGAATACTCACCGTTGTAGAATTCGAGCGCATTGCTGAAGTAATACTGATTGTGCGCCAACCACGCCAGCGGCCCCAGCGAAGCCAGCACCGCGAATAGCAGTGCGTGAGATTTCCGGCGCGCGGTTATCAATATGTAGAGCGCGACGAACGGGATCAGAAACCAACCTTCGTAGCGCGTCAGCGACGCCGCGTTCGAGGCCGCCGCGGCCGCAAGTACTGCCCAAAGAGATTGCGAGTCGCGGAACGCCACCGTCGACCACAGCAGCGCTGCCAGCGCCGCCGCGAAGATGGCTTCGCTCATCGGCGTCGCTTGCAGGTACAGCATATTCGGATTTAACGCGAATAACAGTGCGGCAGCAAGAGCCGCCGCCGCGGAAGCGTACAAGCGGCGTGCGGCCGCATAGAGGAACGCGCCCGCGAACACAAATGCCACGGCCGATGGAATCGCGCCCGCGAATCCGCTGCGCCACCACGGCTCGCGCGCGACGAACGGCAGCATCAACACATGCGGCAAGGGCAGCCAGACGGTACCTAGTTGTTCCGGACCTGGGGTCCGCGAGTCGAGCACGCGGCGCGCGATGTTCAGATGCGCCTCGGCATCTCCGTAATACAGGGTGTAGCCATGGGACGCGCACCACCACACGGCTGCGGCGCTGATCACCGTGAGCAGCATCACCACCCCGGCAAGATTAGAACGATGTGAACTTGCGGAACTCTTCAAAGCGGGCATCGATTTCTTCACGCGTGAGCGTGCGGAAGCGTTCCACGCCAAAGCGTTCGCAGCAGAAGCTTCCCATGACGGACCCGTATATCACCGCGCGGCTCAGCATACCCCGGCTGATCTGGTCGCCTTCCAGGCTGAAGCCATGCTCGGCCAGGTAGCCGATGAAGCCGCCCGCGAAACAATCGCCCGCGCCGGTAGGATCGAAGACACTTTCCAGCAGATATCCGGGCACGATGAAATAAGAGTCGCGCCGGAAGAGCATCGCGCCGTATTCGCCGCGCTTGATCACCAAGGTGTGCGGACCCATCTCCAGAATCTTCGCCGCGGCCTTGCGCAGGTTGCTTTCGCCCGACAGCATGCGCGCTTCGTGATCGTTAATCAGCAGGAAATCCCAATGTTTGATGGTTTCCAGCAGCTCGGCGCGAAAATCGCTGATCCAGAAATTCATGGTGTCGCCGCCCGCCAGGCGCAGATGCTTCATCTGCTCGCGGACGCTGCGCTGCAAGCTGGGCTGGATGTTGCCAAGCAGCAGGTAGCGCGCGTTCTGATAGCTCTCGGGAAGCTTGGGCTTGAAATCCGCGAACACGTTGAGGTCTGTGGTCAGCGTCACGCGATCATTCATGTCGTCGGTGTATTTACCGGCCCAGAAGAAGGTCTTGCCGGATACGCGCTCCAGGCCTTCCAGATCGATATTGCGGCTGGCCAGCAGGTCTGTATCCGCCTGCGCGAAATCGTCGCCCACCACGGCTACGATGCGCACTTGCGTAAAGTAGCTCGCGGCCAGGGAAATATACGTGGCGGCGCCGCCCAGCATGCGCTCCACGCGTCCGTGCGGCGTTTCGACGCCGTCATATGCAACCGAACCTACGACAACCAGAGACATCTTTTGATTGTAGAGGATGCTGCCGATAAGAGGGAATCGATAAGATGGAGGAAGTGCTATACCGCCTGCTGCGCGTTCTGCCCGACCTGTTGGTGTTCATTGTCTCCGTGCTGGGCCAGACCGCAGGCTTGGTCTGGCTGCTGGGCTGGAAAGCGGCGGGCGCCAGCCGGCGGACGCGGCTCGCCATCGCCGCCGTGGGCGGGTTGTCGATGATCGCGTCACTGATCGCTTTCCTATTGCATTTTCAGCGCGTATCGCGCCATTTTCCGGGCTGGTGGTTGAGCTGGGGCACCGGGCTTTCGATCAGCTGGGCGCTGCTGTCGGTGTGCTGGCTGGTGGGATATGCGGTGTTGTGGATGGTTTCGCGTATCGGTAGCGGACACAGCCCGGCGCGGCGGCGTTTTTTTCAGGCCGCTTACGCAGCCGTGTTCGCGGCGCCGCCGGCAGTGTTAGGATACGGCGTATTTATCCAGCGCCACCAACTGTTTTTGCGCGAGCACAACCTGCAGATTCCTGACTTGCCATGGGATCTGGACGGGCTCCGCCTGGTGCAATTGACCGATATCCACTTGAGCCCCTTTCTGAGCCGCGCCGAACTGGAGCGCGCCGTCGACATGGCGAACGAAACGCGCGCGCACATAGCGCTGGTCACCGGGGATTTGATCACCACGAATCGCGATCCGCTGGACAATTGTCTGGATTCGCTGGGGCGCCTTCGCGCCGAGGCCGGTGTGTTCGGCTGCATGGGCAATCATGAAATTTACGCTGGCGCCGAGGATTACGTGGAACGCGAAGGCGCGCGCCGGGGTTTGCGTTTCCTGCGTCACAGTGCGGCGCCCCTGCGTTTCGGCAATGCCGCCATGAACCTGGTGGGCGTCGACTATCAGGCTCTTCGCCGGCCCTACTTAGTGGGCGCGGAAAAGCTGGTGGTTCCCGGCGCGTTCAACCTGCTGCTCTCGCATAATCCGGATGTGTTTCCGGTGGCAGCGCGTCAAGGCTACGCGGTGACCATCGCCGGCCATACGCATGGCGGGCAGATTCGCGTGGAAATCCTCCATGCCGATCTGAACCCCGGCCACTTTTACACTCCCTACGTCGATGGCGTCTACCGCAAAGGACCTGCCGCGATTTTCGTTTCCCGGGGAATCGGAACCATCGCTATACCGGCGCGCATCGGCGCTCCACCCGAGGTCGCGCTAGTGCGCTTATGCCGTATCTGATCCTCAGTGACATTCACGCGAATCTCGAAGCGCACCAGGCAGTGCTCGAAGACGCGCGCGGGAAATACGACCGTATTCTTTGTTTGGGAGATCTGGTGGGCTACGGAGCCGATCCTAACGCAATCGTGGAATGGGCCCGCGAAAGTGTGACGGCCATCATCCGCGGCAATCACGACCGGGTCAGCGTCGGCGGCGATCCTGGAGCACCGGATGAGATGGAGGCTTTTAATCCCGCGGCGCAGGCTTCCACCGTTTGGACTCGTAACTCCCTGCTTCCGGAAAATCGCGCGTATCTGGAACGCCTGCCGCGCGGCCCGCTGCCGTATGAAGGGCTGGATTTAATCCACGGCTCGCCTGCCGACGAAGACGAGTACGTGGTGACAGCTTCGGACGCCGCGCCTCTGCTCGAGTTGCTCGGCTCGCCGCTCACGTTTTTCGGACATACCCATCGCCAGGGCGCATTCCGGCTGTCGCGGCGGGCGATCGTTCAGATAGCCCCGGACCGTACTCTGGGCATCGAGCCGAAATATTTTTACCTGGTAAACCCCGGCTCGGTGGGGCAACCGCGGGACGGTGACCCGCGCGCCGCCTACGCGTTATACTCTCCTGAGGAGCGCGCGGTGGAGTTCTGTCGCGTCGACTACGACGTCGATCGGGCAGCGGCGAAGATTCGCGCGGCCGGTTTGCCCGATTTCCTCGCGGCGCGTCTCCACGAGGGGATGTAACCGCTCCCTTCGCTTTACGCGCGCTGCGGGCCGAAGCCCTAGAATAGAGTTTACAGATGTCCTCACAAAATGGCCGGCTGGCGGCGGCGATCACCAACCCCAAAGTGGTTGTCGCCACGACGGTGGCCCTTTCCTTTATCAGTTTCTGGCGGGGCGCATCGATCGTTTTAAGCGATCTGGCGTCCTCCATGTTTTACGCGGGCGGCGCGGCCGAGGCGGCGGTGGGAAAAGCGGCCCCTTGGTTTGTGCTGGCGGTGATGTTGTTCAGCTTCGCAGTGCGCAGCGTGTATCTGGAAAGCTGCAGCATGTACGTGCGCGGCGGCGTCTACGTAGTGGTTCACGACAGCATGGGGCCGGTGATGGCCAAGCTGTCGGTTTCCGCGCTGGTGTTCGATTACATTCTCACCGGACCCATCAGCGTGGTGAGCGCGGGGCAATATGTGGGCTCGCTGCTGAACGAAATCGGCGGGCTGCTGCACCGGAGCTACCACATCGACGTAAATCTGTTCGCGGCCGGCGCGGGGATTCTAATCACCATCTATTTCTGGTGGCAAAACATCAAGGGCGTGCATGAGTCCAGCGGCAAGGCGCTACGCATCATGCAGATCACCACCGTCATGGTGGGCATTCTGCTGATCTGGTGCCCCATCACGCTGGTGCTGACCAAGGGCTGGCATTTGCCGCCGGCGCCCACGCCTTCGAACCTGGTGTTCTCCCAGGACGCGCAGGGCTGGCTTAAAGGCACCATGTGGATGCAGATACCGATGGTGGTGATCATCATCGCCTTCGGACATTCGCTGCTGTCGATGAGCGGGTTTGAGACGCTGGCGCAGGTGTACCGCGAAATCGCGTCGCCCAAGATGAAGAATCTCAAGATCGCCGCGAATCTGACCTGCTGGTACGCGCTCTTGTGCACAGGCGTCATTTCACTGTTCGCGGTGATGATCATTCCCGACGGCATCCGGCCGATGTACATCAACAACCTGATCGGCGGACTGGCCATGAGCCTGAGTGGACCTTACCTGCTGAAGCTGGGGTTCCACATTTTTGTGGTGATCGTGGGCGGATTGATTTTGTCGGGCGCGGTGAACACTTCCATCATCGGGGCGAACGGGATCCTGAACCGGGTGGCGGAAGACCGCGTTCTGGTCCCCTGGTTCCGCGAGCCCCACAAGCGTTATGGCACCACCTTCCGCATGATCAACATGATCACGCTGCTGCAGCTGGCGACCATTATTTATAGCCGCGGCGACATGACCATCCTGGCCGAAGCTTACGCCTTTGGCGTGGTGTGGAGTTTCTTCATGAAGGCGTTGGGCGTAACCGTGCTACGCTTCCAGCGCACCGATCAGGAATACAAATTCCCGCTGAATATACGCGTCGGCGGCCGTGAGATTCCCATTGGCCTGGGTGTGACCACGCTGTTGCTGGGAGCGGTGGCCATCGCCAATCTGTTCACCAAACAGATCGCCACCAAATATGGAGTGGTGTTCACACTGGCGCTGTTCGTAATGTTCACGATTTCAGAAAAGATCAACCTGCGGCGCGCGCAGATTGAGCCCAAAGGGATGGAGCAGTTCAACCTGGATCATCAGGCGCACATCGACGGCGGCAGTCTGCACGCGCGCCCCGGCTGCGTGCTGGTGGCGGTGCGCGACTACAATCGCATGGAGCACTTAAAACGCGTGCTCGAAAAAACCAACCTGCGGCGCTACGACATCGTGGTGATGACGGTGCGCACCATATCGACCGGCGCCGGCGAGTACGAGTTAGCGGACAACCAGATCTTCAGCGATTACGAAAAAGAGCTGTTCAGTCACGTGGTGGAGCTCGCCGAGAAGGAAGGCAAGCCGGTGGAATTGCTGGTGGTGCCGGCCATGAATCCTTTCGACGCGGTGGCGGACACGGCTAGCCGGCTGCGCGCTTCGCGTTTGGTTACCGGCGTGAGCTCGCGGATGCCGTCGGACGAACTGGCGCGGCAGATCGGCTTGGCGTGGGAAAAATTGCCGGAGCCGCGGCACGCGTTTTCACTTGAAGTGATCAGTCCGGACCGGCCGTCGATCTTCGTCAATCTGGGCCCGCATCCGCCGCGGTTGTGGCCGGAAGATGTCGAGCTGCTGCATGACATCTGGCTGAAATTGAGCGAGTCGGAGCAATTGGGTTCGCGCCTGCATCACCGCGATATTGTCGGCGTGGCGCTGCGTCGGCTGCGCAAAGATCTGGAACACATCGATCGCGACCAGGTGGTCGCGGAAGTTCAACGCGAGCTGCGCCACGACTAGCGCGTGAAATCAAATCAAACACGAGAGGATGAATGGCAACCAAAGTAGGCATCAACGGCTTCGGCCGCATCGGTAGAAACGTCGTTCGGGCGGGACTCCACAACCCCAACATCGAATTCGTCGCGGCCAATGATTTGACGGATACCAAGACGCTGGCGCATTTGTTGAAGTACGACTCGATTCTGGGGCCGCTGCATGGCGACGTGAAACTCGAAGCCGATGCGATCGTGGTCAACGGCAAGCGCATCAAGATTTTCGCGACGAAGGACCCGGGTGAAATCGATTGGTCGAGCGTTGGCGCGCAGGTGGTGGTGGAATCCACGGGGCGTTTCACCGATGCGAAAGACGCTGCCAAGCATTTGCGTGGGAGCGTGAAGAAGGTCATCATTTCGGCGCCGGCTAAGAACGAGGACATCACGATTGTGCTGGGCGTTAACGATAGCGCCTACGATCCGAAGAAGCACAACATCATTTCGAACGCCTCCTGCACTACGAATTGTCTGGCTCCGGTGGTGAAGGTGCTGTATGAGAAGTTTGGCATCGAGAAGGGCTCGATGACGACTATTCACAGCTATACGAATGATCAGAACGTTTTGGATTTTCCGCATAAGGATTTGCGGCGGGCGCGTGCGGCGGCGTTGAACATGATCCCGACTACAACCGGGGCTGCTAAAGCGATTGGATTGGTGATGCCGCAACTCAAGGGCAAGCTGGATGGGTACGCGATGCGGGTGCCGACGCCGAATGTTTCGGTGGTGGACTTGGTGGCGGTGACTACTAAAAACACCACTACTGAGGAAGTGAACGCTGCATTGAAGGCGGCTGCTGAGGGTGAGCTGAAGGGGATTTTGGCGTATACCGAGGACCCGGTGGTTTCTACTGACATGCTGCATAATCCGAACAGTTCGATCGTGGATTCGGATCTCACGAAAGTACTGGGCGGGAACTTGGTCAAGGTTGTGGCTTGGTATGACAACGAGTGGGGGTACTCGATGCGCGTTGTCGATCTGGTTGAGTTTTTGGCTGCGAAGGGGCTCTGAAAAAATAGGGACGGAGACTGAGTTTTCGCCGCTTACGGTCGATCGGAATTAATTATGACTGGGGGCGGCGAAAATCAGGCTCCGTCCCTATTTTTTGGATTACGGCGTTGGTGAATTCTTCGGTGGAGGCGTGGCCGCCTACGTCGCCGGTGGTGTGTTTTTTCTCGGCGTACACTTTTTGTACGGCCGAATGCAGGCGGTTGGCGGCTTCCAGTTCCTTCAGGTGGGTTAGCATCAGGACAGCGGAAAGCATCATTGCGGTGGGATTCGCGATGCCTTTGCCGGCGATGTCGGGGGCGGAGCCGTGGACGGCTTCGAACACCGCATGCGTGTCGCCCATATTGGCGCCGGGGACGATGCCTAACCCGCCTACCAAGCCCGCCGCTAAATCGGAAACGATATCGCCGTACAAGTTTGGTAGCAAGAGGATATCGAAGGTTTCGGGGCGCATCACTAGCTGCATGGACGCGTTGTCGACGATCAGCTCGTTGTAATTTATGTGCGGGAAGCGCGTGGCTACTTCGCGGCAGCAGCGGAGAAAGAGGCCGTCGGCCAGCTTCATGATATTAGCTTTGTGGATGGCGGTTACCTTTTTGCGGCCTAGCTGATCGGCGAATTTGAAAGCGTATTCGGCGATGCGGATGGACGCAGTTCTCGTGATGACTTTGATGCCGGTGACTACGTCAGGGATTACTTCGTGCTCGATGCCGGAATACAAGTCTTCGGTGTTCTCACGGAAAATCACCATGTCGATGTTGACGTCAGAAAAGCGAGAAGCAATGCCTGGGAGCGAGTGCACGGGGCGCACGTTGGCGTAGAGATCCAGGCGCTTGCGCAGGGCGACGTTTACGCTGGCGAAGCCGCCTCCGATGGGCGTGGCGACCGGGCCTTTCAGGCCGACGCGGGTGCGGTCCAGACTATCTACGACGCTTTGCGGGAGCGACTCACCGGTTTTGAGAATGAGGGCGGCGTTTAGCTCGGCGATTTCCCAGTCAATGGAAACTCCGGTGGCATCGACGGCACGGCGGGCGGCTTGGGAAACTTCGGGGCCGATGCCATCGCCCGGAATCAGGGTTACGAGATGCGACATTTTTCTTCATTGTAACGAGCGGACACACTTCGGCTCTACTCATTTTCAATTTTCGAATCGTCTCGCGGTGGGCGGCGTTCGAACGCAACCCACCGGAGCAGTGAAGTAAACGGGCGGCTACTGGTCTTTGGAAAAGTGTATCGAATGAACCTGCAATGCCATCTCCCTTTCACCTTCGCGGTAACCTTGCGCCGCTCTCACGACGCTTGTATATACCAGAGAATCGATTCTCTTCCTGTCCCGCCCTTTTCCCAATGTCTTCGGGGCGGCTAGCCCGTTTTTTCGACGGGCACGGATTCACCAAATCACAACGATCAGCCTGCGCAGGCTTATACTGCGATTTGATTTTGCATGGCGTGGGCGGGAATGATGGCGGAGCGAAGCGGGAAGTTTTTGAAAACAGCCGGATTGCGGTTAGCTTGATAATGGTGTCGACTCCTATGACGGTGCAGATTTTCGGTTTAAAAAATTCGGCGGCGACGCGCGCGGCCGAGCGGTTCTTTAAAGAGCGCCGCGTGGTGTTTCAGTTCGTGGATCTAAAGCGGAAGCCCATGTCTCCGGCGGAGATCAAAAGGTTCGTAGACCGCTTCGCGTTGGCTGGATTGCTGGATAGCGAGGGCAAAGTCTACAACGACGCTGGCTTGAAATATTTGCGGCTCACGGATGCCGACCTCTTAAAGCGCATCGAGCAGGAGGCCGGGCTGTTGCGACTGCCGTTGGTTCGCGCCGGCAACCGGCTGAGTATTGGCGCCGATGAAAATGCCTGGAAGGACATGCTGGCGGGGGTCCCATAAAATAAGCAGTGGGACGGCTTATGCCGCGTATCGTGCTTGTGGTTTTCCTCGGTGCCTCGTTGGGTTTGTCGGGGCAGACGGCGGCGGACGACTCCGCGAAAGAGATCTCCCTCCTCAAGCGGACAGTCGCGGAGCGGCGTATTGCGACGCTGGAAAGGACCGTGAGGTCGCTGCAGACTACGGCTCCCGCCGCCGCACGGACGGTGCGGCCGAACTGTGATCGATCGGCAGACGCTGTTCTATAAAGACGCTGCCGATGTGGGCAACGTGGTGATCACGGATGACCGGGTCTCGGAAGTCACTTCTCCGCGGTTCCAGATTTTCGTCACGCTACCGAAATAGCGTTGTCGCGATGGACTGCCTCTGGCGAGAAGGCGGGCGTGCGGATCGTGATGTATTCGTCGAACCCGGCGGGTTGCCCAGACTCTTGCCAATGGCCTGGGCTCAAACCCATCGTTATCAGCTTTCGAGGAGGTGGGAGCCGTGGGTGATGGCGGCGCCGGCGCGAAGAGCGGCGGCGACGTGGATTGCCTCCCCCAGTTCCTGCTCGGTTACACCGGCTTTGAGAGCCGCTTTGCGGTGCAGTTCAATGCAGTACGGGCATTGGGTGGTGAGAGCCACGGCGATGGCCATGAGCTCTTTGTACTTCTTGGGAATGGCTCCGTCGGCGAGCGCGGCTTTGTCGTAGGCCCAGAAAGCGGCGGTGGCCTCCGGGGCGAGTTTGTCCAGTTTGGGCAGTCTGCTTAGTTTGTCCATGGAATACATAGTTCTTGGTTTCCTTTCAATTTCTAATTGCGGCCGCGAGTGGCAATCACTTCCAGATATTCTGCGTCGACTTTGGTGGCGCCGTCGACGGCCTGATTATGAGTTGACCACAGGCTGACCAGTTCGTGCCGCAGGTTCTCCTGACCTGGGGCGGTGGAAGAACTACTCCGACCCCTTCTCCATCATCCAAGTGGCCTTCAGGCGAGGTTTCAATTGATCGAATTCAGTACTTGTCCGTGTGTCAGTTGCAATCGCGTTCATCTTTTGTCTCTCTCTTTGTTTCTGGAACCGCTTGTTCACGCCCTGGTTTTACTATGAGGCGGGCGGAGAGGTGAAACTTGATCCAGCGTCCTGCATTCTTGGCACGGACGCCCAGTTCAGTTAGGCTATGGGTAAGGGGATGGGGATGGGGATGGACGTGCTTTCCGAGGTGTTGCGCGCGGTGAAACTCGAGGGCGCGCTGTTCTTTAACGGGGAGTTTTCCGCGCCTTGGTGCCTCAAGTCGGCCCTGTCGCCGGACGTCGCCCATACTCTTTCGCCGGGAGCGGGGCATCTCATCATTTTCCATTTCTTAACGGAGGGGCGCGCTTATGCGCGGCTGCCGGAGGGACGGCGGGAGGAGTTGAGCGCCGGCGATATCGTCATTTTTCCGCATGGCAACGCTCATTTTTTAGGCAATGGGTCTCCGGAAAAACCGGTGGATTCGTTCCAGACCTTCGCGAAGAACTTGACGCAGGGGCTGAAGGTCGCGCGCTTTGGCGGAGGCGGAGAGACCACGAAATTCGTGTGCGGATTCCTGGCGTGCGATCCGCGGTTGAGCGAGGTTTTCCTTGCGGGCTTACCACCCATCTTGCGAGTGCCGGCGCTTAAGGACGCTTCCGGGCAGTGGCTGGAACATGCCATCCGGTTCTCGGTGGGCGATGGGGGCGGTTCGAACGCGGGCAGCGGGCTGGTGGTAGCGAAGTTGTCCGAAGTGCTGTTCGTCGAAACCTTGCGGCGCTACATTCTGGGGCTGCCTCCGGGCGAGACCGGCTGGCTGGCGGGTGCGCGCGATCCCATCATCGGGCAGGCACTGGCGCTTCTGCACAAGGAGCCGGCGCATCCCTGGACCATTTTGGATTTAGCTAAGGGGGTGGGGCTGTCGCGCTCTCGTTTGGCCGAGCGCTTCCGGCACTTTCTAGGGGAGTCCCCGATGGCCTATCTGGCGCAGTGGCGGCTGAAGCTGGGGGCAGAGATGCTGCAATCGACCGAGAACAGCATCGCGGAAGTCGCGGCGGCGGTGGGCTACGGCTCGGAAGCGGCCTTCAATCGCGCGTTCAAGCGGCAGTTCGATTGTCCACCGGCGCATTTCCGCCGCAGCCGCCATGCGCAACGGTCCGGCGCTCTCGAGAACGCCGCCAGCTCCGCGGGCGTTTGACGACCTGCGCCACGCGCGGGTATTTGGTTACCCCTCCTTAGTCGGGGCCTCATTAATTTTTCCCCGCCTTCCGATAGAAAGAACAGTATGAACAATCGGAGTGAGCCACGATTCAAAACCGACACGGGCATCGCGCTGCAATTCGCGAATAAGGCGGAGCAAATTCCGGCGCGCATCGTGGATGTCTCCGGACTGGGTTTTCGGATTTTCGTGGAAGAGCCTATCGCGATGGGCGAAACCCTGCAGATCAACGTCGAGGACCGTCGTTTGCTGGTGACGGTGCGGCATTGCGGCCCCACCGAAAACGGCTACTTCGTGGGCGTGGAACGAATCGATAAATGGCTGCCGGGAGAGGCACGTGACGATGCCGCCGTGTTAGGGCGCCCGCAGATCAAAAAAGATGTCGACCCGTTGCGGGTCATGGCGCTGCGCAATCAATTTTCGAAACAGAGTGCAGGAACGGATGGGCGGCCCAGAGTGATGCTGGGGGGAATCGCGGCGGTGATCGGTCTGGGGGTTCTCGCACTGATTTGGGGTGGAGTCCGCGGGTTCGGCCACATCACCGTTCCGCCTCCGGTGGTGGAAAAGCAAGCAGACAAGACTGAGTCTGAGCCGGTAGCCCAAAAGAAGCCGGTGGCAAAAAAAACGGCAACTCCAGTAGTGAAGCCTGCGGTCGCGAGCAGCAAGCCGCAGCCAGTGGTCCGGGCCCACACCGCTTCGACCGCTGTGGCGCCGGCATCGGTCTCGGCAGCACCGTCCGGTCCGCTGCAGGTGACGTTGCACGCGTCCGAGCAAAGCTGGGTGGATGCATGCGCCGACGGAAAGCTAATCATCTCGAAAGCCTTTAACGCCGGGGAGACGGGTCAAATTAAGTTTCTGAAGGTGGCGACCGTACGCTCCGGGAATGCCGGTGGGGTTGAAATTGCGTTTGGGTCGAAACCAGCGGAACGCATGGGTGACAAGGGACTTATTCATATGTGGAAGTTCACGCCGAATGGACGCGAGCAGGTCCCGCCGAATTCCGCCAGTGCCTGCACGGTCCACTAGCCTTGCGTTTGTGCAATTCTCTTGTTAATGGGAGACATGCAACCGCAGGAAACCGCGGGACAGAAAATGACCGCTACGGCGACCGGAGTTGTGGCGGGCTTTACGCTTCTTGCTGCGATCATCGGTATCAGTTCGACTAGTTCTTCCATCCTGGCGAAAATAGCGTCCTCATCGCCGGAAGAAGTGAGCAAATCTGAACCGGTGGTTATACCGCAACAGCAATCTGTGAAGGCTACTCCACGCGCGCCAGTACCTCGGTTGCAGGGCAAATCGCGGATCGCGATCAAGGCGAAGCAAGGCAGTTGGATAGACGCCTGTGCCGATGGGCGCACCGTCTTGAGAGAATATCTTCCACAAGCAGGCGCTACGGATCTCGGGTTTTCGAAAGTCGCGGTGGTTCGCACGGGCAATGCAGGCGGTGTGGAAATTTCAGTCAACGGTACATCCACTGGACCCATGGGGGCACTCGGGGAGGTTCGCGTGATGCAATTTGACGCCAGGGGATTTCACTTCCTGGAGGAAGGCGATCCGGGAACCGAGTGTGGGAGATAGTTCAGACCCGTACGGCGGGTTGCGGGGTTTCGTCGCCGGTGAGCAATTGAGCTAACTCGCGGAGGTCGGTGTCGGGCGCTGTCGGGGGATCAGCGAGAAATGCAGTGGCCGGAGCGCTGAGCGATTTGCTCTCGTACTTCAACCGGTACATACGCCGGTCAGCTTCCTTGATGAGAGATTCAGCGTCATGGCCATCGACCGGATAAAATGCGACGCCGACACTCATCGAAAGGCAGGGCTCGCCGCAAATGGTGAGGCCGGCGTTCACCGCTACCTGGCGCATTCTTTCGAGCTGCGTGGAATAATCTCCCTGTAAGCCATGCAGCACGACCACAAACTCGTCGCCGCCCATGCGGGCTAGATAATCGTAGCCGCGGCAGGCGTCGCGCAGACCTTTGGCAACGGAGCGCAGCACTTCGTCGCCGGTGAGGTGTCCGAAGCGATCGTTCACTTGCTTGAAGCCGTCGAGGTCGCATACCAGCACACCTATGCGGGAGTTCTCGCGGGCGGCGCGCTTGAGTTCCTGCTCCAGATGCAGCGCGAGTGCGCGGGCATTGGGGATGCCGGTGAGGTGATCGGTTGCGGCAGACTCCTCCACATTCTGAAACTTCAAGGCCGCTTCGATGGCGGGACCGATTTGCAGGCTGGCGGCCTCCATGATGCGGAGATCGTCCTGGCTGAAAGCATTGCGATCCATCTGGTAGAGCGTAATGACGCCGGCAGTTCCACCCTTTCCTTCGAACGGCACAGCGAGCGCAGTTTGCAGGTTATACAGGACCTGCGAATTATTCGAATAGCAACATTCCAGCGACACGTTGCCGTTCAATATCGGACTGCGATGATGGGCGACCCAGCCGGAAAGCCCTTCCGCAAGTGGAAACGGTTTCTTGGTGAATAAGGAATCATGAGCGCCCCGAAAGTAAATGGGCTCGACCTCGGCGTCGCGGCGGATAAAAATTCCCATGGTGTCGTAGCCGATTTTCTGGCTTAAACATTTGTGGATGGCTTGCGCCACTTCATCGAGGCGTGCCGCATGCGCCAACTCGGAGGCTAAAGCCTGCAACAACTGAGTTTCCTGGCGGGCGGAGATGATGGGATCGAGAATACTGCTTTGGGCCACAGCCTGCGTATGAAGCTGCAAACGGCTGGTGGGAGGATGTCCTACGGTTCCGCGTGCCAGTTGATCCAGTTCAACGTAACGACGTTGCAGAATCGAAATGATGGTGGGGTCGTAACTCTTGCCTTCCTGGCTGCGGACCATGGCCATGGCTTCATCGAGCGGGAGCGCGGCGCGGTAGGGTCGATCGGAAGCGAGAGCGTCGAGGCAGTCGACGGCCGAGAGAATGCGCGCGCCGATCGGAATGTCGTCGCCGCTAATTCCAAACGGGTAGCCGCTGCCGTCCCATTTTTCATGATGCGTTTTGACGATGTCCGTGACCAGTTCGGGGAAGTGCATGCGCGTAAGCATCTCCGCACCGATCAGGGCGTGGGTCTTCATCTTGTCCCACTCGGGGGCCGTCAAGGAGCCGGGTTTGAGCAGAATGTGATCGGGGATACCGAGCTTGCCGATGTCGTGGAGCAGGGCGGCGACGTTCAAGGCT
>Ga0207686_10000773_pt1 | contig 19622 bp, 14 predicted proteins | sample KBSM24metaG_FD_184396 | JGI IMG/M metagenome (GOLD analysis project Ga0207686, IMG submission 184396) | Miscanthus rhizosphere microbial communities from Kellogg Biological Station, Michigan, USA - KBS M2-4 metaG (SPAdes) (version 2) | ecosystem: Host-associated > Plants > Roots > Rhizosphere >...
CGCCGCGCGCCCGGAACGAGATCGACGGGAACGTCGATGAACCTCCCCTGCCGGTTGATGTTCGTCCAACCCGTTTCGAGGACGTCGAGCTCGTCGCGCCGATCGCGCGCGACGTAGAAAATCGCCGCGCCTTCCGGGCCGCACGTCCACTTGTGGCCGTCCGAAGCGAGGAAGTCGATCTTCGCCGCGCGCACGTCGATCGGCAGCACGCCGAGGGCCTGAATCGCGTCGACACAGAACCGGATGTTGCGCCGCGCGCAGAGCTCGCCGATGGCGACGAGGTCCGCGACCGCACCGTTGTGGAACGCGACCGCGGACACGGTGACGACGCGCGTGCGCTCGTCGATCACACGTTCGATGTCTGCGACGTCGAATGATGCCGCGACGCGGCATTCGATGCGGTCACTCAATTCGAGCCGCTTCCACGGCGTCCAGTTCGACGCGAACTCGAGGGCGGTGGTGACGACGTTATCTCCCTCCTCCCACCGCACCCCTTGCGCGACGAACGAGAGTCCCTCGGACGTGTTCTTGAGAATCGCGATCTCGTCCGCGTCCGCACCGATCAACTTCGCCGCCGACTCGCGGAACTTCTCGTCCTCGGCATACCACTTCTTCCAGTGCAGCGCGCCGTAGTCGCGCTGGTCGCTGATGAAGCGCTCCATCGCCTCGGCTGCGCGAACGGAGAGCGGGCCGAGCGCGGCGTGATTGAAGTAGATGAGATTCCGCGTGACCGGAAAGAGGTCTCTAAAAGCGGCCGAGCTCATCGACGTACGCCTCGTAGTTGCGCTTCATCTCGCCGATGGAATCGCCGCCGAACTTCTCGCGCATCGCGTCCGCAAGAACGATGGCCAGCATCGCCTCGCAGACCACGCCGCACGCGGGGACGGCCGTGACGTCGCTGCGTTCCCACTGCGAGCGGTGGGCCTCGCGCGTTTCGGTGTCGACGGACGGAAGCCCGCGGCGGAGCGTGGAGATCGGCTTCATGAACGCGCGCACGACCACGTTCTGTCCGTTCGTCACGCCGCCTTCGAGCCCGCCGGCGCGGTTGGTCGTGCGGTGGTAACGACGCTCGTCGTCGAAAAAGATCGCGTCATGGACTTCCGACCCGACGCGCGCCGACGCGGCGACGCCGTCGCCGATCGCTACCGCCTTCACCGCATGAATCGAGAGGATGGCCTGTCCGATGCGGCCGTCGAGTTTCTCGTTCCACTGTACGTACGATCCGAGTCCGACCGGAACGCCGCGCGCGGCGATGACGATCGTGCCGCCGAGGGTCTCGCCGGCTTCGCGCGCGCGATCGACAGCGGCGATCATCGCCGGCTCGTGCTCGCGGTTCACCGCGCGGAGCGGTGACTCGTCGTCTACATTGCCGAGGTCTTTCCAGGAAGGTGAAGCCTCAGGATCGCCGGCGTCGCCGACCGACACGACGCCGGATCGGATCTCGATGTCGAACGCGCGCAACAGCTCCTTCGCGATCGCGCCCGCGGCGACGCGCGACGCCGTCTCGCGCGCGGAAGCGCGCTCGAGGATGTCGCGCAGATCGCGCCGGTTGTACTTCATCCCGCCCGGAAGATCGACGTGCCCCGGACGCGGGGCATGCACGCGCCGCTTGCGGGTCTCCTCTTCGTCGAGCTCCCACGGATCCATCGCCCCGCGCCAATTCTCGAAGTCCTTGTTCCGAATCGTGATCGCGATGGGAGACCCGAGCGCTTCCCCGCCGCGAATCCCCGCCGTGATCTCCGCCTCATCGCTCTCGATCTTCATCCGCCCGCCGCGCCCGTAGCCGTGCTGGCGTCTCGCGAGATCGCGGTTGATCGCTTCGCGATTCAGTCGCACGCCGGCGGGCATTCCTTGGACGATGATCGTGAGTTGGGGTCCGTGGGACTCGCCTGCCGAGGTGAACTTGAACATTGTTGGGATTGCAGTTTATGCGAAGCGTCTAGGAGTGCGGCGACGCCAGTCGCCGCTCTCGTACGCTACGGCATGGCAGCTTGCGCTGCCGCATGTCAGAGCGGCGGCTGGCGCCGCCGCACTCCTAGACCGGCGCTGCGCGCCGGTACGTTTTCGCGCGGGATAAAATTACTAGGCCCGCCAACACCAGCAGCACCGAAATCAACTGCGCAACCGTGAACGGCCCGAGGAACCGGTCGTCTTTCGCACGCACGATCTCGACGAGAAAACGTTCGATGCCGAGGAGGATCAGGAACACGCCCCAGACGCGGCCCCTCGGATGCGGGCGGCGGTTCAGCCACATCAGGATCGCGAACATCGCGAACGCCGCCGCCGATTCATAGAGCTGCGTCGGGTGCACCTTCAGAACCTGGCCTGAGGGAATCGAGGGATCGACGGCCACGCCGAAATTGCGCAACTCGGCGGCGGTCGTCGGCGGTGAGCCTTTCGGAAACGCGACCCCGAACCAGGCGTTCGTCGGGCGTCCGTAGTCGTCGCCGACGAGGAAGCAGCCGATGCGTCCGATCGCGTAGCCGATCGCGAGGGCCGGCGCGGTGGCGTCGGCGGCGACGAGGTAGTCGACCTTGTGGCGCCAGATCAGCCAGCTGCAGGCGAGAAATCCGCCGATCAACCCGCCGTACCACACCAGGCCGGCGCGATCGAAGAGCAGGTGCCAGTCGCGGAAGAGGATCGCGTAGTAGATCTTCGCGCCGATGATGCCGCCGAGGGCCCCGGCGACGACCATCGAGGAGGCCAGCTCCTCATCGAGTCCGTAGCGCCGGAACTGCTTCGCCATCAGCCATCCGCCGATGATGAACGCGAGGAACATCATCAGGCCGAACGTGGTGATCTCGAAGTTGCCGATTCGTACGAGGGTGGGCCACATGCGGGGGCGAGGATAGTCGCAAAACCGCAGGGTGTCATCCTGAGGCGCGCAGACGCCGAAGGATCTTCCAGCGTGGCATGGGGGAAGATCCTTCGCCGTCTTCGCGGCTCAGGATGACACTTACGCGGTGGCCTTCTCCAGAGACGCCTTCTGATCGGAGATGAAGCGGAAGACGTCGACCTTCCCCGCCTGATCGAGATGCTGCGAGACTTCGAAGAGCTGCACGGAGAGGAGCGTGTTCAACCCGTCGTCGAGGACGGCCTTCCGCTTCTCGAACGGCAGCTCGGAGATATTGGCGATGAGCATGTTCTCGTCGAAGCGGCCGTACTGATCGAAGAAGACGCCCGACCACAGCTCGTCGGTCTCGGCGTTCTGGAGGATGCTCATGAAGATGTCGCGGGCCTGTTCTTCGCCGACGCTCTTCTCGAGCGTCTCGAAGAGGCGGCCGAACATGTCGTTGTAGGTGGAGATGATCTTGAGCAGCTCGGGCGAGTCTTCGACGTCGAGGAAGATGGGCCGGAACGATCGCTCCTCCGGCAGCGCTTCGATGAGCCGCGCGGAGAGGAGCTGGAAGAGGATGCGCGTGACTTCGAACTGCGTGAGCGCGGAGCGGCCGGTGAGCTCGCGTACGTTGCGGACGCCGTCGATGTCGTTGTAGATCGCGATCTCGACGTCGTTGAGGTCGAGGGCGCGGAAGTCGGGTGCGGCCCCGGGGACTTTGGCGAAGACGACGTCGAGCGTCGGGATCTTCTCGCGGATCCGCGCCGATTCGTCGAGCCGCCGGATGCCTTCCATGATCACGCTGGAGGTGTTGATCTGGAGGACGATCCTCTCGTGCGCGAGCTCCTCGGCCGAGTCATAGAAAGCGAACTCGCCGTCCTTCCAGCCGAAGAGCGAGTAGATGATCTCGAGGACCTGGTTCTTCACGCCCCACCAGAGATCCTTCGGCGAGAGCGCGCCCATCTGCACGAGGATCTTTCCGTGACGGAGCTGGGGCGTGACCCGCCGCTTCGACTCGTCGAACTGCGGCTGGGTGATCTTGCCGTTGCGGAGGAGAAACTGGCCGAGCGAGTGCTCCGGGGAGTTGGAGCTCGCGAACACGATCTCGCCGCTATTCCAGTGAATGGACCGTTCGAGCTCCCCTCGCGTGACCACGAGCTTCCCGCTCTCGCGGATCATCGCGACAAAGCTCAGGACATCCGGCAACTGGATCTTCGACAGATCCCCTTGAAGTATCGGCCTTTCCGTCATTGCAGACCGCTCGGCGGTGCAATGATACGGCACGGGGGCGGTGGGGCACGCCGTAGGGCGTTTCGGTGTGGTGCGCGCCTCCGGCGCGCCTCGGCGGAAAGCAAAGGCGCGCCAGAGGCGCGCACCACACCAGGATCATCATCGCAACGCGATGTCCGCCTGTGAGGCGAACTGCACGGTCGTGCCCGCGAGGTAGAACGTATTCGTATCGTCATTGAAGCTGACGTTGGCCACTGGCGTCTCGGTGGTGAACGTCACAACGAGCGCGTTCGACGGCACGGACGAAAGCACCACTCCGTTTTTCGAATACGAGGAGAGAAAGACGGCGACGTTTTCCAGCGGAACGAACGCCGCGGCCTGATTGACGAGCACCGCGACCCCGTTGATCGGCGCGGAAGTCGTCACACCGTTGATCACCGCCTCCTCCACCAGGCCGAAATTGATTCCGTTGTACTGCTGATTCTCCGCGCTGTACGCGTTCGAAGCACCGCCCGCCGCGCCCACGAACATGCCGTTCTCCAGCGCATAGGTCCACCCCTGCTGCACGACTTCCTGCGTCTGCGACAGGATCACGAGCGACGTCCCCGCTTGCAGCGGGTACGTCGTCGCATAGATGTAATAGCTCTCCGTCCAGGTGATGATGTTGTTTTCGAACGGCTGGAACGTCACCCACGCCACGTACGAATCGGCCCCTGAAGTGAACGACCTCACCAGCGTCACGGTTTGAGCCGCCCCGTAAATCTGCTCCAGCCCCTCATCGTCAAAGGCGATGTTCAGTTGGTATTGCATGGCCGGACGCTAGTCTCCGGCGCTGTCATGCGCAGCGAGCCTGAACCGCATCGCCGCAGGGTCGAACACGATCGTGACGGCCGGAGTCTGATTGGAAAATTGAATCGTGACGGCACCCGCGGGAATCGAGTCGAGGATCGTTCCATTGGCGCACGGAGGCACAAGAAACACCGAGATTGTTTCGGACGGCGTGACAACGGCTTCCATCACGTTCAATACGACGGTCGCGTTCATCGGCACGAGCATCGCGTTGCCACTGACGAGCACCTGCCCCTCCAGCCCGATGACGACCGTCGAGCCCTGCAAATTCAGGACACCGTAGGCGTCCGCCGGTCCGGTCGGCGTTCCGGTGAATACCCCTTGTTCCAGCGTGTAGGTCCAGCCGGCGGCCGCTTCGACTTGCGCGACCGGCTCGATGACGAGACCCGGCTGCAGCGCGATCAGGTTGGCCGCATAAAGGAGACGGCTGTCGCTCCATTGAATGACGTTATGTCGAAAAGGCTCGAACGCCAGCCACAAGACCGCCGGCGCAGTTGACGGACTGCCCTGTGCGATCCCGATCGCGAGCCCCGCCGCGTATATGGCCGTAAGACCTTCGGACGTCACCTCGATCATGAGCTGATATTGCATGCATTGCCTTCCTTTCAAGAGGAGCTGACATAGAAGCTGTTTGTCGTGTCATTGAAGCCCACCGAGACACTCGGAGAACTGCCGGATAACGACACCACCAGGCCTCCGCCGAGCTGAGGAATGATCGTTCCGCTGGTGCTGCAGGACGTGAGGAGAATGGTCACGGTATCGGTCGGCATAAAAACCCCGATCTGATTATTGAGGACCGAGACGGCGTTGAAAGGCGCGGTCACGTTCACATTGTTCACCGATGCCGTGGCGCTCAATCCGAAGGCCAGGCCGTTGGACTGTTGGTTCGAGACTTCGTAAGCGCCGGTGTTGTTCGAGGACGGGCTGCCGAACTGCGCCTGCTGAAACGGGTACGTCAGGCCAGCCTGTGCGGCCGTCTGGGAGAGAATTCCGATCTGCTGAAAGGCCTGCAGGGGCGAGCTCGTGGCATAGACATTCGAGCTGTCCGTCCAGGTGATGGTGTTGGACTGATAAGGTTGAAATGCCAGCCACGCGGTCGTGACCGGCATCGTCACCAACTGCAGCTGGTGTACGGCGGCGGGCCCGCTCTGCACCCACGCCGTGACGTTGCGAAGGAAGGTCACGTACTGGTTCGCCGCATAGATGTTCGACACGCCGGTCGAGTCGATGCTGATAGTGACGGTGTATGGCACCGATTACACAAGAGGCAGCCCGGCCGCCGCACGAGCGGCGCCGGGCTGCCTGGTTCGAAGGGCGGAACGGATCAGCGCAGCTGACGTTCGGCCTTGCCGCGTCCGCCGATCCGTCGCGTCGCGACTTCGGCATGACTGAGAGCGGCCGCCGAAACGCTCTCGAGATAGAACGTATTGTTCGTGTCGTTGAACCCGATCAGGGCGTTCGGATTCGCGCTGGTGAGGGTGACGGCCAGCGCGTTGCCGGCCACGGAGCTGATCACCACGCCGTTGTTGCTGTAGGACGAGAGGTAGATCGACACCGTCTCCATCGGCGTGAAGGAAACGTTCTGATTGAAATTCACCGGGACGGCATTGAGCGGCGCGTACGAAATCGAGCCGTTGATGTTGGCCTGCTGGGCCAGGCCGAAGTTGACCCCGTTCGCCTGCTGGTTTTCGCCATTGAACGATCCGCTGGCGCCGCCCGTGGCGCCGGTGAACTGTCCCTGCTCGAAGGTATACGTCCACCCGGTCTGCACGGCGGACGAGGTCTGCGAGGTCATGACGATCGTCGCGCCCGACTGCAGGCTCTGGGTCGTGGCATACATGTAGTAGTTTTCGACCCAGGTGACGATGTTGGTCTGGTACGGCTCGAACGTCACCCACGCCACTGAGTTCGCCGCGGAAGTGGTCGAGCCGACGCTCTTGACGAGAGTCACGTACTGCCCGGCATTGTAGATGTTGGTCAGGCCGGTGCTGTCGATGTCGATGGTTAGCTGATATTGCATTCCATGCTCCTTTTATTGATGTTATGAAACTGACGATGGACCGCTTTTCATGTGCGGGGAGGGCGCCTCTCCGAGCTCGGGTACACTTCAGGAACGGCGCGCGCAGCGGATTCGTGAAATTCATCCTTCAATCCCGCACGAGCGCGAGCCACTGCCAGGCGTTCGCGTGAAGCGGATGCCGGATCACGTACCCGGTCATCAACTCCCTGGCTTCGGCCCGCTGTCCGCGCGCAAGCGCGACCAGCGCCGCGATTCCGTGCGCCGCCGCGCGCTCGGCCGCGACGCGCCGCAAATGCTGCAGCAACTCGTCCGTTCGCGCCGCCGCCTCGCCGCGGTCGTCGCCGGCGCGGATGCGCGCGATGATCGCCCGCTCCAGGGCCGGCACGTTCGACGGTTCGCGCTCGATCGCGCGTAACACCTGCTGGCGCGCCTCGCCGGGATGTCCGGTCGCAAGCAGGGCGTCGTGCAGGAGACTCGGCGCGAGCGGATCGGCGGGATCCCCGGCGACGTGGCGTCCGAGCGCGTCGACCACCTCCGCCGCTGTACTCGCCTTCAGTACGGCGGCACGGATCTGCAGCCGTTCGGAGTCGCCGCCTGTATACATGTCGATCGCATCGGCATTCCGTCCGAGGGCATTGAGGATGCTTCCGAGCTCGAGCCGCGGCTGATTGCGGAACGGCTGCTTGCTCAGGACGAACCGGTATTGCGCGATGGCCTCTTCGAGACGGCCGGACGCGGCGAGGATGCGCCCCAGCTCGAGCCGCCGCATCCAGCCGCGCGGATGTTTGCGGATGTACGTTTCGAGGCGCTCGATCTGATGCGGATCGGCGACGACATCCGCGGGCAGCTCGATGAGCGCGTCGTGCTCGACGCCGTCCGCCCTCACCACCTGAATCGCGACGATGGACATGCGCGGCGCTTCGTTTTCGCACGCCGTTTCCGTTTCATCCCACGGCTCCGGCGCCGTATGTTTCGCATGCGGCGCGGCGATGATGGCGGACCGCAGCAGGTCGCGCGCATGCTGGATGCGCTTGCGCACGTTCACTTCCGAAATGCCCAGCGCGCGCGCCACGTCGCGATACGCCATTTCCCGCAGAAAGTGCAGCTTCGCGGTCTGCCGCAGCCGCATGGGCAGCGCGTCGATGCACGCGATCAGCCTCCGGCGCCGCTCGCGCTCCACATAAGCATCCTCGGGACCGGGCACGCCCGGCAGCGGACGCCCGTCCTGCATCTCGTCGAATTCCGTATCGAGACTCACTTCGCGTTTGCGGCTGCGCTCGCGGTGGAGGTCGACGCAGATGTTGCGAGCCACGGTCAGCAGCCACGCCTTTGCGTGCTCGACGTCCTCGATATGCCGGGGCCATTTCTGAATCGCCTGGATGGCCGTCCGGCTCAACGCCTCGTCCGCGTCGTCGCGCCGGCCTCCGACCCAGGCCACGCAGCGGCGATAGACGACTTGCTGGTGTCTCTCCCACACGTCTATGAAACGGACATGCGGGACGAGGATCTCGCGGGCGCTGCTCTCGATTTTGCGCAAGCGGCGTTGATTCCGGTTTTTTTGACCCGAAGCGATCGCTGTCTCGCTCCAACCCGGACCACGCCGCCTCTGCGCAGATTGTGAATTTTTTACTTAGTGGTGTCAGTCCGCATTTGGACATTACGAATTGAGGAAGGAAGTGGCACAAGTGGATTGCGCATGATTCTGCGCACGGCGGCGGCAACCGACGTACCGGACGCACCGCCATAGGCCATCCACAAGCCGGCGATGCGTGCGGGTTCGTTTTTGCCGGACGGCAATGAGGAGTGTCGTGTGAAGGAACGGTACGTTTGGTCGCTCATCGCTGCGCGCCCCGAAGGAGCCATGCGCATCCACCTGCGCTATCCACTGACACGCGCGGTGACACGGGACGTGAATTTTGGCGAATGCTGTTACAAGCCCATCCGCCGCACGAGATCTACATACCGTGGATCGCGCCGCAGAGGCTCGAAGCCCTGTTCCACCGTAATCATGCGCAGCAGAAAGAGGCGGTCACTGTACGCGCGCTCGAGCCATGCGAACGCCTTGTCGTGATCGCCGAGCGCCGTCCAGGCCAGGGCGAGGTTGACCGACGCGACTTTCTCGCGCGCGCTGAGCGTCTCCAGCTCGCCGAGCATGCGCAGCGCTTCGTCGCGCCGGCCCGCCTTCGCGGCGGCATACGCGTACAGCGCCTGGACCTGGGAATTGTTGCGCGCGATCGCGATTGTGTCGTGCAGCGTTTTCATCCCCTCGGCGGTATGCCCGGCGTTCGTCTGCGCCATTCCGAGGTGCAGTAACAAGGGTCCGAAATTCGGATACATGCGCAACGTTTCCGTGGCATGACGGATTGCTTCCTCATTGCGGCCGCTGAATCGCAGGACGGCCGTGTGCATGACGCCGATCGACGGCGATGACGGGTCGAGCTCGAGGGCGCGGCCGCTGTGCTCGAGGGCCTCGTCGAATCTACGCCGGAACACCAGCAGGTACGAATAGTTGTTGTGAGCGATGGCATCGTTCGGATTCAGCTCCAGCGCGCGCCGGTACTCCTTGTCCGCGTCGTCCCAGCGCCACAGATGATCGGCGTACACGGCCGCCAATGCGCGGTGCGCGTCGCCGAGGGACGGGTCGAGCGCAATGGCCCGCTCCGCCGCCGCGCGCGCGTTCTCGAACTGCTTTTGCGGCGATGTGTTCGTATAACGGCCGCGCATGAGCCACGTGTCCGCGATCCCGGCGTATGCGGCGGCGAACCGCGGGTCGCGCCCGATCGCGCGCACATAAAACTCCTGCGCACGACGCGGATCCGTGTCGCGCAGATACTGGCCCTTGACGTAGAGGTCATACGCGGCGAGATCGTCGGTCGTTCGTTTCGACAGCCGTTGCTGATCGCGGCCGGAGAGCGAGGGCGCGACCGAGCGCGCGACGCCGTCCGCGACGCGGTCCTGAACGGTGAAGAGATCGCGGACGTTCTGATCGAACTGATCGGCCCAGAGCGTCGTTCCGTCGCTGATGCGCAGCAGGCGGACCGTTACGCGCATCCGGTCGCCGGAGCGCTGGATGCTGCCGTCGAGCACCGACTCGACGCCGAGCTCGCGGCCGGCGGCGATCGGGTCCTGATCGAGTGCGGTGAAGCGCCGCACGGCGCTCGTCGGACGGATGATGATCGCCGGAATGTGGCTCAGCCGCGTAATCAGCGTGTCGGCCATTCCGAGCTCCAGCGACTGATCGCGTTGCGCGGCGACGATCGGGCGGAACGGGAGCACGGCGATCGAGCGCACGTTCAGGCTCGGCGACGGCGCCGGCCGCGGCGGGCGCCGCAGCGCGATGAACGCGCCGATCGCGGCCACGATCAACACCGCCGCCGCGACACTGATGCCGAGCCACGGCATCGTCCGCCGCTCGTCCGAGACCGTGATCGTCGTCCGCTCTTCGTTCTCGACGATCGTCTCCACGGCTCCGGCGAACTGGTATCCGCGCCCCGGGATCGTGACGACATACCGTCCCTCGCCGAGGGCCTTGCGCAGCGCGGAGATCTGAAACGCGAGATTGCTCTCCTCGACGGCCGTGTCGGGCCACAGCCGGGCCATGAGCGTCTCTTTCGGGACGACGCGCCCCTCGTGCTCGACGAGCAGCGACAGGAGGTCGAAGGCCTTCGGAGTGAGCGCGACCGCCGCGCCCTCCCGAAGGAGCAGCCGCCGCGGACGATCGAGCACGTAAGGCCCGAAAGCGTATTGCGCCGGTTCTAACAAGATCTCAGGAATTCTAACCCCCCTTCTCATGACTTCTCGCCGACCCGCCGCCCAAATTGCGCGCGGAGGCAACACCGATGAAGCGAATCGTCAGGATCACGATCGAGCGGGTCACCCGGTCGCGCGGTTACGCGGTCACGCGGGAACCGCCCTGCGACTCGACGCCCCAGCAACCCATCAACTCATCAACCGCGCCGCCCATCAAACAAGGAGAGATCATGAAAAAGAAACTCATCCTCGCCCTCGCCGCATTCACCGCACTCATGTCCCGAACCGCCTACTCGCAGCCGTTCGCCGCCGGCCTGCAGACGCCGTCGCGCATGATCTTCACGCAGCAGGGGAACGTGCTCGTCGCCGAGTCCGGGACCACGGCGGCGAACAGCGGCCGGATCTCGTTCATCGACCGCACCAGCAGCACGCGCAAGACGCTCATCGACGGACTCCCCTCCGGGATCAGCGGCAGCGGCGCCGAGGCCGCGCCGTCCGGTCCGTCCGGTCTCGCGCTCCAATCCACCACTCTTTACGTCACGATCGGTGCGGGCGACGGCGTGAAAACGGGGCCGGTCACGGGCAGCGAGATCCCGAACGAGTCGCCGTCGTCGCCGATCCTCAGCTCACTGCTGTCGCTGCAGCTCGCGACGCCGATCGATGTCTCGAGCGGCGGCTTCTCGCTGCTCCCGTCCGATCACACGCGCCTGAAAAACAGAGAGACCGTCACGCTGACGAATGCCGCGGGCAGTCCGATGACGGTGAAGCTCGTCGCCGACTTCCCGAACTTCACGGCCTCGCCGCGTCCCGACTTTGAGCAGAACGTGCGCGCCGGAAATCCGTTCGGCGTCGCCGTCCTCGGCGCGACGGCCTTCGTCGTCGACGCCAGTCAGAATCTCATCCGCCGCGTCGACACCGGCAGCGGCGCATTCACGACTCTCACGACGTTCGCGTCGCTCCAGAATCCGCTGCCGTTCGGCCCTCCGTTCATCGACGCCGTGCCGGACAGCGTGACGCTGCGCGGCGACGAGCTGCTCGTCACGAACCTCACCGGCTTCCCGTTCCCGCAGGGCAAGGCCGAGGTGCGGCGCGTGAACATCAACACCGGCGCGACGACCACGTTCGCCACCGGCCTCACGTCCGCAATCGACGCGAAGCCCCTCGGCGCCGGCGCGGGCGATCCCATCCTCGCGCTCGAGTTCAGCACCAGCATGACCGAGTCCAAGCCCGGACGCCTGCGCCTCCTGACGGCGGACGGTCAATCGACGACGATCGCCGAGAACCTGCCGACGCCGACGAGCATCGCCGTCGATCAGCGCAGCGGCGAGATCTTCATCGTCCACATCTTTCCCGGTCTCATCACGCGCGTGAACGCCGCCGGCATCATCCCCGCCGCGCCGCCGACCGCGGTCATTCCCGCCGTCGCATCCCAGGCGGGCGCGTTCGGATCGCACTTCACGACGTCGATGCAGATCAGCAATCCGCACCCGTTCCCGATCTCGGGACGCATCGTCGTGCATCCGCCGTCCGTCTCCGGCACGCTCGCTGATCCGTCGCTCGCGTACAAGCTCGCGCCGTTCGAGACGAAGCAATATCCCGACTTCATGGCCAGCGCCGGCGCGACCGGCAGCGGCTCCGCCGACGTGATTGCCGCCGTCGGTTCCGCCCCGGTGACGGTCACGACGATCGCCGATACCGCCGCGGCGGGAATGCCATCGGTGCAGGTGCCGCAGGTCGATCCCGCGAGCGCGCTCGGAGTCGGATCGCGCGGCGTCTTGATCGCGCCCGCCGATCCGGTGCGCACGCGCTTCAACATCGGCATCCGCACGCTCGGCAGCGGCGCGGGAATGACGATCAGCGTCCGCGACACGAACGGCAGCGAGCTCCGATCGGTCGCCCGGCCGTTCCCCGCGAACTTCTTTCACCAGTTCTCCGCCGCGGACCTCACCGGCGCTCCGCTCGGCGCGAATCAATCGATCGTGATCAGCGTCGACTTCGGGAGCGTCATCGTCTACGGAGCGGCGATCGAAAACGCCACCGGCGACACAACGCTTCAGATCGCGAGACCCGTCACCGAGTAGCCGCCACCACCTTCCCCCTCTCCCCGCCCGCGGGGAGAGGGTCAGGTTGCGGGGTCAACACCGGCAGCATGATCGTGAACGTCGCGCCGTACCCGATCCCTTCGCTCTCCGCGACGATGTCGCCGTGATGCAGTTCGACGATGTGCCGCGCGATCGCGAGGCCCAGCCCCAGGCCGCTGCGTTTGTTCGATCCCTCGGCCTGCCGCAACCGGTCGAACACGTACGGCAGGAACGACGGCTCGATCCCTTCGCCCTCATCCTTGATCTGGATGCGCACGTGCCCGTTCACTCGCCGGACGCGCAGATCGACGTGCTTGCCCGCCGGCGTGAACTTGATCGCGTTCGATAACAGATTGCCGATCACCTGCTGCATCCGATTGGCATCGGCGCTGACGACGCAGTCGCGCTCGTCGAGCTCCCACGTCAGATGCACGCCTCGCTCGGTGGCCGCCGGGCGCGCGGTGGTGAGCGCGGCCTCGACGACGTTGCAGATGTGCGTCGGCTTGAGGTCGACCTGGAACTTGCCGAGGACGATGCGCGAGACGTCGAGCATGTCGTCGATGAGACGGGCCTGCAGCTTCGCGCTCGTCTCGATCGTGCTCAGCGCCTCCGCGAGATCTTCCGGCTCGTAATGGCCGCTGCGCAGAAACTGCACCCATCCGAGGATCGAGGTCATCGGCGTGCGCAGCTCGTGCGAGAGCGTGGCCAGGAAATTGTCCTTCGCGCGGTTCTGCGCTTCCGCTTCGCGATAACGGCGCTCCGCCTCCGCCGCCGCCGACGCGGCGCGGCGGTCGGTGATGTCGCGGAACGTGATCACCGATCCGACCAGGTCCGCGTTCTCATCGCGGATCGGCGAGGCGAAGAACTCCGCTGGGAAACTCGTACCGTCGGCGCGGAAAAACGTCTCTTCGATCTGGTTGTACGCCGGCTCGCCGTGGACGACCGCGTAAAGCTTGCAGCGCGAGCGGTCGCACGTGCGCACGCCGGGAAACACGGGATGCACGAGATCGTGGATGTCGTGACCGTCGATCTCGCCGGCGTCGCGGGCGATCATCCGGGCCGCCGCGGGATTGACGAACGTTGTGACTCCGTCGACGTCGACGCCGAAGATCCCCTCGGCCACCGCATTCAGTATCAGCTCGTTCTGACGAATCAGCCGCGCCAGCTCATGGGCCTGCCGCTGGAGCGCTCTCGTGTTGCGGAAGAGCTCCACGAAGACGTTGACCTTCGAGCGCAGCACCTCGGCATGGAACGGCTTGAAGATGTAGTCGACCGCGCCGAGCTCGTAGCCGCGGAAGACGTTCGTCTCGCTGCGACTGAGAGCGGTGAGGAAGATGATCGGCGTGTCGCGCGAGCGGTCGCGCTGCCGGATCAGCTCCGCGGTCTCGAAGCCGTCGAGCTCGGGCATCTGCACGTCGAGCAGGATCACGGCGAAATCCATGTTCAGCAGATGGCGGAGCGCCTCGGTTCCCGACGAGGCCGAAACGAGGTTCAGATCGAGATCGCCGAGGATCGCCTCGAGGGCGAGCAGGTTGCTGCGCTGGTCGTCGACCAGCAGGATGTTTACGCGTTCGTCGGTCATGGCGAGTTGATCCCCCGCGAAGACGGGGGATCTCTCCGTGCACCGGCAGCTCCCGCGCCGCCAGCAGCGCAGGTGCACCGGAGATCCCGCGTCTGCGCGCGGGATAAAGTGAGCCGCAGGTCCGTCATATGCTGTGCCGGCAAAGCTCGACCAGGAAAGGTCCGATGCGTTCGAGAGGCAAGATCCGATCCACAGGAACCGCGGCAATGGCCGCCTGCGGCATCTCCGGCGCCTCGGCCGCAAGCGGATCCTGCACGACGACGTAGCCGCCGCGGCGCTTGATCGCGGCCGCGCCACGCGCACCGTCCGCGTTCGCACCGGTGAGCACGACCGCGACAGCGGCCGCGCCGTATGCGTTCGCGGCCGACTCGAAGAGCACGTCGATCGACGGACGCGAATGCTCGACGCGATCGTCGACGGAGAGGTGCAGCTCGCCGCGTTCGACGAGCAGATGGTAGTCGGCCGGCGCGAAGTACACCGTGCCGCGGCGGAGCCACTGTTTGTCATCCGCATCGACGACGTCGAGATTCGAATGCCGCCGGAAAAACGCCGGCAGCGACTCGTTCGAAGTCCTGTAGCGATGTTGCGCGATCACGACCGGCACCGGGAACTCCCGCGGCAGCACCTCGAGAATATCCTGCAGTGCTCTCATGCCCCCCTTCGAGCAGCCGATGGCGATCAATTCATAGACGCGCGTCGCCGCCGCGAGCGTTCGCCCGTCGCGCCATGTGCGGATGCCGGGCGGGAGTTGCGCGGCCGGATTCACCTGACTCTCCTGTACAACCTCTCCTCGGCGTCGACCTCGTCGTACTGATTCGCGACGCCCGTGTATCGCACCGATTCTTTCTTGCCCAGCCCGAGGATGCCGAACATCTCCATGCTCTGCAGGAAGAGCTGCTGCACGCGGTCCTGCAGCGCGTTGTTGAAGTAGATCAGCACGTTCCGGCAGAAGATCACATTGAAGAGATTGAAGGACGCGTCCGTGACGAGGTTGTGCTGCGCGAAGACGACGTTCTCGCGAAGCGACGGGCGGAAGATCGCGTAGTCGTAGCGAGCCGTGTAGTAATCGGAAAACGTCCCGTTGCCGCCGGCGGCGATGTAGTTCGACGTGTTCTCCTGCATCGTTGACAGCGGAAAAATCCCCGACTTCGCCTTCTGCAGCACGGCCTCATTGATGTCGGTCGCGTAAATGCGGCAGCGCTCGTAAAGGCCTTCCTCCTGGAGGAGGATGGCCATCGAGTAGACCTCTTCGCCCGTCGAACAGCCGGCGTGCCAGATGCGCACGAACGGATACGTGCGCAGCATCGGAACGACCTTCTCGCGAAAACGCAGGTAGAACGTCGGATCGCGGAACATCGCCGTGGTGTTGATGGAGAGATCGAGCAGCAGCCGCTCCATCGACTTCGAGTCGTGCAGCACCTTCTCGATCAGCCCCGCGATCGTGCTCAACCCCTCGGCGAACACGCGCTTCCAGATCCGCCGCCGCAGCGACGGCATCGAGTAATCGCGAAAATCGAATCCGTAATGCTGGTAGATCCCCTCCGTCAGCAGCCGGGTCTCGATCTCCTCCAGCTCCGATTTCGCCTCCTCATCAAGCGCCGTCACGCCCCCACCCTCAGCAAACCCCACGCCGCTCGTGCCTGCGCTATGTGGCGACCGCTGCCCTCAGCGGTCGCACGGCGCGAAGCGCCGTACCCACCCGTGACCGCTGAGGGCAGCGGTCACCACATGAAACAACGTTGAACGAGCACTAGTAGAGGGCCTTCCGGAGGGTCTTCAGCCCCTCTTCGGCGGCGGCGCGGACGCCGGGGTCCGTTTCCTCGGTCAACTTCAGCAGGGAATGCTCGGCGCCGGCGTCTCCGGTCTGGCCGAGGGCGAGGGCGGCGACGACGCGGACGGGCTGGTCGCCATCGTGGAGAGCCTGCATGAGAGCGGCGGCTTTTTCGGGATGCTGGATCGCGACGAGCGCGTCGAGAAAGACCGGCATCATCGCGCTCAGAGGGTTCTCGTAGTAGAACGGCGTGTGGTCCTTCCAGACATAGACCTGCTTGAGATTGCGGAGCTTCGTGAGAATCAGGCCGACCGCGCGGATGTCATTGAATGATGCGAGCGCCTTCGACGCGGAGTTGATCAAGTCGCCGGCGTCGGTTTTCTCCAGCGCCGCTGCGAGCGCGTCGAAGACCTTCGGCTCGTGCAGAGTCATCAACGCGGTCGCGGCCGCAACGCTTTGCTGGACATAGCGGTCCTGCACCGCCTTGATCAACGCGTCGACCGCGCGCGGGTCGGTGGTGTTGCGCATCGACATCGCCATCGCGAGCGCAGTCTGGGCGTCGGTTTCATCCGTGAATGCCGCCGAGAGTGCCTCGTACGCGGCGCCGCGCTCCGCGTCGATCGCCGACGCGCGGACACCGAGGGCGTTCGCCGCACCGAGACGCACCGACGACGATTTGTCCTTCAACGCGCGGAGGAGCAGCGGGACGGCGTGCTCATTCTTCGTGCTCGACAGCGCAACGATGGCCGCCATCTTGACGTCGTTCTTCGGATCGGCGAACGCGCGCACGATCGCCTTCGCCATCATCTTCTGGGGAAGCGCACCGGCCGCCTCGACACCCGCCTTCCGCGTCGCCGGATCGCCGCTGCGCAGCTTGTTCAGAGTGGAAATGAGAGACCACATGGACCGGCCCCCCTCTCTCCACCCATCGTAGCGCCAATTTATCGGTACAGCCAGACTCTCAGGAGCGAGACCAGTTGCTGGGCGTCGATCGGCTTCGTAATGTAATCGCTCGCGCCGGCCTCCATGCACTTCTCGCGATCGCCTTTCATCGCCTTCGCCGTCAGCGCGATGATCGGGAGGTTTCGGAACTCCTCCATCTCCCGGATGCGGCGCATCGCCTCGTAGCCGTCCATCTCCGGCATCATCACGTCCATGAGCACGACGTCGATGTCCGGCGTCTCGCGCAGCACGCCGATGCCTTCGCCGCCGCTCTCCGCGTACAGCACCTTCATCTTGTGCCGCTCGAGGAGGCTCGTCAGCGCGTAGATGTTGCGCATGTCGTCGTCCACGATCAGCGCCTTCTTCCCGGCCAGCACCGGATCGGACTCGTGCAGTTGCTCGAGAATCTTCCGCTTCTGCTCCGGAAGGTTCTCCTCCACGCGATGCAGGAACAGCGCGGTCTCATCGAGCAGGCGGTCCGGCGACCGGACGTCCTTGACGATGATCGCGTCCGCCATCCGCTTCAGATCCGTCTCCTCCTTCCGCGACAGATCGCGGCCGGTGTAGACGACGATCGGGATGTCCTCGATGTTCAACTCGTTCTTCATCTTCTCGATGAACTCGAATCCGCTCATGTCGGGAAGCCCGAGGTCGAGGACCATGCAGTCGAAGTGGCGCTCGCGCAAACGCTGGAGCGCTTCCCCGCCCGTCCCGACCGCAGTGATCTCGACGTCGTTGTCACCGATCAGCTCCACGATCGCCTTGCGTTGGGCCTCGTTGTCCTCCACGACGAGGAGAGTCTTGTTCGGACGCTCGACGAAGCCCTTGATCTTCGCGAACGCCTCGTCGAGCCCCTCCTTGCTCACCGGTTTCTGGATCTGCGCGAACGCGCCGAGGCGCAGGCCGCGGCCCGATTCCTCGTCCGCGGAGATGATGTGCACGGGGATGTGGCGCGTCACGCGATCGTGTTTCAGGCGATCGAGCACCGTCCACCCTTCCATGTCCGGCAGCGCGATATCGAGCGTGATCGCGTCGGGTTTGTAACGATGCGCGACCTCGATCGCCGTCTCGCCGCGCGTGGCGACGATTCCCTTGAATCCTTTCGCGTGCGCCATGTCGAGCAGGATCTGCGCGAATGCCACGTCGTCCTCGACGATCAGCACCGTGCGATCGCCGGGACGAATGTCATTCCGATCGTCCGGAATCTGCTCTTCGACGGTGACCGCCGCACTCCCCTCGCCCCGCGCCAGCGGGGAGAGAGGGGCCGCAGGCCGGGTGACGGACTGCCCCTCTCCCCGCTCGGCGGGGAGGGGGGACTCGAGGGTGCGACGCGCGACGGGCGCGACGTACGTCTGCGGGAGGTAGAGCGTGAAGGTCGATCCCACGCCCGGCTGGCTGGTCACCTGGATCTCTCCGCCGAGCAGGCGCGCGATCTCGCGGCTGATCGAGAGCCCGAGTCCCGTGCCGCCGTATTTGCGCGTCGTCGATGCGTCGGCCTGTTGGAACGCTTCGAAAATGATCCGCTGCTTCTCCTCGGCGATTCCGATTCCGGTGTCGACGATGCGGAACGCGACGACGCTCGACGCGCGATTGAGCTCGTCGTGTCCCGGAGTCCAACCCGACAGCGCCGTCTCGACGCGCAGCGTCACACTTCCGCTGTCGGTGAACTTGAACGCGTTCCCTAGAAGGTTCGTCAGCACCTGCTGCAGGCGCGTCGGATCGGTCTGAATCGTCTTCGGCAGGTTCTGCGCGAGATCGATCCCGAGCTCGAGATGCTTGTCCTCGGCGATCTGCCGGAACGTGCGGTCTACGAGCTCGGAGATCTCGCGGAACGAGACGTCGCTCAGCGACACGCTCATCATTCCCGACTCGATCTTCGAGAGGTCGAGGATGTCGTTGATGAGCGTCAGCAGGTCCTGTCCCGACGAATGAATGGTCTTCGCGAACTCGATCTGCTTCTCGCTGAGGTTCTCATCGGGATTGTCGGCGAGCAACTTCGCCAGGATCAGCAGTGAGTTGAGCGGCGTGCGCAGCTCGTGCGACATGTTCGCCAGGAATTCCGACTTGTACTTCGACGTCAGCGCGAGCTGCCGCGCTTTCTCCTCGAGCTGCCGCTTGGCCTGCTCGACCTCGCGGTTCTTCTGCTCCACCTCTTCGTTCTGCGCGGTGAGCAGCCGCGCTTTTTCTTCGAGCTCTTCGTTCGTCTGCTGCAGCTCTTCCTGCTGTTGCTTGAGCAATTCCTCCGAGGCCTGCAGCGACTTGGCCTGCGACTCGAGGCGCTTGTTCGTCTCGGTCAGCTCTTCCTGCTGCGACTGCAGCTCTTCCGCGAGCGACTGCGACTGCGACAGCAGCTCCTCGGTGCGCATGTTCGCCTGGATCGTGTTCAGCACCACGCCGATCGATTCGGTGAGCTGATCGAGCAGCGACTGGTACGCGTCGTTGAAGCGGCTGAACGACGCCAGCTCCATCACCGCCAGCACCTGTCCCTCGAACACGATCGGCAGGACGATGAGGTTCAGCGGCTTCGCCTCGCCGAGGCCGGAGTTGATCTTCACGTAGTC
>Ga0207686_10000778_pt1 | contig 19589 bp, 19 predicted proteins | sample KBSM24metaG_FD_184396 | JGI IMG/M metagenome (GOLD analysis project Ga0207686, IMG submission 184396) | Miscanthus rhizosphere microbial communities from Kellogg Biological Station, Michigan, USA - KBS M2-4 metaG (SPAdes) (version 2) | ecosystem: Host-associated > Plants > Roots > Rhizosphere >...
TCGCCTCGGCATCGATGTTAAGTTGAAAACGATCGTGGGTGATGACGACGCGCGTTTGGAAGAAGTTGTCAGAGACGCGGTGAAGCGTTCGCGCGTCGTGATTACGACGGGCGGGCTCGGGCCGACTGAAGATGACGTCACGCGCAAAGTGGTGGCGCGCGCTTTGGGCCGGCGGCTGACGCTGGACGAAAAAGTTCTGGCAGAGATTCGCGAGCGTTTTCGCAGTTTTGGCATCGCCAACATGCCAGAACGCAATTCGCGGCAGGCGATGGTTATTGATGGCTCCGAGGTTTTGGCGAACCCGAACGGCAGCGCGCCGGGTCTCTTCCTGCAGCATGAGAGTTGTGTCGTCGCGCTGATGCCGGGGCCGCCGCGCGAGATGAAACCAATGTTTGAGAATCATGTGCTGCCGCGCATTCAGAAGCTTGGCGGTGAGACGCGCTTCGCCACGCGGATGCTGCGCGTCGCCGGCATCGGCGAATCGGCCGTCGATGAAAAGATCGCGCCGATCTACACGAAGTATGAAAATCCGCAGACGACAATTCTCTTCAACAGCAGCGAGATCGAGATTCACCTGCGCGCGCATGGACGCACCGAAGCCGAGGCGGAAGCTTTGCTCGATGATTTGGCTCTGAAGATTGAAAAGGAACTCGGCAACTCAGCATTTTCATTTCGCGGCGAGACGATGGAAGAAGTCGTCGGCCGTCGTCTCACGGTAGCCGGATTCACGTTGGCGGTGGCTGAGAGTTGCACCGGCGGATTGATTGCGCAGCGATTGACGAGCGTGCCTGGCTCGTCAAAATATTTCATCGAAGGCTGCGTGACCTATTCGAACGAATCAAAGATTCGTCTGCTCGGCGTCGACAAAAAGCTAATCAAAGAATTCGGCGCCGTCAGCCAACAGGTCGCGCGCGACATGGCCCGCGGCGTCCGTCACATCGCCAAGAGCGATTTCGGATTATCCGTCACCGGCATCGCCGGCCCTGACGGCGGCACCGAAGAGAAGCCCGTCGGCCTCGTCTACATCGCGCTCGCCGACGATGCGCATACCGAACATAAGAAGCTGATGATTCCCGGTGATCGGGAACTGGTCCGCTGGCGTGCATCGCAGGCGGCACTGGATATGTTGCGTCGAAGGCTGATTTGAACGGAACATAATCTGTGTCGGAACCGCGAGCGGTAGCGACCGGATCAGGAGGAACCTCTGCGACGCCGAGGGACTTCTTGATCCGGTCGCTACCGCTCGCGTTCTGACACGAGTTAACGACGATCCGTTCGGCGTTTGATGACTCTGGTGCTAACCGACGCCGTGTTGCTGCAGGCTGGGTCGATCCCTCCAACTTCTACGGTCGCATTAATAGTCTTTCCTTCGAGCGACTTAAGAGTCTCGCGACGGTTCTCATTTCGCAACCAGCAGGCCGTAATTGTCCGTCAACTCGAATTCTGAATCAATCCCCCTTCAATTCGCCGCAAGAACCCAAATGTCGAGTTTGCTGGGGAAAATCTCAGTTTCGCCTGAAGGAATCTCGTTTTGGTTCGAAGGAAAACGAGATTACCTCGACGGAGGACGAGATTACCTCGACGGAGAACGAGATTACCTCGATGGAGAACGAGATTACCTCGATGGAGAACGAGACTACCTCAATGGATATTCAAGCGTCCGAACAAAACTCTCAAGTTGGGAAGGGGGGCTTGCCCCCGTCCATTGAAAGGAAACACAAAAGAGCGGGGGTAAACCTTCCCAACCTGAGAGGTATGCTTCATTCATATACCCGCAAATCGACTTTCTTGGAAACGCGCCAACTCTGGAGCGCGCTGTGACCAGCCTTCAGTGTGGAGGCCAAGAGTTGGTCCTGAGTAACCAAATATCGGTAGGTAAGAATGAGGTGCGGCTGCGTAAGACCGTCTCGAACGTGCCGACTTGCGGCGCCTCATCGCCGTGCGGTCTCCCGGCCAGGATTGAGCCTTGCACGTCCGCAACCACGAGATACTCGACCCGGCTCGCTTGCAAGAGTGTCGTGAATGTCTCCTGGCGCGACCGCAGTTGGTCGCCGTCGCTGCTGGTGCTGACTCCGTTGGCCAGGCTGCTCGAAGTAACAAATCGGTTCTCGGGAATCCCCGAGAGCACCCGCACCGTTCCTTCATCGCAAAAGATGCGAGCGTTGGAGTTTGGATCAAAATGGTCGCGCAGGTAATCGGCGACGGCGCGCTGCGCTCGATACTGTTTGATTGTGCCGATGGCGCCGGCGAATTGAATGCTCGCATCGAGGGCCAGGATGAAGATTATCCCGATCAAAACTGTCCGCGCGATTTGCGGCCGCGAATTCCGAATGTGCCGGAACGTCCACACGAGAATCGGCAGCCCGAGCGTAAACAGAATCAGTCCATAGCGCGGGAAGATGATTGGCTGTTGGTGCGTGAGGTAAGCCGCCACGAGCAAGCCGAGGAAGGCAAAGAAAAAGAATACTGGCGCCAGAATGTCCGTCGTGCCGGTGTCGTTCGCGGGCGAAGTGAGAAGTTGCGGCCCGCGCTTGATCACAAACCAGGCCGCGGCGAACGATGCTATCAGCCCGGCGATGTCCGTCGAGACGACCAGCGTCGCGACGTCCTTCAAAACATTCACCGCCGAAAAGTGGGCAATCGCCGGATTCATGGTTAATAGCCAATCGTGATAGTCCTGACGCTGCACGAAGCACGCCAGCCAATTGCCGGTCGCCTGCCAGGAGATGTAGAACCAAAGCAGCGGCGGGATGATCAAAATCAGGATTGGCGTGATCGATATGCGACGCTCGCGGATTAATTGAAGGAAGGGAATCAGCGCGATCAGCATCCAGCTTTCGACCCTGGTAAGTCCTGCCAGCGCTGCGAAGATGGCCGCGGCGATCCAGTTTCGCGCGATGACGAAGTACAAAGCGGCGCAGACCAGGAACGCATGCGGGACGTCAGTCATCGCCGACGCCGAGTAAAAGATGTGCAGCGGATTGAGGGCGATCAGCAGGAACATCAGGAGCGCCGCCGTGTCGTTATTAGTGAGGCGCTGCGTTATCAAATAGATGAACAGGCATGTGCCCGCGCCGAAAATCGCGGCGACTATCTTTCCTGAATAGAACCCGTTTTTGATGAAGACATTCAGCAGCGCCGCTATGAATTGATAAAGCGGCAACCAGAATCCAAAGAGGTCAACCAGGCGAAAGGCGCCGGTCGAAATCTTCGTACTTAGCGTGCCGATTTCCTGGATATAGACGTACGCATCGCCGAAGGCATTGGGCAAAAAGAAGGCGCCGAGAATGCGTGGAACGGCGGCAATCAGACCGAGCGTAACCAGTTTTGACGTTTTTGGCCGCAAGCTAGCGATCCTCTAATAACGTTGGATTGCGCTTGACGTGAAAAACAGCGAGGACGACAACGCGATCGTTTTCAATTAGGTAGTGCACACCGTATGGGAACCGACGCACCAGCGCCCGACGCACTTCTCCCCGCGTTAAAGGGAACTGCTTCGGGTTTTGTGAGATGTTCTGGAGAGTTCTGTTGATCTGAACAGCGAGTTCAAGTCCTAATTGCGCATGCTGATTCTCATACCAAGCAATCGATTCATCCATCTCCCGCTTGGCGATGCGACGGAATACGATTTCGGCCGACATTAGCGGTATTTTTCGTTGAGTTCTTCCTTGATGGATTCCCAAGAAATTACATCGTCAGGGTTCCTGCGGTGCGCCGCGACTCGGCGGTCTAATTCCTCAGCCTGCTCCGGAGTCAGGGGTGGCTCATACCCTTCGGCAGCCACGGTTTCCCAAAGCGTATCTATTAGCTCAACACGTTGTTTCAGAGGTAGGGCGCGCGCTGCTTCTACCAGACGTGAATCCATTGGGTTGAGTCTAACGATTTGATTATCCAAAGACAAGACTGTTGTTTGCTTGTGGCGCATGCGTCGGCTTGTTATAGTCACCTTCCTAATCAAACATGCGTAATGGCAACGGCGACCGAAGAGAAAGTGCTCGCGACAAACCGCGCAGCGTTTCACAATTATCACATCTCGTCGAAGTACGAGGCCGGGGCGGCTTTGGTGGGCACGGAAGTTAAGAGCGTGCTCGACGGCCGCATTCAATTGAAAGATTCATATGTCGGCGTGCGCGATGGCGAAGCCTGGCTGTTCAATGCGCACATCTCGCCTTACAGTCATGGCAACCGAAACAACCACGATCCGCTGCGCACGCGAAAGCTGCTCTTACATCGTCGAGAGATCGACAAATTGGACCAGGCCGCCGCAACCGACGGTATGACGCTGGTCGTCACTCGCGTTTACATCAAGAGCCGCAAGATCAAATTTGAAGTCGGCATAGCCAAGGGAAAGAAGTTATACGACAAGCGCGAGACTGAAATGCGCAAGATTATCGATCGCGAGACTCGCGCGCAGTTGAAACAAAGAAATCGATAAACGTAGCACAGACTTCAGTCTGTGAATTGATAACCAGATCACAGACTGAAGTCTGTGCTGCCTATTTAAGAGCGAGGAAAGAGATGGACCTTATTGGAACTTCCAAATCATGCGGTGAAGTCGATGTCGAGGCTTTAGCCGTCGCGGTCTTCAAAGACGAAAAGCCGGCGAGCGGACTGTTGAAGCAGTTGGACGCGGCTGCCAATGGGATGATTTCTGATGCAATTGGCTCGGAAGAATTTAAAGGCAAGCAGGGTGACACAGCTTATTTCCATGTCTCGAGCAAGAATCTGAAAGCGCGACGGATACTGTTGATTGGTTGCGGCGACAGCAGTTCTCACAAGGCTGCGCAAATCTCGCAGATGGCCGGGACCGCGACGCGATTTCTGCGCGGCAAGAATATCAAGACGATTGCGATCGTGCCGCGCGTCGAAAACGATGCGGAAAGAGTGGCGCAGACCGCGGCAGTCGGCGCCGTAATGGGGCTGTTTGAACCCGACAAATACCGCACAAAAGAAAAAGAGAAGCGCGAAATCAAATCAACGACGATCGTGATTGAAGGCGCGGACAAAAAAGCGGTCCAGCGCGGCGCTGACCGCGGTCGCATCATCGGCGAGTCGACTAATTTCGCGCGCGACCTGGCCAACGAGCCGGGCGCCTGGATGACGCCGACGATCATGGCTGAGCGGGCGAAGCAGGTGGCGAAGGAATTCGGTTTGCGATTCGACGTGCTCGATCAGAAGCAGATGGAGAAGCTCGGCATGGGGGCGCTGCTCGGCGTCGCCCGCGGCTCAGATGAACCGCCGAAGCTGATCGTTCTTAAATACGAACCTTCGCGCTTTCGATCTCGCAAAGGCGATTTGCTGGCGCTGGTCGGGAAGGGAATCACGTTTGACTCGGGCGGTATCTCACTCAAGCCGGGCGAGAACATGGAATTGATGAAGTATGACATGACCGGCGCGGCCACGGTTATCGGCACGATGCGCGCGATCGCTCAGTTGAAACCATCTGTGCCGGTGCTCGGAGTCGCGCCGTGCTCGGAAAACCTTCCGTCAGGAAAGGCGACCAAGCCCGGCGACGTGCTCAGGGCGATGACCGGAAAAACGATCGAAGTCATCAACACGGACGCGGAAGGCCGGCTCGTGTTGGCCGATGCGATCGCTTATGCCAAGATGCTCGGCGCTACCAAGATTATCGACCTGGCGACCCTGACGGGCGCTGTCTCGATCGCGCTGGGCGACGTGAATACGGCGATCCTCGGGACTGACCAGGAATTGATCGACCAAGTCATCGCTTCCGGCAGAGAGGTTGGCGAAAAGTTCTGGCAGCTGCCCCTCGATGACGAATACACAAAGCAAATCAAATCGGACATCGCCGACATCCGAAACATCGGCGGGAAAAAGGCGGGAACCATTACCGCCGCCGCTTTTCTAAAGGAATTTGCCGAGGAAACGCCCTGGGCGCACCTCGACATCGCCGGAACAGCCTGGGGTGATCCAGCGACGGCCTATCGATCAAAAGGGCCAACCGGCATCGCCGTGCGCACCCTGGTTGAATTTATCGAGCGCTCAGCTCAAGCGAATTAGTCAGTTCCACGCGAGCATTCAGCGGTGCTAAGATTGCTCGCAAGATCAGGTCTGCCACGATTTCCCGGCAGTTCCAAAGACCTGAATTCCCCGTACCATGACTGATTACTACCAGGTCCTGGGCGTCAAAGAGACAGCGGCCGCGAGCGAGATTAAGTCTGCTTACCGGAAGCTGGCGCGGAAACATCACCCCGACGTGAATCGTGGGTCCGAGAAGGCGGCGCGCGAGTTTGCGCTGCTCTCGCTCGCCTATCACACACTAATCGATCCGCAAGAGCGCGCGTTTCACGATCAGCAACTCAGCAAACAGCGTAACGGCCACTCAATTCTTGAATCTGACAATCCGCATGCGCAGCGGGTCCGCAACATTGCCGCGCAGGCGCGCTGGGACCGCGTCGTCAATCAGATCCTCGAAACGGACCGGCGCGAGAACATGCAACGTCAGCGCGCGGTCTTTACGACGGTTTCACTTTTCCTCTCGACGTTTCTGGTGGCGATGATTCGGCCGCCGCTGTGGCAGTCGTTCGACATCTTCGGACGAGCAATCCTGCTGATGTTGTTTGTCGCCGGTCTGTGGCATCTGATCAAGCGCCTGGTCGAGCACTTTCGCCATTACACTTACAAACGCGACGACCACTATTCGATCACGCAGGAAGAAGAGAAACCTTCACAGCCATACACGCGTTTATCCGGTTTCGCATTTCTGATCGGCGGTTACGGTTTGAGCCTGGGGTTGGGTCTGCTGATTGGCTGGCGTTCACAGGATTTCTTTTCAGATTTGACGCTGCTGTTTCGCCATCATGCCTCAGCGCCGGGCCATGCCGTTTCGCCGACCGTGATGATCGTCTCCGATTTGATTTTTTATCCGCCGATTGCGGTATTAATCATCGATAGTGTGCACGCGCTGGCTTCGCGAATTGACACTGGATGAAACTGAAAAAAGGAATCATCTAATCAGCTGATGAAATCTTTAATTCAACGAATCACACTGGTCGCTGCCTTTGGCCTCGGCGCCTGTTTCACGTGCGTGGGGCAAGTGAATGATCGCCTCACGCCGATCCAACAGCGAATACGCGTACAGCAACAGCGCCTGAGTTCATCGAGTGTGGAAGAACGCCGCGATGCGTTGATGAAGTTGGGCGCCATGAACCATCCCGAAGCGGCCAGGGCGGCAATGTGGGCGCTGAATGACAGCGAGCCGGTCGTGCGCGTGACGGCCGCACACGCGATGGCCGCGTTGCCTGCCTCAGACGCTGCGACGGCTCTTATCCCTTTGTTGGCTGACAAGCAGGAATTTGTGCGGCGCGAGGCCGCGAATGCTCTGGGCGTCAAAGGCAACCATGCCGCGGTGCAGCCGCTGATCCAGTTACTTGAGACAGACAAAGAGATCTCGGTCCGGACCGCAGCGGCCCTCGCCCTCGGAAAGATTCAGGAGGAGGCTGCGGTCGTGCCGCTCGTGAATGTGCTCACCGTAAACGCATCCGGCAAGAAATCGAAAAAGCGCGAGAATGATTTCGTGATGCGGTCGGCGGCGCAGGCCCTGGGCAAGATTCGCAGCCGCGCCGGCGTTCCGGCGTTGATTGCGACTCTCGCGGACGAAAAGAACGACACGGAAGTGCGACGCGCCTCCGCCGAAGCCCTGGGCGCTATCGGAGATGTGACCGCCGTTCCAGCTTTGAAGAGCGCCGCTGAATCAACCGATCCTTATCTTTCCCAGGCAGCGCATGCCGCGCTGCGCCGCTTGCGCTAAATAAAAAGAGCGCCGAAGCGGTTTCGCTCCGGCGCCCATCAAGGACCAACCAGAAAAAGTTCTAGCTCTCCGTCTTCTCTCCGCGACCCTGACCCTTCTTTGCAACCTTTTCCTTCGCAGGCTGCGGTATGGGTAGGCCGACGCTTCCCGATCTTGCTGCTTGTTGTTCGGGTTGGCGCTCCTTCTCGGTCATTTCCGCAATCAGCGCCCCGCCAGAGAACTTAGAGAAGACCAACTTGTTGGACTCTCTGTTCAAAGCTACCTGCACAAGATCTCCCAATCCAATCTGACCCGTGGCCACCAGGTTCGACAGCGGATAGACCAGGAACCTTTCGATGGCTCGCTTCAGATGGCGCGCACCGTATTTGAAGTCGATGCCTTCCTTCAGCAGCATTGCTTTCGCTTCGTCTGAGCATTGAAAGACGAACTTCGTGCCGGCTGAGACCATGATCCGATCCTGCACTGCCTGCAGTTCGAGATCGAGAATCGAGCGCAGGTGGTGTTCCTTCAACGAGCGGAACACGACGACTTTATCGATGCGGTTCATGAACTCGGGCGAGAATTTTCGTCGCGCCGCTTCGACCGCGGTCCGGTAAATCTTCTGATCGACTTCCGTATCGTGCGGGTTCTTCGCGCCCTTGCCGGGAGCGAATCCGATGCCGCCCGAAATCAACTCGGACATTTCCCGCGCGCCCAGGTTCGAAGTCAGGATGACCATGCACTTCGAAAAATCGACGCGGCGATTGTCACCCAACGTCAGAGTGGCTTTGTCGAGAATGCCGAGCAGCAGTTGCCACAATGCGTCCGAGGCTTTCTCAATTTCGTCGAACAGCACCAGCGTCAGCTTCAGCTCGTCCGTGTGCGTCCGATCAAGATTTTCCTGGGTCAGCATCGGCGAGGTCTCGCGATGGCCCAGGTATCCCGGAGGCGAGCCGATCAGCTTGGCAATCTCGTGCGAATGCTGAAACTCTGCGCAGTCGATCTTAACGACGCCATTCGGGTCGCCGAATAAAACCTCCGACGCCGCTTCGATCACGCGCGTTTTCCCCGAACCCGTCGGTCCCAGGAACAACATCGTGCCGATGGGTCGCGCCGGCGGATTCATCCCTGCCAAAAATATCTGGTAGAGCCCGCTCATGCGGCGGACCGCACGTTCCTGGCCGACAATCCGTCCCGCCAGACGCTCTTCAAAGTCTTGCGCCCGCGGACTCTTTTGATCCGGATCAAGAAAAACCGCTTCCTCGATTTGTTTTTCTGGGGCACTCATTTTTTTTAATTCAGCAATCACGTTCGTTTAATCTGTTGGCGATGACTTCGTCTGCCGATGTGCGTCGCCTCGGATCCTCCGTCCTATCGCTATAGCAAAGAACGATCCGCACAACAATTGATGCGTCGGGTGTGTGTCGAGTTTCCTTCGTAGAATTGTCACGGGCGTCCAACCGCGCGCTCGCTTTTGGCGCACACGCTATATATACGACTCGGCAGGAAATGTCACCCAAAATGTTGCTAGGCCGCTCAGAGATTGGCCGAGAAACAAATTTACACACGTGACACTTCGCGGCACAAAAGCGGTGACATTTCGTGTAGGATCCGGCGACGTCGAATCATCATCGAGGGAAATACACGTAAAGGGTTGCCGATGACGTTAATGGTCTGACCGGAAAATGCGGGGTTTAATTAATCGTAATACTCGAGACCGAGATGAGTAATCAGGTCCTCGCCGCGCAGATGCCTCAAAGTGTTCTTGAGCTTCATCAACTGGATGAAGACGTCGTGTTCGGGATAAAGACCCGGCGCCGTCATGGGTGATTTGAAATAAAACGACAGCCATTCCTGCACGCCCTTCATGCCCGTGCGCTGGGCCAGGTCAAGGAACAACGCCAGGTCAAGAACCAGGGGCGCCGCCAGAATCGAGTCACGGCAGAGAAAATCGATCTTGATCTGCATTTTATAGCCGAGCCAACCGAAGATATCGATGTTGTCCCAGCCTTCCTTGTTGTCACCGCGCGGCGGGTAGTAGTTGATGCGGACGACGTGAGAAAAATCCTTGTAAAGCTGAGGGTAGACTTCCGGTTGCAAAATGTATTCGAGGACGGAAAGCTTCGACTCTTCCTTGGTTTTGAATGAATCCGGGTCGTCGAGCACTTCACCGTCACGGTTGCCGAGGATGTTGGTCGAGTACCAGCCGTGCAATCCCAGCATCCGCGATTTCAATCCGGGCGCAAGGATCGTCTTCATCAAAGTCTGGCCGGTCTTGAAATCCTTGCCGCAAACCGCGACGCCTTTTTTGTTCGCCAGATCCATCAGCGCCGGAATGTCGACGGTGAGGTTGGGCGCGCCGTTGGCAAACGGAACTCCGGATTTCAGCGCGGCATAGGCGTAAATCATCGAAGGCGCGATCGCCTTGTGATTTTCGCGCATCGCTTTCTCAAACGTTTCCAGGTTGCGATGCACCGCGTGCTGCTTCATGAAAATCTCGGTCGAGGCAGCCCAGATCATTACCAGCCGATCGCATTTGTTCTTTCGTTTGAATTCAGCAATTTCCTCGATTAGCTGGTTCGCTAAATCAAGCTTGTGTTTGCCTTGCTTGACGTTGATACCGCTCAGACGCTTGACGTACGACTGATCGAAGACAGCCTTCATCGGCTTGATCTTCTGGAGTGGTTTCTTAAGCTTGTTCAGTAAGTCCTTTTCGAGGACGCCGGCGTGCATTGCTGCGGCGAAAGCCGAATCGGGGAAGATGTCCCACGCGCCAAATACCAGGTCGTTAAGATTCGCGAGCGGCATGAACTGCTTAACTTTGGGCACGCGATTGTCCGTGCGCTTGCCCAGACGAATAGTACCCATCTGAGTCAGGCTGCCGATCGGTTCGGCCAAACCTTCCTTGATGGCTTCAACGCCGGCAATGAACGTCGTGCTCACGGCGCCCAATCCGACCAACAAAACTCCAAGTTTTCCTTTAGCGGGCGCGATTTCCGCGCCTTTCTTTACCGGCATTCGAGTAGCTTATCCTCCAAGACAATTAAGACGGGTAATAAGAGACCGATGATGATACATGAGACGTGCATGATTCGCACGTGGAGTGCTTTGCGTTCGCGGACTCAGAGGATTATTCCGAAACTAGATTCTGCGTGCAGCTTTGAGAAATTTCGCCGGATCATTCGTCATCAACGCCTGAATTCCTAACCCTCTGAAACGTTCCAGCGATGCTGCGTCATCGACCGTCCAGATGACCGTGGGCAGATTCTTAGCGCGCGCCGCCGCAACCAGTTTTTCCGAAACGATTCGATGGTTTACGAGGACTTCGTCGGCAGCGCAGTCGACTGCTGCCTGAACAATCCTCGTGGGCGATTTGACTACGCTCGTTTGACCAAACAAGGCGCCGGTTCGCAGCGAACCGTCCAGTTGTTTGATTCGCGCAACCGCGCGCAGGTTGAAGCTGATAAGGACGGCTTGATTCCGCAATTCATGCCGTTGAAGACAAGCTACCGTGGCGTCGACCAGCTTCTCGTTTTGCTTTCGCGAACGGCCGCACTTCAATTCAACATAAATTACAAATGCCTTCCGGGGCTGGTTCAACATTAACTGGAATACTTCGTCGAGCGTGGGAATGGTCTGCCGCGTGTACTCCAACCGGGCCAACTCCGGATGTCGCCGGTTGAACCAGGTTCCCATGTCAGTCTGTTTGAGCTTCGCCAGGGCGATGCGTGAGACATATCGCTTTCGCAAACGCGTTCCTGGAAGTGTGCTGTCGTGAATGACCACCGGCACCCCGTCGCGTGAAAGTCGCACATCTAATTCGATGCCGTCAGCCCCGTCGCGCATTGCGCGCACGAACGCCGACAGTGTGTTTTCCGGTGCGGTGGCGGACGCGCCACGATGGCCGATTATGAGTGGAGATTCGATCGTGTTGAGCAAGGGATATTAACCACAGAGGACACAGAGGAAGAATAAGTCAGAAAGAAACATACGTTGGCAGATGCGCATGTGCGGCTGGACGAGCCGGTTTCCGAAACGGTGGTTAGTTGGTTTTCTCCGTGTCCTCTGTGGTGAATTAATTTTGCGCGAACGGATAGGTCACCCGTTTCAGTTTGATATCAAATGTTCCCAGGTCGATTTTGAGTTGAGCTCGGACCGGCAGGTGACGTTCATCTTCCGTGATCCAGATTGAAAGCTGCCCGCGCCCGCGCGCCAGCGACGTTTCGCCGAACATGGCCGGCTCAACTCTTATTGCTTTTACATTTCCCAGCGCCGTGTCGAGTTCTTTCTCTTCTTTGGCAGTAACCACGATGCGAAAAACACGGCCGGCGTCCGTTACCGGGACTTCGAACGATTTTCCGACCTCGAGCTTCTGCGTCCGCAAATAATATATGACGGTCAGCACGTCCTGAATAGGTTCTTGAAAGTCGAACGCGCCGCCTTGCGGATTCGGCGACTTCTCGCGCCAAATCACCTTGCGCGTTTCATGATTGAACTCAGCCTCGAGCACTCGCGAACGCTTGCCCGATTCTTCGATTTTATCTGTGTGCAAAGCTCTAAACGGTTCGACGTCGGCCTTGGATTCAACATGCTGATGAAACTTGAAGCCGGCGATCCGAGGAAACAGGCCCTTGCTGAATACGTCACCGGTTAAGTGAAGCACCACGGGATCGCCTGCCCCGCGAGAAATATTTTCCGGCATCGACTTGAAGTGAAACTCAGCCACGTCAACGCTGCGCAGCAAGCCCTTCGTGAATTCAGCCTGGTACAACAACTCTTCGCCGCGCTCGAACGGTAGCGGCGCGCGTGGCTTTTGCTGCGCCGCGGCAAATGTTAAAGCGCATGCAAGTATCAGCGCGACGCCGATCGTCCTGCCGAAAAAGTACTGCCTGTGTCGACTCGTCATTTGAAGAAAAACATTTTCGCGGCCAGCAGCATCCAGACGATCACGACGCCGATTGCGGCCCGGTACTCGCGATAGCGAAAATACAAATTGCGATCAAAACCAACATCGCCGGTGCGCCGGTACGGGGAGAACCGGGGAAAGAGCAGCGGGACCTCGTTCGCGTAGCGGTCATACTTCTTGCCGAAGAGCGAGGCCAGCGTCGTCGATTCGACGCGCATCACCGGCAGATAGATGCCCAGAATCATCACCACAAATACGATGACAAGGAGCAGTTGGCCGGCTGCGATAGTGAAGCCCAGCCCTATGAGGAAGCTGCCCAGATAAAGTGGATTGCGCGTGTAGGCGTACGGCCCGGTCGTCGCCAGGGCTTCATTTTTTCTGAGATGACCTGACGCCCAGGCGCGCAACAAGAGCCCCGGCAAGGCGACTGCCGCGCCGACCATCAGCGTCGTGACGGTCGGCGTCGCAAAGTAAAGGAAGATGATGGCGCACGCGAAGCCGAGCGGCACGCGCCAGCGCTGCATCCATGTTCCTCCTCTTTTCAATTTGAGATCTGTGACCTGGGTGATGCGAATCAGTTGATGGAAACGAGATGTGCCGGCGCAATTCTTCCCGCGCGGGCCAGCCGCTCGGAAACCGCGTGCAGGACACGCTCAACATCGATGTCCATGCAGATCCATTTCGAGCACGATCGTCGATGACAATTCTCGCGGCAGTCGATGTCGGTGCGCTCGACGCAGATGTCTTTGGGATTCGGACTCCCGTTTCGCCACCACTCAGTCGGCCCCAACAAACCGACCACCGGAGCGCCCATCGCAATGGCGAGATGCGTCGGGCCGGTTTCTCCGCCGACGTAAACGTCCGCGTGTTTCGCCAGCGCGCACAGGCCCTTCAAGGAAAGCGAAACCGCCCTGGCCTTGCCGGATTTAGACGAGGACAGCGCTCGCTGCGTTAACTCTTCTTCGCCCGGGCCGGAGGTCAGCAGCGAATGCAATCGGAAATGGTCCCACAGTTCGTCCGCGAGCAGGCCAAATTTTTCGGCGCTCCAGAGTTTCGTCGGCCATCCGCCACCGGGGTTCAGAATGGCGTACGGACGATCGAGGCCGACTGCATTTGCGGCTTCATCTTCGTGCGTCTGATCGATGGCAATTGGAAACTGAAATTCTTCGGCGTCAAACGGGATCGGAATTCGCAGCGCGCCTTCAACCAGCGCCAGGTTCTTGCGAATGACATGCAGGCCTTTGGGAATCTGGACGGTTTCCTGTAGCAGAATCCGGCTGGGCGGCTCGCGCAGCGCTTCGCGCGCAAACCCCACAATCCGGCGCGCCCCCGAAAGCCGGGCAATCATCGCTGATTTAATTAGTCCCTGGAAATCTAAGGCGAGATCGAAGGCCGAGGCGCGTAGCAGACGTAACTGCTGGCGCGGTGCCCGCAGCGTCTCCCCAGACATCAGCCCGCGCCTCAGGGCCTTCGTGTCGATTACGATGAGGCGATCCAGAACGGGGTTGCTCCGCAAAATTTCAGCAGCTCGGCTTTCAACGACCCAGGAGACCTCAGCGCTCGGCAATGCCCGGCGAATGGCCGCGAGTGACGGCAAAGTGTGAACAATATCCCCGATACTGCCGAGCTTAACGATTAAGATTCGCATCAATTACCGGCCGACAAACTGATCGCCCATTGTCCGCCAAATCGTATCACAGCTGTTTCGGATGAATTGCCGGTTGGCGAGTGTGAACAGATTCTCGGACAATTATCCAGTTACTTGGAGAGGCGGTCGATGGGCCATTGCCATCGCGCGCTCGAAAACTTGTTCGACCGAAATCGCTGTCATGCATCGATGGTCGATGGGGCAATCGCGAAGCATGCACGGGGCGCAGTCCGGCGGCTCGCGAATCATTTCCGCATTCGGCGAAAGCGGGTACGTCGTCAGCGGATTGGTCGGACCGAAGATGACTAACGTTGGCGTGCCGACCGCGGCGCCCACGTGCGCCGGGCCGGTGTCGTTCGTCACCAACAGATCGGCCAGACTGATCAGGCCGACAACTTCGGCGACAGAGGTCTTTCCAGTCAGCACAATAGGATTGCGCCGGGTTCGACCGTTCACCTCGCGCGAGACTTCAACTTCGGCCGGAGATCCGATCAGCACGACAGTCATGCCCGCCTCCGTCAATCGATCAGACAATTCCGCATAACGTTCGGCGGGCCAACGCTTCGCGCGGCTGTTGACGGAGCCGGGGCAGAGCACCGCGACGGGCTTGCCGGGCGTCGCGCGGTTTTCCGCCAGGAGCTGCCGCGCTGCTTCATGTCTCTTCTCGGATACGGCGAGTTGTGTGGCGGGTGTCTCGGCCGTGACAGGGGCCGAACGTTCCACCAGACGCTGTAATTCCGAAACCAGGTTCAGGTAGTAAAAGCTTTCGTGCCTCTCATTTTTCCACGCGGGAACGGGAACGGCACTCGTCAACAGAAATCCACGCCGATCGGTTTCATAGCCGATGCGGAACGGCACGCGCGCGGCGAACGCGGTCAACGCGGCGGCAAATGCATTCTGAAAGAGCAGCGCGAGATCAAACTTGCCGCGGCGCAACTGCTTCACCGAAGGAAAGAATCCGGCGTCGTTGATTAAGACGGCATCGACGAAGTCGGCTTCGGTGAAGAGGTCCGCCGTCCCCGGCGCGGCGGCGACCGTAATGTGCGAACCGGGAAGTAGTTGCCGGAGGGCCCGTAGCGCCGGCACGCTCATGACGGCGTCGCCGAGCCACGTCGGCGCCCGGACGACTACACGGCCAACTTCATAGGGTTTTATTTTCTTCACGGTTCGGGTTTCCGAAACTAGATCAAGTCGCGTAATCCATCATCGATGCCGATCGATGGCCGCCAACCCAACTCTTGTTCGATGCGCGCAAGGTCTGAGACGTAATTCAGCGGCACGGGAGCGGGAACCGAAGCGCTTTCGTCGATCACTGGGTCGCACTGAATCATCGTTCCCACGCGATCGATTATTTCTCGCAGCGACACAGCATTCTCTCTGCCGCCACCGAGGTTGTATAAGCCACGCGTCGCCGACGAATCAACGAACGCGCGACAGGCGCGCGAGAAGTCATCGACGTGCAGAATGTCCCGCACCGGCTTACCGTCCAGCGGCAAACGAATCGGCCAGCCCCGCTTTACCGACTCGACATAGTGCGTCACAAAACCATTTACGTTTCCTTCGCTCGGTCGCGCGAACACAGTCGACAAACGAAAAATGCACGAGCGCACGTCGCGCTGTGCGGCGTAATATTCGACATATCGTTCCGCGATTAATTTCGACCATTCAAGCGCAGAGTGTCTGGCGTAATCAGTTCGGCAGGTCTCAGGCACCAGGTCGAAATCGTCCGCATGCGGACCGTAGACATCCTTGGTTGAGGCAAAGATAAAAACCGTCTGGGGCGGCATTTCGCGCAGCAGATTGACCGTGCCTTCAACGTTGGTGCGAAAGCATTGCTCGGCGTCGTTTGGATCTTTGCTGAGGTGCGCGGCCAGATGAATCACCACATCGTAGGCCGCAACCCGCGATGCGTCGAGCGGATTGAGAATATCGAGATGTGAACGACGCGAAAGATCCTCTGCGTCAAAGAAGCGGCGCACGTGAGTGCCGAGGTACCCGCTGCCGCCTGTGACTAGAATGCGCATGTTTGAAGTTTCAAGTTCCAGGTTTCAAGTTCAGGACGTTCATTCAACCTGAAACTTGAAACTAACTCTCGGTTTTCGCCATTTCATTTAGTCTCGTCAATGCTTCGACCTGTCCAATGGCGATCAGGATATCTCCGGCTTCAATAATCGTCTGCGCGGCAGGATTGAAAACCATTTCCCCGTTTCGACGTCGAATGCTGATGATCACAATGTCCAGCTCCGCGCGAATTGGCGTTTCGCGTAATCCGCGTCCCACCAGTGGCGACTCGGCTTCGATCAGGACCTGTTCGAACGCCAGGCCCCACTTTCTGCCGGTGATCGAATCGAAGAACTCACCTACGGCCGGCTTGGTGAGCGATACGGCCATGCGGTGGCCACCGATGATTGTCGGCGCCACCACGTGGTTGGCGCCGGCGCGCACCAGCTTCGCCTCGGCCTGCTCTTCCGCCGCGCGCGCCACAATATTCAGCTTCGGATTCAGATCGCGCGCGGTCAACACCACGTAGACATTGTCCGCATCCTCTGGCAGACAAGCCGCGAGACCGCGGGCGCGTTCGACGCCGGCCTCTCGCAAAACTTCCTCGAGCGTCGCATCGCCGACGAGCACATGAAGGCCTTTCTGAGCGAATTCGGCGGCTCGCGGCCCATCATTTTCGATGATCACCATCTCTTCATTGGCGCGTTGCAGGTCGCGCACCAGATGCGAGCCGACTCGTCCCGATCCGCAAATCACGTAATGGTCGTGCAGCTTGTTCATTTTTTTTGATTGACGACGCTGGCCGAAAGTCGAAATCAACTCAGACTGGACGATTGATTGAACGATGGTCGTCGCGGCCAGCGCAACTCCGCCGACGCCGATCAGCATTATCATAATCGCAAAACCGCGGCCGGCCATTGTGTGCGGTGGTAAGTCGCCGTAGCCGACCGTCGTCAAAGTCTGGACGGTGACATAAAAACTGTCGGCCAGCGACCAGCCTTCGATAAATCTGAAACCCATAGTGCCGAAGACGATGGCGATGACCAGGGCGATGATCGCGTTGCGGATGCGAAAGAGAGTGCGGAACCGATACGTGACGGGGGAAGCCATTGCAGTTTTTTGATGGCCGATTCGATTGAACGGGTTACGGCCCGGTCATTTGCGTTTCCAGCGCACGCCTTCTTTCGTGTCTTCCAGCACGATGCCGCGGCCCAACAGTTCGTCGCGGATTTCGTCGGCGCGTTTGAAATCGCGGCGGTGGCGGGCTTCCTGGCGCTGATCGATCAAACCCTGGATTTCATCGTCGAGCATCGGCGCCTGCGCTTCGCCGATAACGTTGAGGACCCCGTCGATCCGGTCCAGGACAGACAGCGTGGCGCGCTGATCCTCAGCGCGGAGAGTTTGACGAGCCAGCGCTGTATTTATTTCGCGGGTCAAGTCGTGGATCGCCGCCAGCGCCATGGATGTATTCAGATCGTCGTCCATGCCCGATTCAAAATCTCTGAGCGCGGTTTCAATCGCGGCCGCGGTCTGCGGGTCGGTGCCCGGTTCGCAGCGCGCTTCGCCAACGCGCGCGCGAAAATCGCGCAGGCTCGCGACTGTCTTCTCAGCGCCACGCAAGGCATCAAAGGTGAAGTTGAGCTGCTTGCGAAACGGCACACTCAAAAGAAAATAACGCACGCCGGCCGCCGTGAATCCTTTGTCGCGCACGTCGCGAAAAGTGTAGTAATTGCCTTTCGACTTCGACATGGTTTCGCCTTCGACCTTGAGGTGCTCAAAGTGAAACCAGTAGCGCACGAACTGCTTGCCGGTCGCGCCTTCGCTCTGCGCGATCTCGTTTTCGTGATGTGGAAAGACCAGATCGATGCCGCCGACATGCAAGTCGAAAGTCTCGCCGAGATATTTCATCGACATCGCCGAACACTCGATGTGCCAACCGGGCCGGCCACGTCCAATCGGTGTTTCCCAACCGGGTTCGTCCACCTTCGTCGCTTTCCACAGCGCGAAGTCGCGCGCATCTTCCTTTTCATACTTGTCTGTATCGACGCGGTCGCTGCCGCCCGCGATGTTGCCGGCGAAGTTGATCTTCGAAAGCTTTCCGTACTGCGGAAACGAAGTGATGCGATAGTAAATCGAGCCGTCCGAGCGATAAGCGTGATTGTTCTTCTCGAGCTTGTCGATGATGTCGGCCATCTCGTCGATGTGCTGCGTCGCCCGCGGCGCCACCTCGGGACGTTCGCAACCGAGCGCATCGAAATCTTCCCAAAACGCTTCGATGTACTTCGCCGTGTAATCATCGAGCGTCTGGTGCTGCTCCTGCGCTTTGGTAATGATGCGGTCGTCGACGTCAGTCAGGTTCATCACCTGCGTCACTCGATATCCTTTGAATTTCAGATAGCGACGAATGACATCGGCGGCGATCGCCGAGCGAAAATTTCCAATATGCCCAAAATCCCAAACCGTCGGCCCGCAGTAATAGAATCGGACTTCGCCTTCATTGAGCGGACGAAATTCTTCGATTTGGCCTGAGAGGGTGTTATGGATGCGCAGCATTGAAAGGGAGGATAGGGAAGTGAACTGTGCCAGTCAACTCGCTTACCGTCGCCTGCTGGACCATCCTCAGATGACTCGGTCGGACCAGTGCGAGGCTGTCGCCGGTGGGTTGCAACCGTGTCTGAAGCCTGAGCGTGAAGAGGGTTGCGAGACGCGGCAAGCGACTTGGTCGGTCGCGCATTATCGAAGGCCGGCAGTGCTTCAAAGCTTGACCGCTATGCGGGCGCTGAAGTCGATGCGGTTCAGCAGAATTTGGATGTTATTAGCGGCGAAGTATTCGTCGCTCGCTTTTCGCGCGCCCTCCCAGTGGCCGTAATCGTCGATGATGAGTACCCCGCCGCGCACCAGGCGCGGGAAGAGGTGAATCAGCTCGTGACGCGTGGATTCATACCAGTCCGTGTCGAGTCGGAGCAATGCAATCTGCTCTGGGCACTCAGCCGGGATGGTGTCTTCCACCTTGCCTTCGACGAAACGGATCTGCTCCTGCGGGTAGCCAGTGCTGAGGACGGCGCTCCGGACCTGATCCAGGCCGACCCGCAGGTAGGTGCCTTTGTAGTCCTCGTCCGCGCTGATGTTACAGACCGAAACGTCTTCAGCGGTCGGCTCGGACATCCCGGTGAACGTATCGAAGAGCCACAACTGACGCGACGTTTCCTTCAGGCGCAGCAGCTCGCGGGCCGCGGCCATCATGCTGCCGCCCTTCCACACGCCGCACTCGACGACGTCGCCCG
>Ga0207686_10000780_pt1 | contig 19587 bp, 12 predicted proteins | sample KBSM24metaG_FD_184396 | JGI IMG/M metagenome (GOLD analysis project Ga0207686, IMG submission 184396) | Miscanthus rhizosphere microbial communities from Kellogg Biological Station, Michigan, USA - KBS M2-4 metaG (SPAdes) (version 2) | ecosystem: Host-associated > Plants > Roots > Rhizosphere >...
GAGCGGTTATCCGATCAAGGGGGGATCTACTGCAGTCGGGATGCCGAAGACCCTCAGAGTCACAAACAACAAGTTCATCAATACTGCTGGAGGCGTCTACGCGGCGACGAATCAGACCATCGTTGACGGTAATTGGTTCGAATTCACCAGCACGAATCCGCTGCTCTACAACGACGGGCAAGCGTCCTTCACCAACAATCGCATTACACCTGGGATAGCTTCGCCGCCAGCCTATTACCTGGTCAACGCCGGGCAACTGAGGGCCGAGTGGAATATTGTAGGCGGCGAATCTCCAGCCGGAAAGATATTTCTCCGCACGGTTGCCGGCGCGCAATACACTTCGTTAAAGCATAATGTCGTCCATTCGCACACCGACTCTTACAATATCCAGTTGGACGTGTACCCGATCAACGTGTTCATTGAGGATAACTGGTTCCAGTCGAACAACGGGTGGATTGTCAACGACAACTATGTAGGCGCGACGGTTGGTGCGGCGGCGACCTCGCCGGCGGCGCTCGCGACGAGCAATAATACGTTCAGGAACAACCAGCAGGGTGACTCCGCCACGCCTGTGTTGCCCTTCATCGCGTTCAAAAACGGTGGGCTCTATTTCACGCTTGAAGGGACCGGTCTGGGCCGAAGTGCGGCCACGAGAGAGATGCCGGTGGTAAAGCCCGACACTGATTTTGTTAATTTGTTTGGGGACGCGTCAGAAGCAATCTCGGGCAACTGGTCGGCGAGTGGTGTTTCCTTCACCAACAACGCCGTAGTTGCTCCGGACGGATCGCGTAGCGGCATTAACATTATCGGGAAGCCTTTCGGGACGCTCGACAGCGGCGGCATCACGACGGCCGCGCTCGGCGGAGCGGGAACTTACACCATGTCTCTGTACGTGCGCAATTATGCCGCCGCGAACATCGTCTCTATTTACAACTCGACGGATTCTGCCGTCGTCGTCGCCCGCCCGCTCTCGGTGGGCTCTGAATGGGTTCGTCTGGCCGTGAGCTTCTACGCTGCTGCCGGCAAGACCTATCTAGTGCGTCTGAATCTCGTCACCGGCGGGTCTCTCCATGCGTGGGGATTTCAGATAAACCCCGGGTATCACGCGGCGCCCTATCTCTATCGGGGGACGAGCGCCAAGGCGAGCGTGTTTCCGTTTGTCGGTCCGGAGCGCCCGGTGTATTACGCTGCGGCCATGCCATCGACCGGCGATTGGAAGGCCGGAACGATAGTCTTCCAGACGGCTCCGACCGAGCAAGGTTCTGCGAGTTCGAAGTACATCGTTCTGGGCTGGCGTCGGATTACCACGGGGTCAGGCAACGTCCTCAATACGGACTGGCTGGAGATGCGAAACCTGACCGGAAACTAGATGACAGCGTTTTCTTTTAAAGGAGGAGTCATCAGCGTTGTCAGAGGACTTTTGAGAGGGCCTCAATTCGAGAGGATTAAGGCCCCAACCTTTTGAGTCAATGGCAGGCCCACCGTTTTTCTTGACGGACGTTAGGTGGCCGCCGACGCACTCTTGGCAGAGAAGTTCAGAGCATTGATTAATACGCGGGTTTCACAACCGGCGGGGAAACAGAGAAATCAGTGCCTCGCGCGATGGAAAAAAGCACGGTGAGGCGTTGAGCCTCACCGTGCACATGAGAAGAAGCGGGTTTAGTTTTGACGATTACTGCTGCTGGGTGCCGAGGCTCGGGAACGTGGCGCCGCCGGTTTGATTGTTCCCGTACGAGCTTACCGCACCTGACGCAAATATCGAGGCCAGCGGGTTGTTATTCATGGCCGTCGTATTTGAAACCCGAATGGTCGAACCCGCGCCGTTCGCGCCAAACCCCGCGGTGCCGTTATTCGAGACCACACAGTGATCGACTTCAATGGTGGAGTTGCTATTGGCCTGCATGCCAACTGCCGGATTCGAAAAAACTACCGAATTAAATATGACGGCTCTCACACCGTTCGAGACGGAAATTCCGAAACCGCCGCAATTGCTGACGCGCGAACCACTGATTGTGACATTAGTAGATCCATCAACGTGGATTCCGGTTCCAATCATATTCCGGACAGTCGTATTGCTTATCACCAGATGGGCACCGCCGCCGGTGCGTACATCCTCAATACCCCGGCCGGGACTGCCGAAATCGCCGTCGATCACGCAGTCTTCGATGAACACTTTGCTGTTGGCCGAATTGGCGCCGCCCGAGATACGGATACCACGTAAACCGGCGCTGGGGCTGCCGCCGCTACCGCCCGATCCGTTGATGTTCAGGTTGCGCAGACGAACTGTTCTCTGCGTCAACGCTTCACCGCTGAACGAGTCGTAAGCTATCGACACGCCAGTGGTCGCTGAGTTAAGAATCGAGCCGTAGCCCTGTCCCTGCGTACCCTCGATCGTAATCGACTTGGTGATCGTCACGGCGCCAAAGCCCCCAGGATCCAGGGTGCTGATTTCACCGTTGACAGCTGTTTTGGAAATGGCTCCCGCGTAGGTCTTGCAGGGTGCCGTGCGGCTACAGGGGTTAACGTCGTCGCCGACGCCGGACACCCAGGTACGCGTTGCCTGCGCCTGGGCAATAGCGGCAAACGCGAACATGAAGATCGCCACTGCCAGTATTTGAATAGTGAACCGAAACTTGTTCATTTGGAGTCTCCTTTTTCTTTCTGCTGAAGTTTGGGATGGTCGCCAGTAGAACACGGATCCATTCCGGCCACTGTTGCACCGAGTCTTCCCATGGTAACTGAGAATCAAAAATTGCTGAAGCTTTTGCGTTTAGTACCCACAATCCCTGGCAGTATCGTTGGTGATGGTCCAGTTGCCGCTGCTGCCACAGGAAACGACGGTAGAAACAAAGCACCCGTCCTGGTCCTCACCGATTACTTTCACCTGTTGACCATCGCAGGTGAGATTTGACACGGTTGCTGAATGCCCGGGCGCAATCGTCTCTTCGCCGAGTAGATCAGCACTCCAATCATCGGCGTCCACGTGCGACGAATATACATTGCGGATTTCACGATCCGAGTTGTTGACAATCGTCACCGACGTCGAAAACGTCCGCGCACCTGATAGTAACGGCAGAGCGCCCAAAGCGATCGCTGCTACGAAGATGATGAGAACGCTGCGGGGCAACCGCGAGCCATCTAAGTTTTTCATAATTGCACTCCTTACTTCTGAGATAGGCGAATGACTCGCCCAGGCCTTCATGATCCTCGGAGAAACGTTGCCAGGCTCTCCTTACGGGCAACTACCGTTCACCGTGTAGTGAACTCCACTGTCTATCGGTGTCTCGCCGGGATTATGGGCCACCGTGACCCTGGCGGTGGCCGTGGTCGTGTTGCCGTGTGTGTCGGTTAGGCGGAACGTTATTGTATAGACGCGCCCGTCACCGGCACCCGAACGCTCAGACCTTAGCTGAACCGACTTGCAGTCTGAAGCGATCACAATGTCGTTCGTGGTGTTGCCGTCGCCGTTACCGTTTTCGATCTCGTCGCTGGTGGCGTGATCGATGAGCACGTCGCTGACGTTGACCCCGCCGCAGTTATCAAACACGGACGCCACAAAGTTAGTAACGTTAAAGGTTTGATACTTGTGATTCGGCGGCCACATCGACGGCGTGCTGCCGTTCAGCGTGATCACCGGCACAGTATTGTCAATTACTGTGATGGTCTGCGTCGCCGTTGTGCTGTTGCCGGCACCATCCGTAGCCGTCCAGGTTACCGTCGTCGTTCCCACAGGGAAGGTATTTCCAGATGGAGAGCGAGTGACGGTTGCCGTGCCGCAATTGTCGGCTGCTGTGGCCTGTCCCGGGTCAACCACCGTATCGCAAGTCGTGGCACCAGGACCGGTATAAGCGGTGATATTGCCCGGCACGAAGGTGAACGTTGGCGGTGTCGTATCGACTACCGTAAACGTGATGTCCTTCGTCGAGGTGTTGCCGGCTCCGTCATTATTGCTCGAACCGTCATTCGCCTCGATATGAACTGCATGTGGGCCGAGTCCAACTACCGTACCCGGCGCCGGGCTTTGCGTAACCGTGAATCGGCTATGATCCACGCAGTCCTGCGAAGTGTCAGAACTCGCGCAAGCGCAATTGTCTGAGACAGTGCTGCTGTAGTCCGGAATCACCGCCTGGCAGTTCGCATCAGCCGAGACTGTTTGGTCGGTCGCCCCGATGGTTGGCGGCGTCACATCATTGACCGTGACTGTCTGCGTACACGAGGCACTACCGTTGCGCGCCGCTTCCTCATCATCTGAGGTGGCGTACGGACCGGGTGTACTGTGTGAATAGGCGGTCCAGGTCACCGTGGTGACTCCGGCGCCGAATGGCAGATCAGTGGTCTTGCGTACACAGTTCTCGCCGTTACTATCGCAGTCGTACATCGGCTTGCCGTCGCTGCGGCTAACGCTCACGGTGACGTTGTCGCCTGCGGTTGTCGGACTGCCAAGGTTGAATGAGGCTTCACAGCTGCCGTTCGCATTACCCGTAAGGTTAGCGGGACAGCTAATCGACACGTTGCCGGTTGACTCGTCAACAGTTACCGAGAATTGACACGCGCCGTCGCCAGTCTCAGACGTCGCTGTCACAACTGTAGTTCCCACTGGGAAGAACGAGCCTGAAGCCGGCGTCGAGCTTATCGATCCGCAAGTGCCGGTTCCTACAACCGCATCATAATTAACATGGGCTCCACGTTGGCCACCCTCAGTGGTGTTGGCGAACGCGGTAATGTCGCTGGGGCAGGTTAGCTCGCAAGTAGCAGTGCCGCCGCTCCCGGTATCGACCACAAAAGTAGCTGTAGCAGAGTTATTGTCGGTATTCGGGTCCGGTGTCGTACCTGAAGCGCTCGCCGACGTCTGCTGGTCTCCTGGTGAACCCCCGATGGTATAAACGGCGGTGAATTCGGCTCGAGCACCGTTCGTCATAAGCGCAATTGTGCAATCGCCTGGTGCGCTCGGGGTACAGGCTGGCCCTGAATTCTGAGTGAACGAAACGAGCGTTGCGCCGGCCGGAATCGAATCAACTAAGTGAACCACCGCCGCGTCATCGGGGCCGGCATTGATCAATACGATCGCAAAGGCCGCGTTATCTCCCACATGGATCAAATCATTTGAATCACGCTGAAACTTTTGCACCATCACGTCAGCCTGCGGGTTGGCTGGCTGGTGAACGGCAAAGCGCGACGTGGACCTGATCGATCCGTTGGACCGAACAACATTAACACTCCAGGTACCGCGGTTATCGACGATCTCCCCATCTGTATTTATTTGCGTCGTGGGATCTGTAGGCAGCGTATAGGTATATTGCGTGGAATCGTTGCTGGACGCTATGTCCGCCTCTCTAACAAAGCCACGTGGGTCAACCCAGGTAATCCGCCAGGGGAACAACGTGACAGGGACACCCGAGGCCTTGGCGCACACCGTTTCGCCCAAATCAAAATCCGTCTTTGGCGTTGTGCAATCGCTGGCAAACGTTGCGATTGGAGCGGGTGTAGCCTGCGGGACTGGCAAAAACGAAGTGACGGCTCGCGCACCGATACCAGTCCGGGTCGAGGCTATCGAAGAACTTAATCGGCCGGCATTTGGAGCGTTACGCCGAACCTTGCCGATTGAAGAACTCGCACTACTTGCGTAGAAAGGCACTATGACGGCGGCGCCCGCAAACATGAACACTCCGATGAGTGCAAAAAGGTGAAGGCGGTGCTTTAGTGATGTGCGGGGACGGGGACGCCGATCGTTCATTGATTCTCTCCTTGGCTATCCGAGCATGGGTTGTTTGAGGCGTTCTCGAGTCTTCCAGACTGACTGCTGCACGGGAAGTCCAGGAAGATTAAGTCTTAAGGAGTTGACACGCTTGTTCGGGGAAATAAATCGCGCTCCTTATATTCTTTATCAGGAAGAGTCGCCACTTTCTAAATTCCTGAGACCGAAACGAGCAAAGGTTAATACTGCATTTCCGGATGCTTGTCAATCGAATTTTTTGCTAATAACGGAAGCACCCGTCAAAACAGACGCAAAACTATTCGAGCTGTAAATCGTTACCTCACAAGGAGATGTACTCGACATAAGGTAGGAGGTTGTGTAAGCAATTTGTTTAGGGCCATTAGTGATGAAGTGTGCCTCGTGCCAGTCCGGCAAGTTTTTGTCTTCGCTTGATAAATCGTTATTAGTTCGTCGTCGGGTGGTGAAAATCTTTGAAAGTCGACGGCACTTTTTTCTGAAATCGACCGTGGCATCCCCGTCCGTCGTGATTTCCGTCGACGGCGTCTTACCACTTTCACCGCGCGGAGCAGATTTCCAGGGAAGAAATTGACTAGAGATATATTCGATGGCGGCGGCTTCTCAATGTTGCTACCGATAATGGAAATTCACGGAGTTTCATTGAGATATGGTGCCCCCGGCGCGATTCCAACGCGCGACCTTCCGCTTAGGAGGCGGACGCTCTATGCAGCTGAGCTACGGGAGCACAAACGAAAGCCGAGGACCAAAGTCACAGTGAATGAAAGATTCGGGTTAATACTTCATCATTTTACGCCGGCTGAATGCCGCTTCATCGTTGTTGTCGCTATTCCGCCCTTTGATTCCCTGATGCGCCGAGAGATTGTACTTTGAAAGGGAAAACGGATTAATCAGAATTATTTACTTGCCGAGGTAGTATACCAACGAATGCCGACAGATCAACGATGCGCTCCCCTCGTTCTATTAATGACTCACAACTGCCCTTTGTGATAGGCTGCCGCCCGCTCGGTCGTTCTCATCAATCGCTTTCTCAAAACAAATGAAGATCCGCGATCTCTTAGCCCAAGCCGATTCGTCACAGGTCGCGATTCGGACGGAAACGAACGCCCTTACGTATGCCGAACTCAGCCGGCTCGTCGATGCTCTGGCACAGCAGTTAGGGGACTTTGGTCTGCGTGAGGGCGACCGGATCGGCATCGCGCTGCCCAACGGCCTGGAAGTGATCTCGGCATTTCTAGCAGCATCAACTGTGGGGACCGCCGCGCCATTGAATCCGGCCTATACTGTCGATGAATTTAAATTCTACCTGGAAGATACGCGAGCGCGAGCCCTGATCGTTCCAACCGGCGGCGCTAAAGAAGCGCGCACTGCCGCGCAGGAAACGAACGTAGCAATCATCGAATGCGTTACGGGCGACGCGAGCGAGGTTCGTTTCTCAATGAACGAACCGTTGGGCGAAACGGCAGCAGAAAATTCCGCCGGGCAGGACATTGCGCTCATCCTTCACACCAGCGGCACCACCAGTCGGCCCAAACGCGTGCCTTTGGCCCACGCAAATCTGCTGACCTCCGCGCGCAACGTCGCGAACACTTATCAATTGACAGCCCACGACGTTTCGCTCTGTGTGATGCCGCTCTTTCATGTCCACGGATTGGTGGCCTCAACCCTCGCGACATTTCGCAGCGGCGGCACTGTCGTCGTCCCATCCAAATTCAACCCGCTTTCATTCTGGGCCACCGTGCGTGAGCATGGCGCCACGTGGTATTCCGCTGTGCCGACCATTCATCAGGTCCTGCTTTCGCGAGCCAAAGGCACCAGACCGGCGGGAGCAGAACAACTTCGCTTCATTCGATCGTGCAGCGCTTCACTCGCGCCGCAGCTGATGGCGGACATGGAAGCGACCTTCGGCGCGCCAGTGCTTGAAGCGTACGGCATGACCGAAGCTGCGCATCAGATGGCTTCCAATCCGCTGCCGCCGCACGCACACAAAGCCGGATCGGTCGGCCGTGGAACTGCGGTCGAGATCGCCATTCTCGATGAAGCCGGGAATATTCTTCCGCCCGGCGCCACCGGCGAGGTTTCAATCAAAGGACCGAACGTGTTCGACGGTTATGAAGGCAACGCTGAAGCCAACGCTGAATCTTTCGCCAACGGATGGTTTCGCACCGGCGATCAGGGGACTCTGGATGACGAAGGTTATCTGACTCTTGTCGGACGCATCAAAGAATTGATCAACCGTGGTGGCGAGAAAATTTCGCCACGCGAGGTCGACGAAACGCTGCTGCAACACCCCGCCGTCGCGGAAGCCTGCTGCTTTGGAATTCCCGACCGCGTCTATGGTGAGGGCGTCGCCGCAGCGGTAGTTTTGAAAGAGACGGCCACCGAAAAAGATCTAATCGCACACTGTCGAGCGTCGCTGTCAGACTTCAAGTGCCCGACGACGATTTACATCATGGAAGCCATCCCGCGAACCGCGACCGGGAAGATTCAAAGACGAAACGTTGCGGCAGCAATTGCCGGTAAGTAACGACCGGGCACTCCTGATTCAGTTATGAAATTCGCGATTGTCGGAGCAGGCGCCATCGGCGCGTTCCTCGGCGCCATACTGGCGCGGGCCGGCGAAGACATAACGTTAATCGCCCGCGGCGCACACCTGCGCGCCATGCAGGAACACGGAGTGCGCGTGCGTGGCGAAATCGGTGACTTTCAAGTCGACGTCAAAGCCACGGACAATCCTGCGACAATCGGTGAAGTGGATGTAGTAATCCTGACTCTAAAGACCCACAGCGTTCCGGCTGTGGTCGCGAGTCTGCGTCCCCTGCTCGGATCGAACACTTCAATTATTACGGCGCAGAACGGATTTCCCTGGTGGTATTTCTATAAGCAAGGAAAGGAATGGGAAGGATTTCATCTCGAGAGCGTCGATCCGGGAGAAGTGATCAGTCAGCACCTCGACCCTGCGCGCGTCATCGGCTGCGTCGTCTATCCCTCGACTGAAATTGTCGAGCCTGGTGTCGTCTCGCACATGGAAGGGACGCGGTTTGCGATCGGAGAGCCCGACGGATCGAAGAGCGAGCGCTGCCGCGCGATCGCCGATTCGTTTATCAAAGCCGGCCTGCGCAGTCCGATTCGCACCAACATTCGCCACGACATCTGGGTCAAGCTGATGGGCAACGTCGCCTACAATCCAATCAGTGCTTTGACCCGCGCGACGCTGATCGAGATTGTTCAGTGTCCGGAAACGCGCGCACTCGCGGCTGCGATCATGACCGAGGTTGATGCCGTCGCCGCGAAACTCGCAATCGATATGGGCGTCAGCGTTGAGCAAAGACTGCAAGGCGCCGAAAAAGTGGGCCAACACAAGACGTCGATGCTGCAAGACATCGAGGCGGGAAAGCCGACGGAGTTGGAAGCAATCGTGGGCGCGATTATCGAACTCGGCGACAAACTGGAATTGGAATTACCCAATACGAAATCGGTTTATGCGTGCGTGAAGTTGTTGGAGCAGCACGCGGCGGCGAAGAGTTAACCTTCGGTTATGGCTGACGCTGAACCAAAACAGATTGTCTCGCGTTTCTGGGTTCTGCTGCCGTGCATCTTCGCGATGCTGGCAATCGCTAACCTGCAATATGCCTGGACGCTGTTCACCACCGACCTCACGAAAGTTTTTCATGCCCGGCTTGATGCCGTGCAATGGACGCTCACGTTTTTCATCATCGCGCAGACCGCGCTCTTTCCACTCAACGCCTATCTGATCGATCGCTTTGGCCCGCGCTTGATGATTACGCTGGCCGGCGTGCTTGTGGCGATTGGTTGGGTGGGCGCGGGCCTGGTCAGTTCCCTGCCCGGACTGTACGTCGTCTACGCGATTGGAGGCATCGGCGCCGGCGCAGTTTACGGCGGGTGCATCGGCGTGGCCATGAAGTGGTTTCCCGATAAGCGTGGCTTGTGCGTGGGCGTGGTCGCCGGCTCATATGGATTCGGCACGGCGCTGACGACGCTGCCGATTTCATACTTGATCGATCATCGCGGATATCAATCCGCGTTCATCCTGTTCGGAGCAATTCAGGGCCTCGTGGTTCTGATCTCAGCTCAGTTCCTGCGCATGCCGCCGCTCGACTGGGCGCCGCCGAACTGGGAACAGATAAAGCAGAAAATTCAGAAACGAGTCTATCAATCGTCGTGCGAGTGCACGCCGACTGAGATGCTACGCAGCGGATCATTCTATTTGCTTTACCTGATGATGGCGCTGGTGACGGCGAGCGGTCTGATGTTGTCGGCGCAGTTGAAACCGATTGCCGTCAGCTATGGCTACGACAAGATGGCGCTGTTCGGCGGCTTCACAGTCTTGACGCTGACGCTGTCGCTGAATCAGGTGCTGAATGGATCGGCACGGCCGTTCTTTGGTTGGGTATCGGATCGTATCGGGCGTTATGACACGATGGCGATCGTGTTCGTGATCGAGGCCGTCACCATCATCATACTCACGCTGGTCGTAGCGCGGCCGTTTTGGTTCATTGCGATTTCAGCGGTGATGTTTTTTGCGTGGGGTGACATCTATTCACTGTTCCCGGCAGCGATCGCCGACATCTTCGGCAGCAAGCACGCGACCACCAATTACGGAATTCAATATACGGCGAAGGGCCTGGGATCGATCCTGGCTGGGCCGGGCGCTGCGCTGCTCATGACGCGGGCCGGATCGTGGTTACCGGTATTCTGGTGCGCTGTGGCGTGCAACGTGGTTGCCGCAGGTCTTGCCGTGCTTTGGTTGAAACCGCGCGTGGCAAGATTGATGAGGGAACAAACCGAGGATGTCCTTATTACGATGGAACCTCAGGCCGAGGCAAACCTCACCTAAGCTGTCGTGGACTCAAGGCGTCTAATCTGCTCGCGGATGGATAAGTATTCCTGCTCTCTTCTTTCGTCACGCTGATAAAGGCCGTCGATTTGCGAGCCAATCTTATCAAAGCGCATGTTCAACTCTTCTCGTAAAGGTTGAAGCGCAATCTCAAGTTCTTCTTTGAGCAGCAAGCGCAGAGCATTCATTTCCTCACCCTTGATCGCCCGCAATTCGTTTACCAGACAAGCCGCCACTCGTCAACGGAAAAGGTTTTGCAAAGTATTCTTTCGACCTGTATCCAGACAGAAAACTAATTTTCTTGATAAACAGCTTGCGCGGCGTCAACGCCCGGAGAACACTTCCATCCTTCCGCATTCAACGCCCGACGCAGAGCATCGAGCACGAGGACGACGTTCTCGCGCGTGCTGCCTGATCCCATCAAGCCGATCCGCCAGATCTTTCCTTTCATCGGTCCGAGGCCGCCCCCAATCTCGATGTTCTCTTCGAGCAGACGGCTACGCACGCGCGCGTCGTCCACACCTTCGGGAACACTGACGGCATTCAAACTCCAGAGACGATTCTCGGGGGCTACCGCCATGCGCAGGCCCATCGCCTCGACCCCGGCGACCAACGCGCGATGGTTTCGTTCATGGCGTTGCCAACGCGCTTCGAGGCCTTCTTCATGGATCAAACGCAACGCTTCGCGCAGCGCGTAGTTCATCGAAATCGGGGCGGTGTGATGATACGTGCGATCGTCTCCCCAATACTTTTCAACCATGCTGATGTCCAGGTACCAGCTTTGCACTTTTGATTTTCGCGAGCGGATCCGCTCGATCGCACGCTCGTTGAAAGTTACGGGCGCCAATCCCGGAGGTGCGGCCAGACACTTCTGCGTTCCTGAGTAACAGATGTCGATGCCGTTGCGATCGATGCCGACCGGATGTCCTCCCAGCGACGTGACCGCATCGACAATGAACAAAGCACCACGCGCGTGGGCCAGGTCTGCCAATCCGGACAAATCCTGAAGCACGCCCGTCGAAGTCTCCGCATGGACCAGGGCCAGGGCGCGCGGCTGAGACGAATTCAATGCCGCTTCAATTTTGTTTACATCGAGCGCTTCGCCCCACGTCGCGCTGACAGTGATCGGTTTCCCGCCGGCGCGTTCGACGATGTCGCGCATGCGTTCACCAAAAACGCCGTTGATGCAGACGACGACTTCGTCCCCGGGTTCGATCACGTTTACCAGCGCGGCTTCCATTCCCGCGCTGCCGGTTGCCGAAATTGGAATCGTCACGCGGTTCTCAGTCTCGAAGACATAGCGCAAAAGCGACTGCACATCGTCCATGCATTGCAGGAACAGCGGATCGAGATGGCCGAGCAGTGGCGCGGCCATCGCACTCAAGACCCGATCATCAACCGGGCTTGGCCCCGGCCCCAGCAGGATTCGCTTCGGCGGATTAAAACGTTCGTAAGTTTTTCGTTCGATGGATTTTTCAGTTTGCATAGTTTTATCGGTGTCAGTGAGCAGTGGTCGGTGATCAGTGGACAGTGATCAGTGGGCAGTGGTCAGTGATCAGTGTGCAGTTAACGGTGAATGGGCGGCAGTCAATAGTAGCGATCTGTCCACTGCCCACTGTCCACTGCCCACTGCCCACTTTCTTTGCCCCCCGCCCACTTCTTTCTCACGATTGATACTTTATCAATGACTTAACATCGTAGCCTTCCAGTTTCTGACGACCGGGCAGAAATTCCAACTCGACAACGAACACGAGCCCTTCGACCTTGCCGCCCAGACCTTCAACCAGGCTGCATACGGCTTTCGCGGTGCCGCCGGTTGCCAGCAAGTCATCCGCGATTATCACGCGTTGTCCCGGACGCACTGCATCGCGATGAATCTCCAGCGTGTCCTGGCCGTATTCAAGATCGTAGGAAATCGAAGCTCGCTCCGCCGGCAGCTTCTTCGGCTTGCGCACCGGGACGAATCCGGCGTTGAGATGGTAGGCGAGGGCGGGCGCAAAAATAAACCCACGCGCTTCGATGCCAATCACCGCGTCGATGGTCATTCCTTCATACTGGGCTGCCAGCGCATCGACAGTTTTGCGCAAACCCTCGGGCTGTTTGAGGAGCGTCGTAATATCGTAAAAGTTAATGCCGGCCTTCGGAAAGTCCGGCACTTCGCGAATCATTTTTTTCAGTTCATCCATGTCAATTTCAGCAAAATTCGGTGAGCGATTTAAGAGCCGCTCATGATATCATCCCGACCGAACTTCCGTCCCCAGACGTCCCGCGGTTATAGCGCAAATTGTCAATTTGCGAACGATCGCAAGTTAACAACTTGCGCTACAGAAGCTATGAGAACAGCTCCGCTCATCCGACGCGTCATCATTCTCTGGGCCATCATCAGTGTGCCTGCGGCGACGGCCTTCGCGCAACAGAAACCAGATGACGTGGTGCGCGTCAACACTGACGTGGTGCAGACCGATTTTATGGTCTTTGACAAGCAGGGTAACTTCATCGATGGACTCAAGCGCGATCAATTTGTATTCAAAGTCGAGGGCAAGCCCCGCGATATTTTATTCTTCGATCGCCTCGCCGCGGGCAGTCGCAGCGAAGAGGCGCAATTGAACGCAGCGCGGGGAGCCGCAGCTCCAGGCGGGCCGGCGCCAGTACCTCTCGATCGCGGGCGGACAATCCTTTTCTTCATCGACGATCTACACCTCTCACCGGGCAGCGCCACTTACACCCGCCGGATGCTCAAGCAATTCATCGAGCACGATCTGAAGCAGAACGACGCGGCCGAAATAGTTTCGACTTCCGGACTATTGGGTTTTGTCCAGCAGCTCACTAACAATACCGCGGTCTTGAATGCCGCGGCTGAGAAGCTCCGCTCAAATCAGATGACGCTCGAGACGGCAGAATATCCGCCCATTACCGAATATCAAGCGATCGTCCTGGAGCGTCACGACGATGACTTGCTGCGATTCTTTGCGATCGAACTCATCAAGAGTCAGGGTGGGAGCGAAACGCCGTCAGAGGCGGAAATCAAACAGGCAGCGGAAGTAATTATGAATCGCGCCTCACAGATAATTGCCGACGGACAATCGATTACCACTCGCTCCATGACTGCGCTGCGTGGATTTATCAACCTCACTTCAGCGCTCCCGGGCCGCAAAGTCATGTTTTTCATCTCTGACGGGTTCTTTGTGGATCAGAGGAGGACGGAGAATTACGGGCGGCTGCAGGGCATTGTCCACGCGGCGGCACGGAACGGGGTGGTGATTTACGCGCTTGATGCCCGCGGGCTCGGAGCCGGTCTGCCGAATGCGGCCCAACATATGATGGCCGATCGCACCGGTGTGTTGACCCGCACGAATTTCAGTGAAGTCCGATCATCACAAGACGCGATGAATGCCTTGTCCAGCGATACCGGCGGGCGAGCATTCTTCAATACGAACTCGATGCCTGATTCGGTGAAGCTGGCGCTGAAAGAGACTTCCACGTATTACCTGCTCGCCTGGCGACCGGAAACCGAAGAACAGCGCAATCCAAAGTTTCGCCGCATCGAAGTCAGCGTGGTCGGCCGTCCCGATTTGGTCGTGCGATTTCGTCGTGGCATTGGCGAAGCTCCCGAAGAGGTGGCCAAGAGCAAAGCAAAAGAGAGCGAGACGCCACCGGTTCGCAAGAGTCCCAGTGATGAAATCAATTCCGTTCTCACCGCGCAATATCCGACGCGAGCGATGCCGGTGGCCATCGCGCTGAATTTTCTCGACACGGCGCAATATGGCGGCACTCTGACGACGACCATTAAGGTTGGCACCAGCCAGTTGACCCTCGACAAGCAACCGGATGGCATGGTGGGCGCGGTTGACGTTGCGGGTCTGGTCCTTAACGATCAAGGCAAGTCCGTCAGCAGTTTCAATAAACGTTTCACGATCAAAGGCGCGGCCACGAACACAAACAACAAACCTCCCGACAACATTTTCTACAACCACTTTTCGATCCTCCGGCCCGGACTCTATCAAGTTCGCGTCGCCGCCATCGATGTGAAGACCGGCACCCGGGGCAGCGCCTATGAGTGGATCGAAGTGCCCAACGTCGCCAACAAAGAGCTGGCGATGAGCAGCTTGATTGTGGGTGAGAAGAAACCTGAGGAGCCCCGGCCGCCGGCGGACGCGTCATCGGCAGTATCGAATGACCCGCAGCCGCCCGAAGCCATCAAACGTGTCGTCGTTAACGTCGATCACACCTTTGCCAGCTCGTCTACGCTGCGGTTTCTTACATTCATTTATAACGCCAGCGTGGGCACTGCCAATCCGATGCCCAACACCCAGGGCGAGACCATTCCCGCGAGCACCAAAAATAACGCTTATCCGGATATCGCGGTCCAAACACAAATCTTTCGTGACGACGAGCCGGTGATCACCAACCCGCTGCACAAGATCCAGACCGAAGGCATCCCCGATGTGCAGCGCGTCCCTTACGCCGCTGATGTGCTGTTGGACGGTTTGAAACCCGGAGCGTACGTCCTGCAAGTCACCGTGATCGACAAATTGGCGAAATCGAGTGCCACCAGAAAACTAAGTTTTCAGATCGAGTAGGAAGCAGTGTCAGTTTTGAGTTTTGAGTTTTGAGTTTTGAGTTTCAGATTCCAGATTCCAGATTCCAGATTCCAGATTCCAGATTCGAGATTCCAGACTCCAGACTCCAGATTCCAGACTCCAGACTCCAGACTCCAGACTCCAGACTCCAGACTCCAGACTTTCAGGTTTTAGATTTTAGATTTGGACGCTTGATTCACCGTTCTCGATTGCTCGCTTTTGAATTTGGAATCTGGAATTTGGAATCTGTATTGAGATTTGGATTTGAACTGATTCTCAATCCTGACTCTTCCTTTCAACCGGCCGTCCGGCGATCAAAAACGTCACGCCCTATGTCAACACTCCAGTTAATTCAGCGCCTCCTGCTCCCGGTGATCATCACCAGTGTGTGTGCGCTGCCGGCCCTGGCTCAACAGACCGGCGACGATGTGATTCGGGTCAACACCGAACTGGTGCAGACGGATTTCACGGTCTTCGATAAGCAGGGGAATTTCGTTGACGGCCTCAAGCGCGAACAATTCCTCTTCAAAATAGACGGCAAGCCCCGCGAGATTTCCTTCTTCGATCGCATCGCGGCCGGCAGCCGCAGCGAAGAAGCCCAAATCGCCGCCGCGCGCGGCACGACGATGCCCGGCGCCACCGCGCCCCTGCCACTCGATCGCGGACGCACGGTGTTTTTCTTCATAGACGATCTGCATCTCTCGCCGGGCAGCATCTCTTACACGCGTGAGATGCTGAAGCGATTTATTCAGAGCGATATGAAGCAAAACGATCGAGTTCAGATCGATTCGGCCACCGGTCAGCTCGGATTCCTGCAACAGCTCACCGACAACAAATCCGTCCTGCTGGCCGCGGCGGATCGACTGCGTTATCAACAAGTAGTCGACAGTCAGGGCGATGAGTATCCGCCCATGACTGAGTATCAGTCGATGCAGATCGAGCGGCGTGATTTGGATCTGTTCAACTTCATGGTCGACAAGATACTCGAGCGCAGCCCGAAGTTTCCGCGCATCCAGGCGGAACAAATAATCAGAGGGCGGGCGCGTCAAATAATCGCAGTAGGCGCGCAGGTGGTCGGGCGATCTTTCAGCGCCTTAAACAATTTCATCAATCTCATCGAACCTCTGGCGGGGCGCAAGATCGTCTTCTTTGTCTCTGATGGCTTTCTCGTCGATCAGAACAGAACAGAAAATTGGGACCGTTTGCAACGCATTACCCACTCGGCGGCGCGCTCAGGGGTAGTTATTTATTCAATCGATGCGCGCGGGATGTCGGCCGGGATGGCCCAAATGACGAGTCCGCACCAGTTCATGCCGGATCCGCGCGGCATACTGGCCCGCTCCACTACCGGCGAAGCTCACGCGACGCAGGACGGCATGAGTTCGATGGCCAACGATACCGGCGGTCGCGCGTTTTTCAATACTAACGCAATGCAATCCTCAGTCATGACGGCTTTGCGGGAGGCGTCAACTTATTACCTATTGTCGTGGCGGCCGGAAACAGACGAGCAGCGCAACCCGAAGTTTCGCCAGATCGAAGTCAGCGTCGTTGGCCGTCCCGATCTGGTCGTACGCTTCCATCGAGGTTTCGGCGAGCCGCCTGATGAGACCGCGAAAAACAAATCAAAAGACAAGGAGACGTCGGCGGCTGCAAAAACACCCAACGACGAAATCAGATCGGCGCTCAGCGCACAATATCCCTCCACCAGGATACCGGTGGCGATCAGCCTGAACTTTCTTGACACCGTACAGCTGGGCGAAACTTTGCGAACGGCGATCAAAGTCGGCACCGATTCGTTGATGCTCAGCCCGCAACCCGACGGCACAGTGGCGGCCGTGGACGTGGCCGTCGTGGTGCTAAACGATCAGGGCAAATCGGTCAGCAACTTCACTCAACGGTTTTCGATCAATCCCGCGGCGAAGAATACGAATAAACCACCCGACTATCTTTTTTACGATCACGTGGCCGCGGTTAAGCCGGGCTTGTATCAGGTACGCGTGGCGGCTATCGACGTAAAGAGTGGTGCGCGCGGCAGCGCTTACGAATGGATCGAGGTGCCTGACATCGCGACCAAACAATTGACGATGAGCAGCTTGATAATTGGCGAAAGAAAACCTGAAGCGCAGGCCCAGTTGGCGGTCTCAGGCGATCGCCAAACGCCGGCGTTAAAAGAAGTGCCGGTTAACGTGGACCATAAGTTTACCAGTTCATCCTATCTGCGCTTGCTCACCTTCGTTTATAACGCGGCTGCTAATGCACCGGACCCGAAACGTGCTGATAACCCGTCGGCGGCAAACAACGCCAGAGGCGTGCCTGAACTGGACGTACAGATCCAGGTCTTCCGCGACAATGAACCGGTGATTACGACGCCGCTGCACAAGATTCAGACTGACGGCATTTCAGATGTGCAGCGCGTCCCGTATGCCGCCGAGATCTCTTTGAACGGACTGGCACGCGGCGCGTACGTTCTGCAAGTTACGGTGATCGATAAACTGGCGAAAGGGAGCGCGACGAGGAAGTTGAATTTTCAGATTGAGTAGGAGAACAGTGTGCAGTTGGCAGTGTTCAGTGTTCAGTGTGCAGTGTTCACTTGGCCGTTCGGGGTTCGGGTTCGGGGTTGGTAGTTTCGGAGTTGTGAGTTCGGAGTTCGGGGTTGTGAGTTGTCAGTTCTAGATCTGTTTTTGAATCTGAATCTATCTTGTTTTTGAATTTGGATTTTTGAATCTGGAATTTGAAATTTGAAATCTCAAATTCCCTGAATCGCCCTCTTCTCTCTCACTCTTCCACTTCCAACACCACCTGCTTCTTCTCACGGTCGCGCACGATCCCCACGGTGTGCTTTTTCTGTCGCGTGAAGGACATCGTCCATCCGGCGCGTCCAATTGTGCGACCATCGATCGATTCGATGACATCACCTTCGCGCAGACCGCTGCGGGCGGCGGCGCTCTGCGGCTGGATCGCCACCACAATCAAGCCATTCCGTGCGCCAAATCCCCAGCCCAACGTTTGCACTCCCCAGCGTTCCAGCCCGAGCAGCGGCGTCGCCGTGTCTGCAAACGCATAGCTCCATTCATAACCGGGCGCGAACGAACTCCCGAGCGTTACCGGAACGTCGAATGGGTTTGGGGCACTTGGCCGTTTGACGGTGAATTGAACCTGCTCGCCGCTCCCGACTTTGCCCAGCAGATCCGAGAATTCATCAGCAGTCTTAAACTGCGTCTGATTGACTCTGACGATGACATCGCCTGGTTTTAGGTTAGCGAATGCCGCCGGCGCCCTGGGCGTCACGGTCATCAACAGAATCCCTTTGGGATCGGTCATCAAGTCCTTAACCTGATCATCGCGCCAACCGTGCGCCAGTAATCCCGTAGGCCCGGCCAATTCGATCGCTTCGCCTTTTACTCCCAGCCAGGGACGCGGCACACTCGCCTGCCGCGCCAGAACGCGTTTCGTCGCGGCCTGTACCGCCGAGGCTGAAACGATGCGGGCATTATTCCCATCGACTGATTCCACAATGCCCAGCGTGTTCCCAAGTTGATCGCACGCAATCCCACCAACGACAGCCGGAGTGAAGTTCCATCCGCGCAGCATTAAATCGGGCGCCGGCGATTCCTTCAGCGCCATCGTTACCACCGTCGCGTCCGTCTTTCCGACTTTCACATAAGTGTTAGTGCGCGCGTCGCTTTCGCCATTGACCGGTTCGGGCGAGAAGATTTGGACCCTTTGTCCCGGGGACATGGCGCTCGGCTTCGGCCCCGGTGGCGGCGGAGGCATATTGCCAATGACCTGCAATATCGATAATCCAGTCTCGCCATCGAGTCCAATCAAGTGCGCGCGGAGTTTCTGTCCATTGCCGGTGATGACAGTCAGATCAGGCTCGATTCGCGGCCGCGCAGCCAGCATGAATGCGGCGGCGGCGGCCGCCTCGGAATCACTGCGGGGCGGCAGCATCGCCGGCCAGCTAATCTCGAGTTCCGCAAACGCTTGCGGCAGCCGCGCGGCCACCGTCTTCCCATCTTCGAGCGCCCATCCTGCCAGAATGCTCGCGTGGGCATCGGTCATCAGTGTCTGCGGATCAATATTTTCAATCGAAAACGGTTCGCCCGATTGTCTCTGCAAAAGCCGCAGCAGCTTAACTCCCGTCAGTCGATGGACCACCGTCACGACCTGAGGCGCCAGCTGAGTTTGGCTCGGAACCACCGTCACGCGAGCGAGCGGCTCGAGAGGTGGCCGGCGCGTCGACGGCTTGCGTTGCGCTTTCTCAGGTGACGGCGTCTGCGTTGCGTCCGTCGCCGGCGCAGTCGTCTGCGCAAAGCCCGCCAATGCGGACCCGATTCCGATTACCACCGAAGCTGCGACTCGAAGTGAAATTGTCTTACCCATAACGCTACTTGCTTTACCAGTCCTTCGTGTTCGTC
>Ga0207686_10000781_pt1 | contig 19580 bp, 26 predicted proteins | sample KBSM24metaG_FD_184396 | JGI IMG/M metagenome (GOLD analysis project Ga0207686, IMG submission 184396) | Miscanthus rhizosphere microbial communities from Kellogg Biological Station, Michigan, USA - KBS M2-4 metaG (SPAdes) (version 2) | ecosystem: Host-associated > Plants > Roots > Rhizosphere >...
CTTCATCCGCCAGGCGCGCCGCACGCGCAAGATCCTGGGCGGCGCCATGCGCCAGTCGGGCATCCTCGCCGCTGCCGGCCTGCACGCGCTGGAGCACCACGTGCGCCGGCTCGCGGACGACCACGCGCTCGCGCGCACCCTGGCGGACGGCCTGGCCGAGGCCGGCCGCAGCCATCCGGGGCTGGCGGGCAAGCTGCAGGTGGCCTCGGCCCATACCAACATCCTGTTCACCGACGTGCAGGCCGACGTCGCGCCGGCCTTCACCGCCTGGCTCGCCGCGAACGGCGTGCGCGTGACCAGCGGGCTCTATGCCGGCCAGACGCGCCTGCGCTGGGTGACGCACCTGGACGTGTCGGCGGCCGACGTGGAGGCGTCGCTGGACTGCGTGCGGCGCTTCGCCGGCTGATCCATCGCTCCGTTTTTAATAGCTGCATGCGCTTGATCGACAAGCGCTGCGGCCCTGAAAGGCTTTAAAGAAAGCGCTGAAGCCAGCGCCTCAGGCCGCCGGGTAGTGCCGCCCGCCGAAGATGCCGCTGCCCACGCGGACCATGGTGCTGCCGGCGCGCACGGCGGCGTCCAGATCGGCCGTCATGCCCAGCGACAGGGTATCGACGCCGCCCACGCCGTCTTCGGCCAGCGCATCGCGCACGGCCACCCACACCGCGTGGGCGCGCGCATGCACGGCGCATTGCGCATCGAAGCCCTCCACCGCATCGGGAATGCTCATCACCCCGCGCAGCGCCAGGCGCGGCAGCCGCGCCACCGCGCGCGCCAGCGCCACGGCTTCGTCCGGCGCCACGCCGGCCTTGGTGGCGCCGCCGTCCACGTTGACCTGGATGCAGACCTGCAGCGGCGGCAGGCCGTCGGGCCGCTGATCCGACAGGCGCTCGGCGATCTTGAGCCGGTCCACCGTGTGCACCCAGTCGAAATGCGTGGCCACCAGCCGCGTCTTGTTGCTCTGCAGCGGGCCGATGCAGTGCCATTCCAGCGCGTGCGGCAGCTGCATGGCGGCCACCAGGGCCATCTTCTCGACGGCCTCCTGCACGTAGTTCTCGCCGAAACAGCGCTGGCCGGCCAGGGCCGCCTCGCGCACCGCCTCGGGCCCGAAGGTCTTGGAAACGGCGAGCAGCGACACGCTGCCCGCGTCGCGCCCGGCCGCCGTGCACGCCGCGTCGAGGCGGGTGCGCACTTGTTGGAGGTTGTTACCGATCGTCGTCATAATGTTTGTTCGAGCGTATCAAACGCGCTGCGGCACCGTCATCCCCAACGACCGAGAGACCTTTCGTGGACATCACCCAGCTGCTCGCCTTCAGTGTGAAGAACAAGGCATCCGACCTGCACCTCTCGGCCGGCCTGCCGCCCATGATCCGCGTGCACGGCGACGTGCGGCGCATCAACGTCGAGCCCCTGGACCACAAGACGGTCCACGCCATGGTGTACGACATCATGAGCGACGCCCAGCGCAAGGTGTATGAAGAGTTCCTCGAAATCGACTTCTCCTTCGAGATCGAGGGCCTGGCGCGCTTCCGGGTCAACGCCTTCAACCAGAACCGGGGCGCGGCCGCCGTGTTCCGCACCATCCCCAGCAAGATCCTCACGCTGGAGCAGCTCAACGCGCCCAAGATCTTCGCCGACCTGGCCATGAAGCCACGCGGCCTGGTGCTGGTGACCGGCCCCACGGGCTCGGGCAAGTCCACCACGCTGGCGGCGATGGTCAACCACCTGAACGAGAACGAATACGGGCACATCCTGACGGTGGAAGACCCGATCGAATTCGTGCACGAATCCAAGAAGTGCCTCATCAACCAGCGCGAGGTGGGGCCGATGACGCTCTCCTTCGCGGCCGCGCTGAAGTCCGCGCTGCGCGAAGACCCGGACGCCATCCTGGTCGGCGAAATGCGCGACCTCGAAACCATCCGCCTGGCCATGACGGCGGCCGAGACGGGCCACCTGGTCTTCGGCACGCTGCATACCTCCAGCGCTGCCAAGACCATCGACCGGATCATCGACGTGTTCCCGGCCGAAGAAAAGGAGATGGTGCGCGCCATGCTGTCCGAATCGCTGCAGGCGGTGATCTCGCAGACCCTGTGCAAGACCAAGGACGGCTCGGGCCGCGTGGCGGCGCACGAGATCATGCTGGGCACCAGCGCCATCCGCAACCTGATCCGCGAGGCCAAAGTGGCGCAGATGTACTCCACCATCCAGACCAGCAGCGGCGTGGGCATGCAGACGCTGGACCAGAACCTCACCGACCTGGTCCGCCGCAACGTCATCAGCCCGGCCGAGGCACGCAGCAAGGCCAAGATGCCCGAGAACTTCCCGGGGTGAGCCGGCCCGGACGCGCCTGCGCGGCCCGCTGCACTCCGGCCGCCACCCCACGCATCCCGCCCACCGCCCCATGAAAGGCATCCTCGGACTCCTGAAGCCCCGCGCGCGCCCCGGCCCGGCGGGCCCGGCCGATGCGCGGCAGGAGGCCGAGTCAGACCCGCACTCCACGCTCTTCGCCACCGCCTTCGCCGGCCAGGGCGTGGACAGCGCCATGCTCGTGCCCTGGGAGGCACGGGCCGTCGAGATCGGCGCCCGGCGCCTGCCCGCACGCCAGGGGGGCCGGCAGCTGCAGGCCCTCTGGGCGCAGGACCGTTACATGACACTGCTGGGCCCGCAGGCCATCGAGCGCATGGAGCGCTTCTTCGACTTCGCCGCCCTGCCCGCCCACCGCGACGTGGTCCGCCAGGACGAATATGGCAATTTCATGGTCGTTCTGCTCTCGGGCGCCATCGCCGTGGACCGTGAGCAGCCCTGGGGCGAACAGTTGCGCCTGGCCGAGGCGCGGCCGGGCGACATCCTGGGCGAGATGTCGCTGCTCGACGGCGGCAGCCGCTTTTCCGCCTGCACCACGCTCACCGGCTGCCAGGTGGCCGTGCTGGGCGCCGAGGCGCTGGATGCGATGATGGCCGAAGACCCGCAGCTCGCCGGCAGCCTGGTCGCCCTGCTGGCACGCAAACTGTCGCTGCGGCTGCGGCTGGTGAGCGCACGCCTGAGCGAGGGTCCAAAATGAGGGGCCACGCACGCGCGCCATCGCGCATGCCCGCCCCGACCCACCCCACCCGCCAACCAACCTGTGGAGACCGTTTGATGGAACGCGATCAGGCAAGTAAATTCATCAACGACCTGCTCAAGCTCATGGTGAGCCGGGGCGGCAGCGACCTGTTCATCACAGCGGACTTCCCCCCCGCCATCAAGGTGGACGGCAAGGTCACCAAGGTGTCGCCCCAGCCGCTGACCCCCGCACACACCATGACGCTGGCGCGCTCGGTGATGAGCGACAAGCAGGTGGCGGACTTCGAGCGCACCAAGGAATCGAACTTCGCCATCTCGCCCGCGGGCATCGGCCGCTTCCGGGTCAACGCTTTCCTGCAGCAGGGCCGCGTGGGCATGGTGCTGCGCACCATCCCCCTGCAGGTGCCCACCATCGACGGGCTGAACATGCCGCAGGTCCTCAAGGAAGTCGCCATGACCAAGCGCGGCCTGTGCATCCTGGTCGGCGCCACCGGCTCAGGCAAGTCCACCACGCTGGCGGCCATGGTGGATTGGCGCAACGAGAACTCCTACGGCCACATCGTCACGGTCGAAGACCCGATCGAGTTCGTCCACCCGCACAAGAACTGCGTGGTCACGCAGCGCGAAGTGGGTCTGGACACCGACAGCTGGGAGGCGGCGCTCAAGAACGCGCTGCGCCAGGCCCCCGACGTGATCCTGATGGGCGAGATCCGTGACCGCGAGGCCATGGAGCACGCCATTGCGTTCTCCGAAACCGGCCACCTGTGCCTGGCCACGCTGCACGCCAACAGCGCCAACCAGGCGCTGGACCGCATCGTCAACTTCTTCCCCGAAGACCGGCGCGCCCAGGTGCTGATGGACCTGTCGCTCAACCTGCGCGGCATGGTCTCGCAACGCCTCATCCCCAAGCAGGACGGCAAGGGCCGCGCCGCTGCGGCCGAGATCCTGCTCAACACGCCGCTCATCTCCGATCTGATCTTCAAGGGCGAAGTGGCCGAGATCAAGGAGATCATGAAGAAAAGCCGCAACCTGGGCATGCAGACCTTCGACCAGTCGCTGTTCGACCTGTTCGAGGCCCACCAGATCACCTACGAAGACGCCCTGCGCAACGCCGACTCGCTCAACGACCTGCGGCTGCAGATCAAGCTGGGCAGCCAGCGCGCGCGGTCGAGCGACCTGGCCTCGGGCACCGAGCACTTCGCCATCGTCTGAGCCCACGCCTCTCCTCTTTTCCTTCCCCGCCGCCGGCTCGCTTGCGCACGGGCCGGCCCGCCTTTCCCCTGGATATCCCTGGAGCCCTCACCTGCCATGCCGAGCACGAACCCACGCAGCTACGAAACCACCCCTCCCGCCAAGGTCGCCTTCCTGGGCCTGGGCGTCATGGGCTACCCCATGGCCGGCCATCTGGCACTGGCCGGCAACGCCGTCACCGTCTACAACCGCACCGCAGCCAAGTCCATCGCCTGGACTGAGGAATTCGCGGGCGCCGGCACGGTGAAACATGCCGCCACGCCGCGCGAGGCGGCGCAGGGCGCCGACATCGTCTTCTGCTGCGTGGGCAACGACGACGACCTGCGATCGGTGGTGCTGGGCGCGGACGGCGCTTTCGCCGGCATGCAGCCGGGTGCCATCTTCGTGGACCACACCACGGCCTCGGCCGAGGTGGCGCGCGAGCTGTACACGGCCGCGCGCACGCTGGGCCTGCAGTTCATCGACGCGCCCGTCTCGGGCGGCCAGGCCGGCGCCCAGAACGGCCAGCTCACGGTGATGTGCGGCGGCGATGCAGCCGCCTTCGACGCCGTGCAGCCCACGGCCATGGCCTATTCGCGCGCCTGCACCCGCATCGGCGACAGCGGCGCGGGCCAGCTGGCCAAGATGGTCAACCAGATCTGCATCGCCGGCATCGTGCAAGGCCTGTCGGAGGCCGTGGCCTTCGGCCAGCACGCCGGGCTGGACATGCCGCTGGTGCTCGACGTGATCGGCAAGGGCGCGGCCCAGAGCTGGCAGATGGACAACCGCGGCAAGTCCATGGTGGAGGGCCGCTTCGACTTCGGCTTCGCCGTGGACTGGATGCGCAAGGACCTCGGCCTGGTGCTGGACGAAGCCCACCGCAATGGCGCCCGCCTGCCCGTGACGGCGCTGGTGGACCAGTTCTATGCCGATGTGCAGCAGGCCGGCGGCGCCCGCTGGGACACTTCCAGCCTCATCACCCGGCTGGGCATGAAGAAGAAACCACAGGCCTGAAGGCCACGCGGGCGGCGGCCGGGCAGCGCCCAGGTTGGGCGCACCGGCCACCTCGCCCGGATCAGCGCACCGGCTGGGTCACCACGCCCGTGGCGGCCGGCGTGGGCAGCGGGGCCAGCGGCGTGGCCTGCACGCCGCTGGCCGCCGGAGCGGACGTTGCCGGCGCTGCTGCCGCAGGCGGCGTGCTGACGGCGGCCGGGTCCTGCACCACGGGTGCGGGCTGGCGGGCATTGAGGGCCGCATTGCTGCGCGCCAGCTCTTCTTCCGAGACGATCTCGAACACGCGCACCACCTTGCGCACGCCGCTCACGCCCCGGGCGATGTCGGTGGCGCGGTTGGCTTCGCGCGAGGTCACGCGGCCCATCAGATAGACCACGTCGCGCTCGGTCACCACCGTGAAGGCATTGGCGATCAGATCCTTGGCATCGACCAGGCTGGCGCGCACCTTGCCGGTGATGAAGGTGTCGTTGGTGCGCTGGCTGAGGGACGAAGGCGGCATCACGCCCACTTCGTTGACCACGGAACGCACGTTCTCCACCCCCAGAGCGATCTGCTCGACGCGCTGCTTGTCCTCGGCGCGCTCGGCCTCGCCCGTCAGCAGCACCTGGCGGTTGAAGCTGGTGACGTTGACATGGACGCGGTCGCCCAGGGCTTCGCGGATGCGGTTGGCGGTGCGCAGCTCGATGCCCTCGTCCTCCACCTGCGTGCCGGTGGTGCGGCGGTCGGTCGCCACCAGGGCGCCCATCACCGCACCGCCGCCGATCAGGACGGGCGCGCAGGCCGAAAGGGCGGCGGCCAGCGCAGCGGTGCTGCAGACGAGGCACATCGTGCGGGACAACGGGAATTTCATAGCGGCATCTCCTGTTCACCAAGTAACTGGGCATCCACGCCGTCGCACAGGCAGTGCAGCACGAGGGCATGGACTTCGCGCACGCGGGCGGCGCGGTCGTGGGGGACGGCGATCTGCACGTCGGTCTCGCGCAGCTGCGGCGCCAGCGCGCCGCCGGTGCGGCCGCACAGCGCCACCACCGTCATGTCGCGTTCGTGGGCCGCCTGCACGGCCTGCAGGATCTGGGCATCATTGCCGCTCACCGTCAGCGCGACCAGCACGTCGCCGGCCTGGCCCAGCGCGCGCACCTGGCGGGCGAGGGACTCCCTGTCGGAGCTGTCGGCATCGTCGGCCACGCCGCCCATCCAGGCGCCGCCCGGCTGCAGGGCGATGGCGGCGAGCTCGGGCCGCTCGCGCTCGAAGCCGCCCACGCACAGCGCGGCGAACAATTGGGCGTCGGCCACGGAGGCGCCGCTGCCGCAGGCCAGCACTTTCGCGCCGCTGGTCACGCAGGCCAGGATCGCCTGGATGGCAGAGCCGATGGGATGACTGAGGGCTTGCGCCGCCTGGTACTTCAGATCGGCGCTATCGATGAAGTGCTGTTGGATACGTTGCTCGAGCATGGGGCCCGGATGATACCCAAGGGGGTGGACCCGCCTGTTGCAAAAGGTGGAGCCCCGCGCAATGGCAAGGCCTACCGAGGTGCGCGAACCCGCTCAGCCGCCCGCATCGAAGGCGCCGCGCAGCCATTCGACCGAGGTGCCCCCGCCTGCGCCGCCCCCATCGCCGCGCCCCTCCACCAGCACCACGTCGAACCGGCAGGCCGGCGGCGATGGCCAGCGCATGAGGTAGTGGCGCGCCGCGAGGACGATGCGCTGCTGCTTGACCGCGCCGATGCTTCCGCCCGCCCCGCCGAAGCCGCTGCCGGCACGGCTACGCACCTCCACGAACACCAGCGTGCCGTCGCGATCGCGCATGATGAGGTCGATCTCGCCGCCGCCGCGGCCGGGCGTCCGATAATTGCGCTCCACCAGCGTCAGCCGGGCGGCCTGCAGATGCGCCAGTGCGCGGTCTTCGGCGGCATTGCCCCGCTCGCGCGTCGTGCGCCCGGCCGGCGCGGCCTCCGTGCCGGCCTTGCCCCCGCCGCCTCCCCAGTTCTTGCCAAGGAATCCCATTGAGCGCCTCTTTCGCTTCAGCCCTGAGCGCCGCGCGCGATGCGGCGGCCACGCAGCATTATCCGCAGGGCACGCTGTACGTCGTCGCCACGCCCATCGGCAACCTGGCCGACATCACGCTGCGCGCTCTGCATGTGCTGCAGCTGGCCGATGCCATCGCCTGCGAAGACACGCGCCACACGCAGTCGCTGCTGCGCGCCTACGGCATCGACAAGAGCGGCGCCCAGCTTCTGGCCGTCCACCAGCACAACGAAGCCGAGGCCGCCGGCAACGTGGTGGACCGCCTTCGCCAGGGCCAGCGCGTGGCCTATGTGAGCGACGCCGGCACGCCGGGCGTGAGCGATCCGGGTGCGCGGCTGGCCAGCGCCGTGGCGGCGGCCGGACTGCGCTGCCTGCCCCTGCCGGGCGCCAGCAGCGTGACCACGGCGCTGAGCGTGGCCGGCGCGGTCGCCCACGGCTCCGATGCCGGGGGCTTTCTCTTCGCCGGCTTTCTGCCCACACGGGGCGCCGAGCGCACTGCCGCCGTGCAGCGCCTGGGCGCCGAGCCCCGCTGCGTGGTGCTGCTGGAGGCACCGCACCGCATCGAAGAACTCGCGCGCGCGCTGGCCGTGCTGGGCGAGCGCCCCGTCACCCTGGCACGCGAGCTGACCAAGCAATTCGAGGAAATCAGCACCCATCCGGCGCAGGCGCTCTCTGCCTGGCTGGAAGGCAATCCGCAGCGGGCGAGGGGCGAGTTCGTCGTGCTGCTGCATCCGCTGCCCCCCGCCGCCGCCGATGACGGCGCCCACGGCCGCCGCGTGCTGCAATTGCTGCTGCCCGAGCTGCCGCTGAAGACCGCCGTCCGCATCGCCGCCGATATCACGGGCGATGCGCGCAATGCGCTGTACCCCTTGGCGCTGCAGCTCAAGCGCGAGATGGGCGATGACGAGGACGCCGCGGCCGATGAAGGCGGCGGCGAAAGCCACGGCCGCTGAAGGGCCGGGCGTGCGGCGGCAGGGGCCGCCCGCCCCCGGCAGCCAAGAAATCTGGAGTCGAGAGGCCTCATGCGCCCTCCCCGCCAGCGCAGCCAGCTATCAAAAATATAGCGAAGCGCCCGACGATTCAACCGCGTGAATAGGCGAGCCCGGATGCCACGCCGCCGAACAGATCCCCCTCGACCTGCGGAACGCCCGGGAACACAGCCGTGAGCACGTCGCGCAGCGGCTTCAGGGCCGAGGAGCCGCCCGTCAGGTAGATCGCGCCGATGTCCTGCTGCTGCAGCCCGGCTGCGGCCAGGCAGTCGCCCGCGCAGGCGGCGATCTGCCGCAGCGAGGCATCCAGATGCCGCGCCAGATCGTCCGGCGAGATCTGGGTGGAGAGTCCACCCTCCAGCCAGTCCAGCGCGATGACCGCCGGTGCATGGTGGCGCGACGCCTCGATCTTCGCCGCCTCGACGGTGTTGGCCAGCCGGTGGCCCCAGCGCTCGTTCAGCACCGTCATGAGCCGGTCGTGCAGGCGCACGTCGGCATAGTCGCCGCGCAACTGCTGCGCCTCGCGCATCGACTTCTGCGCGTATTGCCACTGGATCAGGTGCCAGGTGGACAGGTCGAAGAACACACGGCTGGGCACCTCGCGGCCCTTGGGGCCGACATGGCGGAAGCCCAGCAGGCACATCACCTGTTCCAGGTTGAGCCGCCGATCGAAGTCCGTGCCGCCGATGTGCACGCCGGTCGTGGCGAGCACGTCCGACGAGCGATCCGCCGCGCCGGTGCGGCCCGGCCCGAGCCGCACCACGGTGAAGTCCGACGTACCGCCGCCGATGTCCACCACCAGCACCAGCGCTTCTTCGGTCATGCGCTGCTCGTAGTCCAGCGCCGCAGCGATCGGCTCCAACTGGAAGCTGATGTTGGAAAAGCCCGCATCGGTCGCGGCCTGCCGCAAGGCGTCTTCGGCCATGCGGTCCCGTGCCGGATCGTCATCGACGAAATGCACGGGCCGGCCCAGCACCACCCGCTCGGGCATGGCACCGTCCAGCGCCGAGCGCACCCGCGTGGCGACATGCAGCAGGAACATCGCAATGATGTCCTGGTAGCTCACCAGCGACTCGTGCACCGAGGTCTTGTCCTGCAGCAGCGCGCTGCCGAGCAGGCTCTTGAGCGAGCGCATCAGCCGGCCCTCCACGCCCTCCAGATACTGGTGGACGGCATCGCGGCCGTAATGGGTCTTGTGGTCTTCGGTATTGAAGAACAGCGCCGTCGGCATGATCGGCGCGTCGTTGGCATCGAGTGCCAGCAACCGGGACGTGCCGCCCGCCTGCTGCAGCAGGGACGCAGCGGAATTCGACGTGCCGAAATCGATGCCGAGGGTGGAGCCGGGAAGGAACGCCATGGGACAGGAAGAACAGAGGAGTTGAAACGGATGAAAGACCTGGCGATGGCGAGAAACCCAGCCGGCCGGTGCGCATCACTGGTGCGGCGGTGATGCATATGCCTGCACCCAGGCCGCGAATACACGCCATCGCAAGGCATAACCCTGCAGCGTCGGCGATGCCGACATTGCGCCATCCAAGCAATGCACCGGGCAATCCATCGCAGAAACGAAAACGCCCACTAGGTAGTGGGCGTTTTGTTCCAGCATCTGACTGCTGAGATTGGTTGCGCGAGAAGGATTTGAACCTCCGACCTTTGGGTTATGAGCCCAACGAGCTACCAGACTGCTCCATCGCGCGGCAAGATTGAATTATAGCTTACTTTGCAACGTCTGCGGAAGAATCCGCATTCTTTTCTTCAGCACGCTCCACCAGCTCGACGAAAGCCATAGGCGCGTTGTCGCCCACGCGGAAGCCCATCTTCAGGATGCGGGTGTAGCCGCCCGGACGGGTCTTGAAACGGGGGCCCAGGTCGTTGAACAGCTTGGTAACGCTGTCGCGGTCACGCAGGCGGTTGAAAGCCAAGCGGCGGTTGGCCACGGTGTCTTCCTTGGCCAGGGTGATCATGGGCTCGATCACGCGGCGCAGTTCCTTGGCCTTGGGGACCGTGGTCTTGATGGCCTCGTGCTCGATGAGCGAGTTCATCATGTTCTGCAGCATCGCGAGGCGGTGCGAAGAGGTGCGGTTGAGTTTGCGAAGGCCGTGTCCGTGGCGCATGGTGCTGTTTCCTTGTCTTTAATTAAAAACGGGCAGCCGTATCAGGTACTGCCCGGTGCACTGCTCTTTTTCGAAAGAGCCAAAAATTATAGCTTAACGCTTGTCCAAACCAGCCGGAGGCCAGTTTTCCAGCTTCATGCCCAGCGTGAGGCCGCGCGAAGCCAGGACTTCCTTGATCTCGTTGAGCGACTTGCGACCCAGGTTCGGGGTCTTGAGCAGTTCGTTCTCGGTACGCTGGATCAGGTCGCCGATGTAGTAGATGTTCTCAGCCTTCAGGCAGTTGGCCGAACGCACCGTCAGTTCCAGTTCGTCCACGGGACGCAGCAGGATCGGGTCGAAGGTCGCATTGCCGCGCGGGCCGGCCGGTGCATCGAATGCAGCCAGCTCGCCGCCTTCCAGCTGGGCGAAAACGGCCAGCTGTTCCACCAAGATCTTCGCCGAAGCGCGCACGGCGTCTTCAGCGGTGATGGCACCGTTGGTCTCGATCTCGACGACCAGCTTGTCCAAGTCGGTACGCTGCTCGACGCGGGCGCTCTCGACGGTGTAGCTGACGCGCTTGACCGGGGAAAACGAGGCGTCCAGCACGATGCGGCCGATCGACTTCGTCGATTCGTCGGCAAAGCGGCGCAGGTTGCCGGGAACGTAGCCACGGCCTTTTTCGACCTTGATCTGCATGTCCAGCTTGCCGCCGGCAGACAGATGGGCGATCACGTGATCCGGGTTGACGATTTCCACGTCGTGCGGCGTCTGGATGTCGCGTGCGGTGACGATGCCTTCGCCATCCTTGCGCAGGCTCAGCGTGACCTCATCGCGGTTGTGGAGCTTGAACACCACGCCCTTGAGGTTCAGAAGAATGTTGACCACGTCTTCTTGAACGCCATCGATCGACGAGTACTCGTGCAGCACGCCCGCGATCGTGACTTCCGTTGCTGCGTAACCCACCATGGACGAGAGCAGCACACGGCGAATGGCATTGCCCAGCGTGTGGCCGTAACCCCGCTCGAACGGCTCCAATGCGACCTTGGCACGGTTGTGACCAAGTTGTTCGACATTGATTGCCTTGGGTTTCAGCAAATTGGTTTGCATGCAGACTTCCTCTCAATACCCCCAGCTCGTTACACCGGTAAGGCTGTGAAGCGCCTGCACCGCGATGCCTCGCGGTGCAGGAACGGTTTTCTCGAAAACGTGGATCAGTGCGAATTAACGCGAATACAGTTCGACGATCAGCGATTCGTTGATGTCGGCACCGAATTCATCACGGTCAGGCACCTTCTTGAAGACGCCTTCGGCCTTGTCGGCATTGACTTCCACCCAAGCCGGCATGCCGACTTGCTGGGCCAGTTGCAGGGCTTCGACGACGCGGGCCTGCTTCTTGGACTTTTCGCGCACGGCGACGACGTCGCCGGTCTTGACCAGGTAGGACGCGATGTTGACGGACTGGCCGTTCACCGTGATGGCCTTGTGCGACACCAGCTGGCGTGCTTCGGCGCGCGTGGAGCCGAAGCCCATGCGGTACACGACGTTATCCAGGCGGGATTCCAGCAGGAACAGCAGGTTGGCGCCGGTGTTGCCCTTGCGGCGGTCAGCGGCTTCGAAGTAGCGGCGGAATTGCTTTTCCAGCACGCCGTACATGCGCTTGACCTTCTGCTTCTCGCGCAGTTGCAGGCCGTAGTCGGACGTGCGCTGGCCGGAGGTGCGGCCGTGCTGGCCGGGCTTGGAGTCGAACTTGGCCTTGTCCGCGATCGAGCGGCGAGCGCTCTTCAGGAACAGGTCGGTGCCTTCACGGCGGGAGAGTTTGGCCTTGGGGCCGAGGTAACGTGCCACTTGAGCTTCCTTGTGTCATCTTCCGCAACAGCATTGCGGGAGCCACCGTTGCGCAAGGCAGACGGTGGCGGTGGGCTTCAGAAAAAACTTAGATACGGCGGCGCTTTTGAGGGCGGCAGCCGTTATGGGGAACCGGGGTCACGTCGGAGATGGACGTGATGCGGATACCCAGCGCGCCCAGAGCGCGCACCGACGATTCGCGGCCAGGACCGGGGCCCTTGATCTCGACGTCGAGGTTCTTGATACCTTGTTCGATCGCAGCGCGACCGGCCACTTCGGAAGCCACCTGGGCTGCGAAAGGCGTCGACTTGCGCGAGCCCTTGAAGCCTTGGCCACCGGAGGAAGCCCAGGACAGTGCGTTGCCCTGGCGATCGGTGATCGTGATGATGGTGTTGTTGAAGGAGGCATGCACGTGGGCGATGCCGTCCGACACGTTCTTGCGAACCTTTTTGCGAACACGCTGTGCAGCGTTATTGGCAGGGGACTTAGCCATTTTGATCTCTCAATCTTTACTTCTTGAGTGCCGCTGCGCCCTTGCGCGGACCCTTGCGGGTGCGGGCGTTGGTGCGCGTGCGCTGGCCGCGCATCGGCAGGCCACGGCGATGACGGAAACCGCGATAGCAGCCGATGTCCATCAGGCGCTTGATGTTCATCGTCGTTTCGCGGCGCAGATCGCCTTCGATGGTGAACTGAGCGATCTGATCGCGAATTTTTTCCAGGTCGCCGTCCGTCAGATCCTTGATCTTCTTGGAATAAGCGATGTCGCATGCTTCGCAGATCTTGCGAGCACGGGTGCGACCGATGCCATAAATGGCGGTCAAGCCGATTTCAGCATGCTGATGCGGCGGGATGTTGATGCCAGCGATACGTGCCATGTGCGTCCTCTAATACTTTCCAGTCAACCTTGGCGCTGCTTGTGACGCAGATCCGTGCAGATCACGCGCACCACACCCTTGCGGCGGATGATCTTGCAGTTGCGGCAGATTTTCTTGACCGAAGCCGAAACTCTCATTTCATTCTCCTAAAACTTGCCTACGTTCCGGCCACAGCGCGGAACACAAAATTTCGTGCCCGCGAAGATCGAAGGCATTCATAAACCGTAACTTGCCCAGGCGAACCCGCGACTATAGCGCAGTTACCCGAAACTGCCCAGACTCAAGTTCCGGGCGTCGCTTTGAAGTTCGCCTTTTTGAGGAGCGATTCGTACTGCTGCGACATCATGTAGTTCTGGACCTGGGCCATGAAGTCCATGGTCACCACCACAATGATCAGAAGCGACGTGCCACCGAAATAGAACGGAACGTTGTATTTCAGGATCAGGAACTCCGGCAGCAGGCAGACGAACGTGATGTACACGGCACCCGCCAGCGTCAGGCGAACCAGAATCTTGTCGATATAGCGGGCGGTCTGCTCGCCAGGACGGATCCCGGGAATGAACGCACCACTCTTCTTCAGGTTGTCGGCAGTCTCGCGGCTGTTGAACACGAGCGCCGTGTAGAAGAAGCAGAAGAACACGATGGCCGCAGCGTAGAACATCACGTAGACCGGCTGACCGGGAGTCAGTGCGCTCGAGATGTCGCGCAGCCAGCGCATGGACTCACCCGCGCTGAACCAGTTCACCACCGTTGCCGGCAGCAGGATGATCGACGACGCGAAGATCGGCGGGATCACGCCAGCCATGTTCAGCTTCAGCGGCAGGTGCGAAGACTGGCCGCCATACACCTTGTTGCCGACCTGACGCCGCGCATAGTTGACCAGGATCTTGCGCTGACCACGCTCCACGAAGACGACGAAGTACGTCACCAGGCCGACCACGATCACGATGAAGATGGCTGCCAGGATGCTCATGGCACCCGTGCGCACCAGCTCCAGCAATCCACCGATCGAGCTGGGCAGCCCGGCGGCGATGCCGGCAAAGATCAAGATCGAGATCCCGTTGCCCAGGCCACGCTCGGTGATCTGCTCACCCAGCCACATCAGGAACATCGTCCCTGCCGTGAGGCTCACGACCGCCGTCATACGGAAGCCGAAGCCCGGGCTCAGCACCAGACCGGCGGAGCTTTCCAGCGCCACGGCGATGCCCAGCGACTGGAAGATCGCCAAGCCCAGCGTGCCGTAGCGCGTATACTGCGTGATCTTGCGGCGACCGGCTTCACCTTCCTTCTTCAACTGCTCGAAGCTCGGGATGACATAGGTCATCAGCTGCATGATGATCGATGCCGAGATGTACGGCATGATCCCCAGAGCAAACACCGTGAAGCGCGAAAGCGCCCCACCCGAGAACATGTTGAACAGGTTCAGGATGCCGCCTTGGTGGCCACTGAACAGCTGCTGCAGTTGCGCCGGATCGATGCCCGGCACCGGGATATGAGCCCCGATGCGGTAAACGATCAGCGCGAGCAGCAGAAAAACCAGACGGCGACGCAAATCACCGAACTTGCCGGTTTTCGCAATTTGAGCTGCGTTCGTAGCCACTGATGCTTTCCTTCAGAACCGAATCAGGCCAGGCTGCCGCCGGCGGCTTCGATAGCCGCCTTCGCAGCAGCGGTCGCGCCGATGCCCGTCAGCTTCACAGCCTTGGACAGCGAACCGCTGTTGATCACCTTCACAACCTTGGCGCGTTGGCCCACCAGACCGGCGGTCTTCAGAGCCAGCAGGTCGACTTCGGCGAGTTCCAGCTTGTCCAGGGCGGTCAGGGTCACTTCTGCGTTGAACTTCAGCAGATGCGACTTGAAGCCACGCTTGGGCAGACGGCGCTGCAGAGGCATTTGACCGCCTTCGAAGCCCACCTTGTGGTAGCCACCCGAACGCGACTTCTGACCCTTGTGACCGCGGCCAGCGGTCTTGCCCAGACCGGAGCCGATACCACGGCCGACGCGGCGCTTGGCATGTTTCGCTCCATCTGCGGGCTTGATGCTATTGAGTTCCATCATCAACCTCTCAGAGGACCTTGACCAGATAGCTGATCTTGTTAATCATGCCGCGCACTTCGGGGCTGTCCTTCAGCTCGCTGATGCTGTTCAGCTTGCGAAGGCCCAGGCCGCGAACGGTGGCACGGTGCGATTCCTTGGTGCCGATAGGGCTGCGCACCAGTTGAATCTTGACGGTTTGTTGCGTAGTCATTTGCAAAGCTCCGTTCAGGCGAAGATGTCTTCGACCGACTTGCCGCGCTTGGCTGCCACTTCCGAAGGGGTCGTGGAGTTCGCCAGCGCGTCGAACGTGGCGCGGACCATGTTGTAAGGGTTCGACGAGCCGTGGCTCTTGGCCACGATGTCCGTCACGCCCAGCACTTCGAACACGGCACGCATCGGGCCGCCAGCGATGATGCCGGTACCCTTGGGAGCCGGAGCCATCATCACGACGGCAGCGCCGTGGTGACCCGTCACGTTATGGTGGATCGTGCCGTTCTTGAGCGACACCTTCACCATGTTGCGGCGGGCTTCTTCCATGGCCTTCTGCACGGCAGCAGGCACTTCCTTGGACTTGCCCTTGCCCATGCCCACGCGGCCGTCACCGTCGCCGACCACGGTCAGTGCAGCGAAGCCGAGGATACGGCCGCCCTTCACGACTTTGGTCACGCGGTTGACCGCGATCATTTTTTCGCGCAGACCGTCGTCCTGACCTTCGCTCTGCACTTTGGGTTGAAATTTAGCCATTTTGTATTTCGCTCCGCTTAGAACTGCAGGCCGGCTTCACGAGCGGCGTCGGCCAGAGCCTTGACGCGGCCGTGATAGGCAAAGCCTGCACGATCGAATGCAACCTTCTCGATGCCGGCGGCCTTCGCCTTTTCAGCGATGCGCTTGCCGATGGCCTGGGCTGCGGCGGCATTGCCACCCTTGCCGGAGCCGCCGAGTTCCTTGCGCACATCGGCCTCGGCCGTGGAAGCGCTGGCCAGCACCTTGGTGCCGTCGCCGGAAATCACGCTGGCGTAGATGTGGAGGTTCGTACGGTTCACCGTCAGACGCGCCACGCCTTGCTGTGCAATGCGAATACGGGTCTGGCGGGCACGACGAAGACGCTGCTCTTTCTTGGTCAACATGTTGCAGCTCCTTATTTCTTCTTGGTCTCTTTGATCGTGACTTTTTCGTCCGCATAGCGGATGCCCTTGCCCTTGTAGGGCTCGGGAGGACGAACGGCACGGATCTCAGCAGCCAATTGGCCGACGCGCTGGCGGTCGGCACCCTTGATCACGATTTCGGTCGGGGTCGGGGTGGCGACGGTGATGCCAGCAGGCATTTCGAAGTTCACGGGGTGCGAGTAGCCGACGTTGAGGTTCAGCTTGGCGCCCGAAGCCGCCGCCTTGTAACCCACACCGATCAGGCTCAGCTTCTTCTCGAAGCCCTTGCTCACGCCCAGCACCATGTTGTTCACCAACTGACGGATGGTGCCGCTCATGGCGTTGGCTTCGCGGGAATCATTGGCAGGCTCGAAGCCGAGCTTGCCTTCGTTGTTGGACACCTTGACCAGGGCGTTCTGGGTCAGCGACAACGTGCCGCCCGAACCCTTCACACTGATCTGGTCGCCATTGATGGACACATCCACGCCAGCGGGGATGGTCACCGGCATTTTTCCTACGCGGGACATTTCAGTTTCTCCTCGATGCCACGGTTAAGCGACGTAGCAAAGCACTTCGCCGCCGACGCCGGTGGCACGTGCCTTGCGATCCGTCATCACGCCCTTGGGGGTGGTGACGATGGCAACGCCCAGGCCGTTCATGACCTGGGGGATGGAGTCGCGGCCCTTGTACACGCGCAGGCCAGGACGGCTCACACGCTCGATGCGCTCGATCACCGGACGGCCGGCGTAGTACTTCAGTGCGATTTCAAGTTCGGACTTGCCGGCTTCGGTCTTGACCTGGAAGCCGTCGATATAACCCTCGTCCTTCAGCACTTGCGCGATGGCGATCTTCACTTTGGAAGAAGGCACCAGCACGGTGGCTTTGGACACCATCTGCGCGTTACGGATGCGGGTCAGCAAGTCAGCGATGGGATCACTCATGCTCATGTTGTATCTCTCCTGCCTGCTTACCAGCTGGCCTTGGTGACACCAGGGATGTCGCCGGCAAATGCCAGTTCACGGATCTTCGCGCGAGCCAGACCGAACTGGCGGAACGTACCGCGGGGACGACCGGTGATTTCGCAACGGTTGCGCTGGCGCGTGGGATTCGCGTTGCGGGGAAGCTTCTGCAGGCCCAGGCGGGCTGCGTCACGCTCTTCGTCGCTACGCTTGGCGTCGCCGGCGATAGCCTTCAGCTCGGCATACTTGGCGGCGTACTTGGCGGCCAGTTTTTCGCGCTTCAGTTCGCGCTGGATCAAAGCTACTTTAGCCATACGCTGCCTCAGTTCTTGAAGGGGAAACGGAAGCCAGCGAGAAGCGCCTTGGCTTCTTCGTCGGTCTTGGCCGTCGTGGTGATGCTGATATTGAGACCGCGCAAGGCATCGACCTTGTCGTACTCGATTTCAGGGAAGATGATCTGTTCTTTGACGCCGATGTTGTAGTTGCCACGGCCGTCGAAAGCGCGGCCGGAGATACCACGGAAGTCACGGACGCGGGGCAGAGCCACGGTCACGAAACGGTCCAGGAACTCATACATCTGAACGCCACGCAGGGTGACCATGCAGCCGATGGCCTGGCCTTCGCGGATCTTGAAACCAGCGATAGCCTTCTTGGCCTTGGTGACCACGGGCTTCTGGCCGGCGATCTTGGTCAGGTCAGCCACGGCGTTGTCCATGACCTTCTTGTCGGAAACGGCTTCGCTCACACCCATGTTCAGGGTGATCTTCGTCAGGCGAGGAACTTCCATCGACGACGTGTAGCCGAACTGCTTGGTGAGTTCGGGAACGATCTTTTCGCGGTAGTGTTGTTGCAGTCGTGCCATGTTGACTCCTTACGCCGCCTTGATTTCAGCGCCGCTGGACTTGAACACGCGAACGCGCGAACCATCCGCTTGCACCTTGATGCCAACGCGATCGGCCTTGCCGGTTGCCGCGTTGAAGATGGCCACATTCGATTGGTGGATAGGCATGGACTTTTCCACGATGCCGCCGGTGGAACCCTTCATGGGGTTCGGCTTGACGTGCTTCTTGACCGTGTTGATGCCTTCGATGACCACATGGGAATCATCGTGGCGCAGCGTCACAGTGCCGCGCTTGCCCTTGTCGCGCCCGGTGAGCACGATCACTTCATCGCCCTTGCGAATCTTGTTCATGGCGAGTCCTCAGAGAACTTCGGGAGCCAGGGACACGATCTTCATGAACCGCTCGGTACGCAGTTCACGCGTCACGGGGCCAAAGATGCGGGTGCCGATGGGCTCCAGCTTTGCATTCAGCAACACAGCTGCGTTGCCATCGAATTTGACGAGCGAGCCATCGCCGCGGCGAATGCCCTTCGCCGTGCGAACCACCACTGCGCTGTAAACCTCGCCTTTTTTGACGCGGCCACGGGGAGCGGCTTCTTTCACGCTGACCTTGATGATGTCGCCCACGCTGGCGTAGCGACGCTTGGAGCCCCCCAGCACCTTGATGCACAGGACGGACTTCGCGCCGGTGTTATCGGCGACGTCTAACCGGGTTTCTGTCTGGATCATTTCAATATTCCCAACTTGCACCAGAGGATCGCCAGCCCCAGAGAACTTCTCAAGGGCTGAAATCAGCCAGTCAGTCTTGGGCCCGTCGTCCACACCGCAAACCATTTGCAGCGCTTCCGTCTGGGCAGAAACTCCGCGTCTTTTAACGCGAAGCCCTCCATTGTGGCAAAACCTGGAGGGGGAGTCAAGGCCCCGTCAAGCAGGCACGTGGGCGTACTGTTGCGCGAGCGCCAAGAAGGCGTCGAGCTGGGGGTCGGCGTCCAGTTCTTCCTGCAGCAGGGCAGCCACGGCGGGCGCCAGCGCAGCGGCCAGCCGGGCGTCCAGGAAGAGCAGGCGTGAACGGCGAGCCAGCACGTCCTCGACGGTGCGGGCATATTCGTGGCGGGCCGCGAAGCGCACCATGGCCTCGGTGAGACCGGGCGCCAGTTCCACATCCGCCCCGGGCAGGGAGGCCACCAGCGCCGCCTCGGTGCCGTAGGAATGCAGGCCCTGCGCGTCGCAGAGGCGCTGTGGAACCGCCGCGCCGGGCGCGCCCACCACGGGCAGGTCGCTGGTACGCGAAGCGGCGCGCGGGGCCAGCAGGTGCTCTTCGACGCATTTCTGCAAGACGTCCTCGGCCATGGCCCGATAGGTGGTCCATTTGCCGCCGGTGACGGTGACCAGGCCGCTGCGGCCCACGGCTACCGTGTGCTCGCGGCTGATGGCCTTGGTGTTGCCGTCGTCGTCCTGTGGCTTGAC
>Ga0207686_10000782_pt1 | contig 19577 bp, 17 predicted proteins | sample KBSM24metaG_FD_184396 | JGI IMG/M metagenome (GOLD analysis project Ga0207686, IMG submission 184396) | Miscanthus rhizosphere microbial communities from Kellogg Biological Station, Michigan, USA - KBS M2-4 metaG (SPAdes) (version 2) | ecosystem: Host-associated > Plants > Roots > Rhizosphere >...
CCCTAAACGTACCGGGATGATGTTCTGGCGGAGGCGGTGGGATTCGAACACCTTGGATTTAAAGGCCGTATATGAAGGAAAATTTGAGATACCATCAAAAATGCCTACACAGATGAGACGCTAGGAATACGAGTTACGCCGTCGAATCCGCGATGATCCTCACCGACCATTCCTGCACGTACTCCGCACCATCCTGGCCTTGCTCCGTGCCGTAAAACAACATGCCCGTCGGTGTCATCGTGATCAGTTGGGCGCCGTGCAGTTCCGGGATGAGCGGGCGACGCTGCTGGTCGTTCGGATCGTACAGCTTTGCCTCGGTCTGGTGGCCGACGATCGCGACAGAGAGCTCCCCGCGCACGCCGGTGCTGGCGGATATCTCGCGGTCTGCCAGGCGCCGTCCGCGCTGTCGAAGTCGTTTGACGATGCTGTACATTTAAACAGTATAGCAGTCAGAACAAGCGCCCAACACTGGCAGCGAACTTATAAGGGTCCTTTGCGCTTTTCCTGAGATTGCATCTGCGGCAGGCAATAACAAGATTGCTCACTTCGTGCCGACCGCCCTTCGAGAGCGGAATGTAGTGATCAACATGATAATCTCGAGGACACCGGACGCCGCACCAATAGCACCTCTTTGGCGCAGACATCTTCCAAGCATGTATCACGGCGGTCGAATCTCCCTCAGCTTCTTTTGCGCGCCTCCGAGCGTTATAGGCAGCAGAAATTGTTCGCCGCTTCTCACGGTTTCGCTGCGCCCATAGTGCAGCCGCTCTAGATCGAGCGTCCCGCGTTCGCTCGTAATATTTGATTGTTCGACTTCGGATGCGGTCGCGGTTCTTCAACCCATAAATTGCGTCATACGCCTTCTTTTCTGGCGAGGCGGATGTAATGGCTAAGCACTTTACACAACAGCCACTTTTTGTGTATCTCAGACCCTCGTGCCCGTATGGACAAGGGCGCCCAACGTATGTCTTCTCACCGTTTGCGAGCGCTGCTTGACGTGACGCCTTGAGTGCATGCCACCACTGAACCGCCTCCAGTCTCGCCAGCTTACGCATCGCAGCCGCTTCCCTGATTTCCGCAAGGGTCCGGCGGACGACAAACGTCTTGCCGGAAGTGGTTGCAACTACTCGCGGACGAGCCAAGCAATTTAGGCGATTACATTCGACGCACTTTCCGTCATTTGAAAAACGATTGGCGACGTGCCCTCTATGACATGGCATACCTGTGAAGAACTGGCTCTCGCCGTTTTCGATAGCGCGCCGCCTTGCTTCATGAGCTAAGCGCCAAGACTTCGACCGTTCGGCGTATCCTGGATCTCTCTTCGCGCGACGCGCCCACTTTTTTGCAGCGTTGTTCGGATCGGAGTCGCGGCGGATCTTTTGCTTCCGTCGCTCCTCCTCAATATTCGCGTGATAGGCAGTCAATCGCTTGAGGCGCGTACACTCACAGCATGAGCCGTTGACTTCGAGTCGTTCGGCGATATGTCCGTGCTTGCATGGATCGCCAGTAAAGTACCGTTTTGCCCCGGCCTCGCGGGCAGCCTTCCTGCTAATGATTGTATAATTCGTTGCAGCCATATAGCCTCCGTAATAGGTTATCTGGTTAGAGGCCCAGCATGCGCGTCAACGCATACTGGGCCTTGCCATTTTACTGTATAAACAGACAGTGTCACGCTGATTTCAGCATCGCTATCTCAAATCGAGTTCGCTGTATCTCGCCATGCACACTGTGGTACACAATGGCGTTCATGTCCTTTTTGCTGCGGTAGCCTTGCCCTGCGTGCCAAGCATCCGAACCTGCCAAAGTTCGATGCGTCTCCACCGTGCAGCCGACGAAATCCTTTCGCGTCAGATGGTGAATGTGCCCGCAGTGCCATACGCGATGGTCTGTGGCACCCCAATCCTCTTTCCGATCCTCTGCCATGATGAGTGGGAGATCCTGGGCCTTGGCGCCATGCCCATGATGCGATCCTATGAGAACACGGCCAAATCGATGGTACTTGTAGAGCCCCGTTCCGAGGTCAACAATAACGCGAGGCTCGTCGTGGAAGTAGAAGCTCATCGCCATTGCCAGCCCCAACGCAGCGTCGCGGTCATGATTCCCCCGGATATTCCACACGTGGACGGTCTTATGCTTCGCTAGAAGCTTCAAGACGCAGCGCACCAAGGCCATGGCGCCTGAGTGGAGGACTTTCCCGAATCTGGTATCGACGTCGAGGCGATTCCCATGCTCTGTCTCGTTCGTGCTGTCGTTCCCGTGCAGGAAATCGCCGAGGTTAATCAGCAGCGCACTTTCTGAGGGCGGCGCCAGAGCGATCAGGTGATCAAACGCACTTTCGAGTCTGTGAACTGAGATTTTCGCGTCATAGGCATCGCCCGTTTCGGATGGGTCGGCGTACATGCCATGATGGTGGTCGCCGATTGGGTAGACGGTCAGGAGGTCGGCATTGACGAATGATGGTTGCCTGACCTTTGGTGCACGCCCCTTGACGCCCTCGCAAAGCTCGGCGACGAACTCACGAAGCAGTTCGATTTGCAGATCCTGATCCGGGCTTTGCCGTTCCCATGTGCGCTCCACGTCGCCGCCGGGACCGCGCTGCACGGTGACTTTGCCCATCAGGTAGCCAGGCGCGACGCCCTCGGTGAAATGCCCCGGAGCATATCCCTTCCGCGCCGCCGATTTTTCGACACGATCGAGCGCTGCGCAGATCGTGCCTTTGCTCACGCCCAGCGCGCGCGACGCCGGCCGAATGCCGCCGTGCTCGATCACGGCATCAAGGTACAGCGCCTGTTGAGGGGTGGCGAACTGGCGCAACTGCGGGTCGTACTTGCGTGCTTCGGACATGCGTACCTCATGAGTTGATGCGCGCCTCAACCAAGGCTCGCAGTTGTTCGTCATCGGCAGTGGCGCGGATGTCGTCAGCCCATATGGCCACGGCGCCGCGTGTTGGTCTCTTGACGACGTAGAAAAGCGCGCCCGGCTCTGAAGCAAAGGCGCGCATCTTCTGTAGCAGCTCGTCCATGGCTATCTCGGCGGAGAGTCGCCCGGCGCAACCTGCGGCCACGCAGCGCTCAAGGCTTCGGCGTCATTAGCGTGTCCTTGAGCTGCCTCTCCCATCGCGCGATATCGTCCGACACAGTCTGCAAATACGGCTTGGTAGGCTGCGGCGTACTTGCGGGCGGTTTCGGCGGAAGCTCCGGCCAGGAGTTGCTGGAGGGTTTGGTTTGTGTCGCGCAGCCGGTCAGAAGCAACACGAGCAGCGTTGGCGTCAGTGCGGAGAGCTTCGGCATTTTTAGCTCCTTGGTTGATTGCAGCGTCGTACTTCTCTCGCCAGACTTTTTCCTGTTTGTCGGCGGCGATCTTGTCGAGCGCGATTTGCTTATCCCAGCGGGCTTGAACCTCCTGCCGGCCAATGTCTCGCTCGTGCTCAAGAAACTCGTGCGCGCCATACAACACGGCAACAGCCAGCGCGCCGAACACCGTGATCTCGATCGCGAGCTTGTACGACGCCAGGCGGGCGAGCAAAGCGGAGATCATCTGCGCGCCCATCCATCAGGTAAGCAAGTGGCGACCGCGTAGACGACCACGACCCCGACCACGATGGCACCGATCGCCATTCCGAGAAAAAACGACGATTCGATACTCATGGCTGCGTATCCTTCTTCATGCCGAGCGCCACGCCCAGCGCGGTCAGCGTCGCTCCCATGCCCAGTCCATACGCCTGGAAATCGAAATGCGCGTGCTGCACGACTACGTCCCATACGCACAGGACATTACCCTGCAGGGCTGCGCCGATACCCATCACGCGTGCCACACAAACGGTTTTTCCATCAGGTTCCGTCAGCACGTCGCGGAACTGCTTCTTGATCCAGTCCATCATGCTATTTTCCCTCCTGCCCTGATAAAAACCCGGCGCAGGTCCGCCAGATCGTTTGTGTGCTGTCCGAAAGTCGCGCCGGGCAGAGAGGCCCAGCAGCTTGCGCACTTCGTGATGGCACTATCGAAACGCCCCGCCTCGATGTCGGCCAGCGCGCCACGCTCGCGGATCTGCTGCACGGCGATCACGTCCTGGCTCGCCGGCGAGAAGTCGCGCAGGCTGAGCTGCTTCTTGTAGGCGTCGAAGTAGCGCGCCAGCAGCTGATAGCGGCCAGCGGCGGTAGACTTAATGCCGAGCCTCGGCAGATCGATCAGTTGGCGCGGATGGTCGGCGTAGCTAGAAAACAGACGCGGATGGTCCGGCGTGCTTCCGACAAGGACGTTGAATCCGTTGTCAGAGACCAGCAGCAGCCGCGCGCCCAGTTCGCTTATCGCGATGGTGTCGAGGAAGGCTTTCAAATTTTGGTCCACGCCCTACCCCTTGAAAATGTGCTGCATGAACCACGTGAAAAGCCCGCCGGCCGCCGATGCGGCGCCACCGACGACCATCAGTGTTTTCCATCCGCCCCGGGCCTCGGAAAGAGTAAGCAGCACCTGATCGAGCTTGACGGTCAGTTGCTGGTTACTCTCTTCGACGGCAACAAGGCCTGCGCGCAGATGCGCCACCTCCACCTCAAGGCGCGCGATGGAGATCCTGGCTGTCGCAAGGGCTTCTGCTTGATTGAGTTGTTCGTTCACGGTGCGCCCGTAAAAAAGCCCGCAAGTGCGGGCGGGTTGGGAGGAAGCGTTTGACGATCATCGCCGGCTCGGTGAAATTCAGGTTGAATTTTCACATCACCATCACAACCGGCCTGCGTAATATCGTTGCGCCTGTCGGCGTTTTGAAATATACGTTTCGGCGTCGCCCCAAGAACAGCTGGAATCGGTTGTCGTGGATGGCCTTGATCTCTTGCGCCGACAAGATGCGATTCCAGAAAAGCGCAATTTCAATATTTCCATCCCAATCACCGTTGCCAGCAGTTAAAAAGTTAGCGGTGCCGATCCTCAGGGACTGACCCGAATCGGAAGCATTCGTGCCAGAGCCGGCGCCGTTATAGGATACGCCTGCATCCTGGCCGCCTATATAAAGATTCAATCCTGAACTTATAGGAGGAGCCCCCCACTGAACCGCCGCTGCGACTGATGTCCATGTCCGTTGCGGAAAACTTGCAACCGACTGTGCGTTCGTATTAGTGGAACTGTTCTCACGAACGAGGAGAAGCTTGCCACTTGTTACGCCAAGCGCCCACCCAATATTGTTTGAGTTTGAGTCATTCCGGCATGCGAGCGCACCGACATTGCTCGTCGTATGATCACCATACACCCACATAAAAACTGTGCCGGGATTGCTGCTACTGGCGAAATTGACCACGTTGGCGTCAAGACCAAAATCCAGATAGCTCTCGCCGACAGATATACCGTTGAATTTGACATTGGCCCCGCCGTCCCCAATGCCGCCAGTAGGCTTCTTAGCACTGCCAGCACGTGTTCCGGCAGCACCAGTCACCAAATTACGTAGCGACCCGTCTCCTTGCGAAATACCTGCGAACTTCAAACCTTGCGTAATCGGATTTGCCCAGTTAATGCCAAGGACATTTTGTGTTTGCGACGGATGGCGCCGCAGTGGAGGAATGGCTGGCATATTACGTGGAGACTACCGAGTCAAGAGAAACATACCAGCCAATCACGTCGACGGTTTGCCCTGACGCGGCGGTGATACCCTGGTTGCCGGATGCACTGTCAACCACAAGACGGATACGCTCAACCGTTTGAACATCAAGGTCGAAAACCCACGATTCAGCCAGATTGGTTACTGCAATGCTGTTGGTATGTGCGCGGGTCAGATTGTCAACAGGCGTCACCGTGGTCCCGCTCACACCGTTCACTCTTGACCATTCCGAGTTTGCCGGCGTACCCGTTTCGCGCAAGTAGATCAAATTGCCAGAACCCAGGCCGGTGCCGGATGCCACGCTATAGGTCGAAGCGCCAGCACTTGTGGCGCCGTTTAAAGTGGTGCTGTTCGCTGCGGTCGTGCCGCTTTGCGAAGTCCACGAAACAAACGGCACCCATTCATCATTTCCGCTGGTTGCCGGCGACGCCTCAATGCGAAAACCGACCTGATTGGTCAATGCAGTAGCAACGGTGCGCCCCATCTTGACAAAGATACGCACACCTAATTTCGTGCTCACATCAATGGCGCTACCGACTGTTACGGTGGCGGATGCCTGCTGGGTCAACCCAAGCAAAACGCCGCTGGCGGTCTTCGATGCGGTTGTAGTCGATGACATAGTATTTCCTTCTTACGTTTAACGGTTTGCCAGCAATGAGAAGCCAATATCGGAAAGTGTCGCGTCAGGAGTGGCCGGGCTGACAATGGAAATTACGTCGCCCGCAGCAAATGAAACGGCTGCGCCGCCCGTTGTGCTAAACGTAGCGGTGCTTCCACTGGCGGCAAAGGTAATGGTCCCTACGCTACTTCCGTTCTTTTGCACATCAAAAGCTGTTGAGGCAGTTGCAGCAGTTTTCGCTTTTACATAACTGCCAGCGAGGTTGGCGGGCAAAGTGACCGCGATAGCAAATGGAAGATAGAGAACTAGTGCGCTTGCGGTTGGTGTACCAGGATAAAATGCGGCGGGCACAACTGTAGTTTGGCTTGCCACATACGTCTTGATGGCCTTTTCCGTGGGCACCTTAGAATCTGAGTTCGCTGCGAACGTGCCATCCGTGGATACCGTAACCGCGCTGTCCTTGACCACTTTTCCGCCCGTCCCGTTGAATAGGACAAGTGCGTTATCCGTGGCTGATGCCGGTCCGGTCACGGCGCCGTCGATATTGACTTGAGCGATCACCCAGTTGGCGCCGACCGTAGCGTGATTGCCAGATGCCGTGCTGTCGGTGATGCAGTAGAGGGTGTCGCCAGCCTCGACATTCGGACCCGATGCCCCGCCGATCTTGCCGGCCACGCTCACCTTGTACAGGTTGCCGGCATCAGCCGCCGGATAGTTCGGGTTGGCCGAGCAGTCGATGACGCCCTTGAAGATCATGACGTCGCTTGCGCCGCTCGTAGCGATAGCGTCGACGTACGCCTTGATGGCCTTCTGCGTGGCGACGCGGGTATCGCTGTTTGCTGCCAGCGACGTGTCGGTATCGCGCGTGAGAAGCCCTGCGGTGCCGGATCCCGTGAAGTATGGGATCTGGTCTGCGGCCGACGTCAGCCCGGCAATGGCCGCCAGTTCTGCGTCGTACGCTTGCACGTCGGTGCCGATTGCCAGCCCGAGTGCAGTACGCGCCGCGCTGGCAGTGGTGCCGCCCGTGCCGCCGTTAGCGACAGGCAGTGCCGTGCCGGAATAGGCCAGCGCGAGTGTGCCGGAGCCGGTGACGGGCGAGCCGGAAACCGACAGGAAGCTTGGGGCTGACAGGCCGACGCTGGTGACGGTGCCGGACGTAGCACCTGGAGGTGTCGCCCACGTGCCATCCTCACGCAAATACTTCGTCGTGCCAGCGGTGCTACCTGGGTCGGGAACAATACCTGCGGCGTGGCTCGCGCCGGAGCCGACCATTACCGGCAGATCAGCCGGGACTATGGCGCGGAACGACGGGGCCGCACTGCTTCCGGATGCGGGCCCAGCAAACACGGTGTTGACCGCTTGTGTCGCCAGGCTGAACGATAGCGTTCCAGATGTAGTGACTGGCGATCCGCTGACGCTGAAAATTGCCGGCGCGGATAAACCTACGCTCGTGACCGTGCCCGCTGCTCCACCCGTACCGGTCGCGCTTGTACGATGGTCGGTGTAACTGGTGACCGTGGCCGTACCGGTAACGACCGTGTAAAGCGGGATCCGGCCAGATGTGAACGCACTGGTGTTCGCACTGACTACGCCTGCCGTTGTCGCCTCGACGTAGTTCGTGGCACTCGCCGTCAGCGCCACGGTGCCGTTGGTAATCGGTGTCGGCGTACCCGCCACCAGCAGGGTGCCACCGTAGTAGCCCCAGGTGAGCGCAGCCGTAGTGCTGGCGCGTCGACCGAACAGCATCGCGGGCGATGCTGCGTCGAACATGGCGTTAGCGGTGACTTCCTTGTTCGCCTGGCTGGCGGAAATCAGATCAAGATTCGTCGTGCTGTTACTCATGGATGTCCCAAAAAGAAAGCCGCCCGAAGACGGCCTGTGCGGCAGTTGTTAATGCAGACCGACTACGAGATGGTGCTCATGTGCCCGTGTATTTGTAGGCCCCAAGATCGAACGGGGAAGTGCGGGTAACGCCGCTGAAGTCTGTCGCCGGCGCATAGGTCGCCAAGCCAGCACCGATTGCGGGCGATCCGGTATCCAGGTGATAGTCGCCAGAGCCATCGGCTTGGTAGTTGACGAAGCCCGGCGAGCCCGCCACGTCGTTGACGTGGGAAGACGTATTCAGAGACCAGTCCGTGCCGTTGCCGTTGGCGAGATTGTTGCTCCAGATGTTGTGCGCGCCGTTATCGCCCTGCTCCGAGAAGCCATAGCCGGTGTTCCCGTAGGCGATGTTGTTCGTGACGACCATGTAGTCGCAGGGCGCGGTCTGGTTCACGTAGTCGCCACCACCCACAACGAAGCCGCCCTCTCCGTTGTTGAATGACGTGTTGTTGGTCACCTTCGTGTTGCGCACGTCGTGCCAGCCGTGGAAGCCGTAGCCAGTCACGTTGCTGACGACGTTGTTCTCGATCTTCGCCTGTGCCGTGGTGAAGTAGATGCCCTGGACGAAGCTGCCGCCCACCCCACTGATCGGGCCGATATGATGCACGAGGTTGCGGGTGGCGCTGCCGCCATTCTGGCCGTAATAGCTGTCGCACAGGATGCCGGCGCCGCCGCCGCTGTCGGCGTCGTGGTTACGGTAGATGTGGTGCACGTGGCAACGGGTGACCAGAGAGTTTGTCCCGGTGATGTTGATACCGATCTTCCAGAACGGCCCACTGGATGGATCGGTCGTCCCATCCACCTCGAAGCCTTCGATGGTAACGTAGTTACCACGGTGGTCAAAACCGGTGTCCCGTGTCGAAGTAGTGGGCGGCACGATCTTCGCACCCCATAGGGTCTCCGAGATAAACTTGATCGGCTGGCTTAAGGTGCCGTCGTTGGTGCCATAGATGGTCTCGGCATATGTTCCAGAAGCGACGGATACGATATCCCCCGCAGTCGCCACCGTAACCGCCTTCTGGATTGTCAGGAACGGGCTGGCAGCGCTGGTGCCGCTATTGGAATCGCTGCCTGTAGTGGATACATACAGCGTCGGGACGACAGGATCCGTGCCTGACAATTCGCCCACAAGGCCGAGCGCAGCACTCCCCGGATAACCGCGCCCAACGGTCGCCGATAGTTGATAGACGCGGACATAGACGGGATCGCCTTCCTCGTAGCCGTCAGCCGTCTGATCGTCGGCGCTATACGTCACTGTCGGCGACGTCAGGCCGCTGAAGGTGCGCTTCACGGTCGTGAAAGTCTCGTCGACGATTTCGACCTCATAGACCTCTGACGCCTCACCCAGGGGCACATCGACGTTGTTTCTCCATTCGCCAGAAACGCGGGTGCGCCGAGTCCAGTTAATCGTCAGGTTACCATCCGCATCTCGCCCGCCGCCGATATGCACAGGGGCGTACGGCTTAAGGCCCGCGCCGTCGTTGGTAAAGCTGCGCGGCGCCGCTCTAGCAAGCGTGCTGCCGAGCGTGACCGCCTTGTAGAGCTTTGGCACGTGCAGGTCCGCCGTCACGCCGTCGATTCGCTGCATCGTGGATGCATTTACCAGGATGAAGCGTTCGCCAGCAGCGTGCGATCCCATCGCGTATTCGCTGCCGCGCATGCCGCGCAGGAACCCGGACACGGTGTATGTGCCATCATCATTGAGTACGGCGTCACGGAAATGCACGATTTCGTCGCCGATGATCGCCGTCTGCGCGCCATTCAGGAGCGACGCGTACGGCACGGACGATAGCGATCCGCGCGTCAAGGCAACGTTGATGGTGTTGATCTCGTCGGTGATGTGCCCCCCGGCAAAATCTCCAAGCACGCCGAGAACGCGCCCCATTGTGGCGGCTGTCGCCATGGTCGCGATCTGCGAATACGTCGTGCCGTTGTCGTCCGACTGGAATAGCGCGCACCCCGGCCATTTCGGGTCGGGCGAGGTAACGGCGACGTAGTATCCAGGATTGTCGTCGATGTCCCTTAACATGTTGATATTCACATGAGCTCCAGCGTGGTCGTTCCAGGGACGAAGACGGTCTGTTGATTGGCTGGCGTCTCGATGGTGGAACTACTTGATGTGTAGAAGGTCCGCCCATCGGCAACCGCCTCGCACTTCAGCACGCCATGCGGAGAGCGTGTTACTTTCATCAAGCGCATCCCGTTTTCCTTGACGATGATGTGGTCGGTCGGTTCAAGGTAGGCGTATTTGCGCGGCAGGGTGAATGAATACGCCAGCCGTTGCACCCACGAGCCCTGCAGGTTCACATCGGCAACCTCCTGTGCCTTCGTATCGGTAAGCACCAAGGGTAATTCAAGCGTAGATTCGTTGCCGCTCGCCCCGACCAGACGCTTTGCGCTCTTGGTGGCCGCTGAATAATCCGTTGCTGCCAGCAGGTAGTTAACGTTCACGACGCGCGGTAGCTCCACTTCCATCTGTCGCGTGGTCATCAGCGGATCGCCCGCCGCCTCGCCTTCGTTTCGCGCGTTCAGATCATCGGCATCAATGGTCGCCACAGGTGCGCCGCCGCGCTTGACGTACTTGACTTTGCCTTCGCTCTCGACCGCGTCGAAATAGTAGGCAGGGCGCAGCGCGTCGATTGCATTCCTTACCGTAGTCTGGCGTGCGATCGTATAACCGCCTACGGTGTCAGTCAACGCGTCGACATCAACCTGGTCAGAAAGCAAACCAGCCCGCAGTGATAGGTCGCGGACGATGTCGCCGAGTACAGCGGCACCAGCAGCAGTGCCGCCGACATAAAGCCGGTATGCGGTCGTACTCGAGAACGTTACAATGTACGGCTGGCCCGTCGCGATCGTAGCTTCCAGCATCGGCCCGATAATTTGCTCGCCGACCTCGTGGGTCCAATATGACTGCACATCCCCCGTGACCGGGTCGATCAGAAAAATCGTCGTCTTCGTGTTGTCGGAGCCGAACCCGTATTGGGCGTAGACGTAGTGATCGATTCGAGCGTCATACATCATCCCAATCGGCGATCCAGTCGGCGCTCCGGACGGTAGAGTTAGCGTCAAGTTTGTCACCGCACCCGTTCCGGCGTCGATGATCAAGATGCCACCAGCCACTGGTGCCGCGAATTGCTTCCGCTTGGAGTCAAACGACAGCGGCTTTCCGCCATTATTGCCAGCTACCGGCACTTCCAAAGATGTGACGGTTGCCCCAGTCGTCGCGTTGACGACAACAACATTTTGGACGCCTGGCCCGAGGATGCCGTAGATTGCTATCGCCGTGTCGTCGCCAATGATCTGCGACGGCGTGCCAATCGTAACTCCAGGGAAGACCTCTACATAACCACCGGCACCATGCGCACCTCCAGTGTCGAAGCGAGCAAGATGCACGTTGCTAACATTGGTGAATGCATACGCAACCCAAGCATACATGCTTGTGACATGCATTGTCGCAGGGTCGATTGGATTTTCGGGACTGGTTGATCCCCATAGGCTGATGTCGATCAGGGCTGGCGGTGTATCAAGTCCGCCACTGGAATTTGCCGCGCCGGGAAAGAACTCCGCCACCATCGCAAGGCGAGAGTCCCAGGGCGGCGGGGCGAACAGGATAAATACTTGACCCCCATCAGGAGAAATCGTGATCTCGCCGACACTTAAGATCGGATACGGCGCAGTATATGTTTGCGTCCAGATAACCTCCTGAGTCCGATCGGATAGCACGGTCACGGTGAAGGTATCGCCCAAAAATGGCGCCTGCACCGACCAGATCCAGTTCGAAACCGGATCGACCGCAACAATCGGGCTTTGAAACGCTGGTGTGTCGAGCGGCGCTATTGTCACCGGTGCCGGCGGATCAACTGGCTCCGCGCGGCCGACTTCTGCGGTGATAAACGGCAGTGTGTTACCGTCCTTCGCCAGCGGGAAGTGCTCGAACACCACGTAGCAAGTTCCTCGATACGCCGGGACGTTTCCAGCACCGAGGTAAGACTCGATCAGCGGGTCCGGCAGTTGGTCTTCGGCGCCCGTGTAGAACCGAACCGATCCGCCGCCCTCAAGGACGGCACCATCCCAGATCAAGCGCTTTTCCGGGCCGGCCCACATGCGGATGATGTCGGCCTCGCCCTCGCAGAAAGCAACGGCGAAATTCCCGAAGTAGGAATAGGTCGTGACACTTGGGCCGCCCTTACCGCTCGAGTCGTCCTCTTCCTGCACATAGTCGGATGCCCAAATCACATTGCCACTGAGCCCCACCGTGCCGTAGACGATCGGGATCGGCCGGCCATACTCCGACGCCTGCGGCTTGAGGTCGGTCAGGCGCGGACCTTCAATCTCCTCCGGGAACAGCAAACCGCCAACACCACTGCCGATCGCATAGCCGGCATATGCGCCTTGCGGGCTCTCGGTAACGACCGCCCCGATGATTGCGCCAATGATGCCGCCGACTGTTGAACCAGACATCTATTCCACTCCCGGGAAACGCCACACGCCGACGATGCGCGTAAGCCATTGCTCGTCGAGCCGATGCTCGACCACTTTGTTGATGCCGGCGCCGTTGTACGCGTGAATCAGCGACAGGCCGCCGTGCGCGTAATCGCCGATGATCGCGAAGTGCTGCGGCTCGACCTCGAAGCGGATCCAGGTCACGTCACCCGGCTGCATCAACGCTTTCGGCACGCGCATCAGGTGCGCGTCGAGTTCGCGCCGCATCTCCGCCGGAACCGGAAGACGACCATAGTTCGCCAGCGCATCGGGCGACATGCCGAGGTGCCGCCCGATCAGGATCGGCAGGCCGGCACAGTCCATGGCCACGCCGCCGACGCGGGCCTGATGCTCCCAACGCGCGCCGAGTTGCGCCCTCGCGAGCGCGACGATCTGTTCTTTGGTACTCATGCGACGCCTTCCGCGCCGCGTCGATAAATCTTCGACTGCGGCAGGTTCGGGAAGCCACGGAAGTTCACGACGTTGTTGAAACGCTGTTGGCACGTTTCGAACGCGCGATTGCAGCCGGCCGTCGCGGCATAGGTGTCGCCTGCGACTATCTCGAACGGCATCGGCAGCATCAGGCTAATGACGCCCGGAGCGTAGGCTTTCACCTCCATCGATAGGCCGCTGTTCTCGCCCGAGGTGAATGTCACCTTGCCGTGATCGAAGTAGCCGGATGCGTTTGCCGGATGCGCAAGGCCGCCACTGACGTAGGGCGAATATACCTGAAGCGGATCGGTCGCACCGATCGCGCTATCGGCGTTGTAGGCCCGCGTGTCCAGCAGGATGCGGAAATGATCCGCGTCGATGACCGTGATCTGAAAGAGCAGGCCGTTGATTCCATCGCCGCTGCCGGCGTAGAAGACACCATCCTTCGTTGCGCCATCGAGCGTACAACCGGCGATGTCCGACATTTGCACTGTGGTGTTCTGCGCGAATCCATGCCCTACGCACGTCACGACGGCGTTTTCCGCCTGCGATATGCCGGTGATCGCCTTCGCGCCATCGGGGCCGGCCTCGGTTCGGGCTGCATCGTAGATCACGCTATTAGTACTGTTCGCGCTATCGACCGTACCGGTGGCGGTGAGGGTGGACATGTCGACCTTGCAGCGATTGTCCCCCAGGTCTGCGTTGCAATCCTTCGTCATCAGGCGGACGACCGTGCGCGTGTAGGCCTGCATCAGGCCACGCAGCTCCGCCGTAAATTTGGACCGGCCACCTTTGACTTCGCCGAGCGTGCCGGTGCGCAGGATGTTCTTGCCCATGCTGAGGTCGTTGTAATTGACCTCGAACATCTCGATGGCGGCATAGTCCCACGCGCCGGAATGGATATCGGCGTCGGTGATGGCTGGTGAGACGAGAAAGCTCTCGACCTCCAGGTTGTCCGGATTGAGCTCCGCACTGCTCTCCACGTCGGAATCGAGATAGCCGATCACCGACTGATAGGTCACGCCATCGATAACCAGATCGCGATCCAGCTTGGTAGCCGCAACGATAGTCCCGTTCTGCAGAGTCGCCTTCCAGCAGGTGGTCAGCGTCGTTGTGCCGCCGGCATAATGCGCCTTCAATCCGGATGAGATTGCTTTCATTCTCTGATTTCCTGCAAGATAACGGATGGTCCAGCGGCAAAGCGCGCGTCATTTGAGCCAGGTGCGACCAGTTCCCAATCGATAGCATCGTCTAAGAAATGCACGGGAAGATAAAAGGATCCGGTCCAAGTCAACGTGTCCGCATCCGGTGAGCCGTCAATCGTTACCCTGCCGTTCGACGCGTCGACATCCACGGCGGTCGGCGCACCATCTTCGAAAACTGTGATCACACCCTTGGGACGGGTAATGCGGCGGTCCTTTGTTCGACCCGATGCCGGGTCGGTGTAGCGCTTGATGAGCTGATAGATGCCTGGCTCGATCAAGGACAGCGCTCCACCCGAAGCCACATAGTTATCCTTCGGATCTTCCATCAGGAACCCGTAGGCGCCGCCATCGGTGATCTCGTGAAGGGTTTCCAACACCTGCCACTGATCGACGCGCAACGGGATGATGCCGATTTCGAACTGGCGAAGAGTGCTCGTCCACGCCACATTGATCGACTCGACTCCCGAATCGGTCTGCACGCGGTCGTTGCGGCGGATGTTCTTGCCGCGAACGCCCGCCGCAATGAGACTATTTGGTAGAACGACATCGGAAAATACTGTGATGGCCATCAGCCGTTCCTCCTCTTGGAAAGCTCGATCCCGCGAGCGATCTGCACGCCCTGCTGTTGCGCAGTAGCTCGGCTCATGCCGGGCTGGGCTGTGACCTGTACGTTGATGTGGGTCGTGCTGCCCTGCCCCTTATTGGAGCCGCTCGACTCAACGCGCCCCGACTGACCGCCCATCATCAGGTACTGCTTGCCCGCGACCTCAAGCAACTCGGGACCCTTCTCGTTGACGCGGTACATGCCACCAGCCGACACAGGACCGCCAAGCTCACGTGCACCGCGCACCCGAATTGCGCTCGCAACGGCAGACTCCGGAGCATCCTTGACGCCAAGACGATCCAGCAGGCCAGCCAGCACGTTCGCCGACGAATCACCCTTTTCTTCGCCGCCAGCGATCATCTGCATCAGCGTCGAGGCCGACGATCTGGATTCGCTGGTCTTGTCTTCCGTGGTCGACGCATGCTTCGATGATTTCGACTCGTTCAGAATGCGTGCGACGATGCTCATGCCCAGGTTGTCGCGGTGGCGCGGATCGTCTGCGCGTAGCACTTCCTCGCGCTTGCCCTTGGGGCCACCCATCAGGATTGCCGGCACTTCGTGATGATGGAGTTTGTCGGCCATCCGTCCAACGAGGCCGCCAGTGTGGTAGCGCGGTGCGTTGGTGAAAACGCTCGGGGGGACAGAGCGCTGAGCCAGCCCGCTGCCGACGATGCCGCCGGTATGCGCGACAGTGGCAAACAGTTCGCCCATACCCTCAAGGGAAGCGCCGGTGCCGGCGCTAGAACTTGCCGCAGCGCCGCTACTACCTCCGCCAGCGCCAAACAGCTTGCCAATGGCACCAAACAGGCCGCCGCCACTACTTGCCGCACTACCGGCCTGCATTGCTGCCACGGCCGCCTGGAACAGCCCGACGATGCCGGGCAGGCGAACCATCGCGTCGCCACCAACACCTGCAGCACTGGCCAACTTCAAAACATCGGAAGCGGTACTCGTAGCTTCCTTGCTGAATTCGGTCAGCGATTGCGCGGCATCCGACTGCGCGCCGTTCAAGCTCGAATCAATAGGTGGCGGCCGAAGGGAGTTGGTACCGTACTGAGTGCTAGCTGGCTGGCCTACCGCATCGGCAGGCGCAACTTGCCCATCGGACGCTTTGGCTCGCGGCAGCGGACTACCCAGCGCACCCGCTGCGCCCTGTGCTGCGGTCGTGAGGGCATCGAGGGCGCTGCGTGATGCATTGATGGCCGCAGTCTGCTCCAGCAACGCCTGCTGCTTCGGATCAGTCTTAATCCCGAGGGCGTCTTTGAAGATACCAGCCAGCGGGCCGTCGCCCTCAGTCAACCCCTTCAGTTGCCCTTCGATGTACTTCTGTAGCGGCTCCTGAATCAAGACCTTGTTGATAGTGGTCGATACCTGCTGCGCGATCGGGTCGAACACCGCCTTGTTGACTGCCAGCAGGGCAGATTTCGCACGCGATTCGCCGTTGTGGTTCTGCGCGGCCTCAGTGCGTCGCTGACGATAGACGTCAGAAATGGAGGCGGGCGCGTTGGCGATAGTTTGTGCAATGCCCTGAGCAAGCTCCCGATTGGCTTCGCGCAGCCGGTTCAGTGCCGGATCAATTGCGCTGGCGGCTTTGGAGTAGCTGAGGGCCAGGTCGGCAGCGAACGCCTTGATCTTCGGGTCGGTCGATGCGTCAGCCAGTTCCTTGGCCTTCTGTGCAAGTGCGCCGAGTTGAGTCAACTCGTTCGAACGCAGGGCATAGAGGCCCCGCTCCGTTTCCAGCAGCGATTTCCCGGATTGCTCGGCCGTCGTAAGATAAGCCTCTTCTGCGCGTGCGCTGTTACTCGCCAGGAGCGACGTTTGGCGCTGCACGTCGTTGAACTGGTCGGTGATGGTGATCACACGCTCCAGTGCTGCGACATCGACCTTCGGAGCGCCTGGCAGTCCGTTCGCTTGCGCGGCCAAGATCTTGGCGTTGGAAATTACCGTCTGCGCCCGCAACGCGGCGGCTCCAGCCTCGTCCCCCTGCATCTGCAGCAGGTTGGCGCGATAGTTGATGACCTGTTCCGAGAGAGCGCGATAGCTGGACGACTCTTCCTCGTTGATCAGGACGGTGTCACGCGATGCTTTCACTTCCAGTTTCGACTTCTCGGCGTCGATCTCGTTGATTCGGGTGCGGGTCTGCACCTTCTCGGACGGATCGCTCGTCTGTTTGATGTACTGCTCGAGACGCGCCTTTTCCTTATCCAACTCGTCCAACTCCGCCGCCACGCCGGTAGCGATCGCCTTGCGCTTTTGGTCGTAGTAGTTGGTCAGCGAGACGCCACCGCCCTGATACACTGCCTGCAGGTAGTTCTGCTGAAATGCCAATGCGTCACGCTCAGCGACCAACACATCCTGAATACCCTTCAGGTCGTTTTGCAATTGGGCGCGCAATACTTGCGCGGCTTCGCTGTTCTTCGGCGGCGTGAATTCCTTCTTGAGCTCGGCAAGTGCAACTTTCTGGTCTGCTGGACTGATGGGCGTGCCGGCATACTCGGCGTCCTTGAAGCTCTTTTTGAGCTTCTCCAGCTCGTCCTGGTAGACGGATGCCGCTTTGCCGCGCTTGAGGTAACCGTCGACGACGTTCTTGGCCGTGATACCGGCCTGCTGAGCTTCAGCTTTGGCGGCCTCGTTAAAGGCATTGGCTTCGGTACGGGCCTGACCAGCCAACGTGTCTTGCAGTTGATACTCTAGATTTTCCGCGCTATTCGGGTTCAGCTGTGCGGTGCGGCTCTGCGGCGCCGGAGCAAACGGATTACTCTTGTTGCGCCCTTCACGGATCCTAGCGTCGAGGCTCGCGATCTTGCTCTCAATCGTCTCGGTGCGACCAATATCGTAGGCGGCGTCCCAGAAGCTGGACCATGCGTTCTTGACCGAACGAAGCGTACGCTCGATGGTGCCAAGGTTCGGATCCAGCTTGTGGAGGCGCTCGATCAGTGCGCCATAGATAACACCCTGTGCATCCGCTGCCTTGCCACCATCTTCGAACGCCTTGATGGTCTCGTACTGAGCAGCCGTGATGAAGTGCAGCGTACGATTATGCTCCTCCGCCCACTTCGACGGGGAGCGCGCCATGTCGGCAAAGTCCTTGGCGACATCGCCGGCCGCCTGATCGGTAGCCTGTGCATACAGCGCAATCGCCTCGGTCGCCTGAGCGAACACCTGCGGACCAACTTGCCCGGAGCTAAGTGCCGCCTGAGCTGCATCGCGTGCGGCGCTGGCCGTGACTTGGCCATGCGAAGCGATTTGACGAGTCAGCGACGTGATCTTGCCTTCGGTCTGACCGGCGTAATTGCCAGTCAGGACAACAGCATCAGCGAATGCCTTACTCTGGCGCGAGCCTTCGTAGAAGGCGTAGCCAAGTGCCGCGACGGCGCCCGCGACGCCACCGAACAGTACGCGCATCGGCGTAATCTGGCTCACCAGCGCCCGGAATGCACCACCTGCACCACCAAAAGTGCCAGACAACTGCGAACCCTGCTGGATAAAGGCCGTCAGCGGCGAGGAGCCGGAGGCGACTTGTACGAAAAAGTCGTGCAACTGGAAGTGCAACTGCTGTTCCTGGAACGCAGTCAGGGTTGCTTGGCGCCCGACGGAGCCGAGCGCGACACGATGACGCTCCGCGGCCTCCGAGGCGGCACTCTGAGAGCGTGCAACGTTCGTGGTCGCAACAGATACAGCGGCTTGCGCCGATTGCAGGCGAGTTTGAGCGGTCGCGACAGCCTCAGTGCCACCCGAACCGGAGCGCGAGGCGTTGTCGAGCGCTGCTTGTGCAGTCGCAGCACGTTGGACAGCTAAAGCTAGGCGAGCTTGTGCTGCTTCGTTGCGCGCATTGGCTTCGGCCAGGTGCTGCGCAGCTTCTGCGGCGCGGCCCTGTGCGGCAGTGAACGCATTCACGGCAGTTGTACCATGCGCAGTCGCGGCGGCAAAAGCGTTCATACCTGCCGGACTAGGCGCAGTTCCAGCAACGTTCGTCGTGGTGGTGTTGCTAGTCTGCCGAGAGATCGTCTGCGATGCGCTCGACTGGCTGGCGGCCGGCGTCGCGGTGCGGCTCAGCGCGGTGACGGCGCGATTTGCGCTCTCAGCCTGCGCTGCGACACTCGCCAGAGCCGCAGCAGTCGCGGAGATGCCTTGCGGCGCGTCCAGACGGATCGGCGTCGAGGTAATTTGGCGATACGATGCCGCGGCAGACGATACGGCAGGCGCGAGCTCGGCCAATGCGCTGCGCTGAGTACGGGCAGCACTGGTCAGACGCTCGACCGTCGTCTGTGCGCGGCCGGCATCTAAAGCCAGTTGCGCGACAGGCGTCCCTGTAGCGGTAGGTACCTGCTGGCCAGTTGCGGCGCTGACGATCGATTGTGCGACGAGCGGCGAGCGGGCTACAGGCGCCGCCGAAGCTGCGGCCGTGATGCGCGGCGTCGCGGCAATGGCGCGGTTCGCCTCGGTAACAGCGGTGGTTACGCGTGAAGCCTGCGTAGCGGTCGCCGACATGGCCTGCGCCACATCGCGCATCGCGCTCGGGCTGGCTTGCGGGGACTGTGCGAGTACGGAAGCAGCCGCGGATGGTGCCGGTTGGGCGACGGCGGCCACTTGCGCCTGATTCGGCTGGCGGAACGACCTGACCGCGCCCTCGGCAACCTGAACCAGTTGCGTGAACGCGCCGCGGCTGGCGTTGACGGCTTCCGTCTGACGCTCGATCGCCAGGCGCGCGCCTGCCGCGGCGCTTGCCAGTTGGTCGAGGTTGGTGGTGCCGACATTTCTGGTCGC
>Ga0207686_10000783_pt1 | contig 19543 bp, 19 predicted proteins | sample KBSM24metaG_FD_184396 | JGI IMG/M metagenome (GOLD analysis project Ga0207686, IMG submission 184396) | Miscanthus rhizosphere microbial communities from Kellogg Biological Station, Michigan, USA - KBS M2-4 metaG (SPAdes) (version 2) | ecosystem: Host-associated > Plants > Roots > Rhizosphere >...
GAACCCCTTCTGGAAGTAAACCACGATCGATTCCTGGGCGGCGGCAAGGCCCGCGAATCCAAGTGTGGCCGCCGCGCAGGCGGCCGCCAGCAGTCTGGCTGTTCTCATTTCTTCCTCTCCCAAGGCAGATTTCAGTTTGACGGCAAACAGGCGCGACAGGCTAAGCGAGCCGGGATGGATTGGTCAAGTGGTAAGACCGATTATGCGGGGCCGGCCTCAGAGCCGGTAGAACCGCGCCGCGTTGTCGTGCAACAGCTTGCGCCGATCGGAGCCCGAAAGTTCCGCGGTCATGCGCTTGAAATCTCCAAACATGCGGTCAAACGAGACCCGCAATCCGTCCACCGGGAAGTTGGAGGCGAACATGCAGCGCTCGACGCCAAAGATCTCGATCGCTTCGAGGACGATCCGCCGGTTGTCCTCATAGTCCCAGGCGCCGACTTGCAGGCACAGGCAGGAAAGCTTGCAGCAGACCTGCTCGCAGGCGGCGAGCGCCTTCATTCCCCGCCGCCACAGGGCAAGCCCGGCTTCGCTGCGGTCCCATGGAAAACCGGTGTGGTTGAGGACCACGGCGATGTCCGGGTTTGCCCGCACCACCTGGGCGGCGTCCTCGAGCTGCCAGGCCGGCACGCGCAGGTCCCAGGACAGGTCGAACTTCCGCAGCAGCCGCAGGCCTGCGAGCCACTTGGGGTCCTGCATCGACCCGTCGGCCCCGGCCGCGGGCTTGCAGCGGATGCCGCGCACCAGCGCAAATGATTTTTGCTCGGCAAGGATCTCTTCCGCGTTCGCAGTGTGGAACCAGGCGTGCGCGACGATCGCGTTCGGCATGCCGTGGCGCGCGTTGACCTCGGTGAGCCATCGCGTTTCGGCCACCTGCTGGTCGCGGCGGCATTCGGCTTCGACGTGCACCGTGCCGACCACATTGTGGCCGGCTGAATCCCGCCGGTAGTCGCGCGGCAGGTAATCTCGTTTCAGGGCAGCGTAGTCACCGAGGAAGAATTCGTGCGGTTGCGGATCCTGCAGCCACGGGTAATAGAGCGGGCCGCCGGAGAGCTGCCACAGGTGGTGATGCGCGTCGATGATCGGTTCGGCCGGACTATCGCTCATAGAGCTTGAGCACCGCCGCCGTGTCGAGCTCGGTATGGCCGAGGTGCGCGACCATCCGGTACAGCGTCAGCGCCTCGCCCATCATCGGCGTCGGCGCCTTCAGCGCGCCCGCGAATTCGTTCACCATCTCCAGGTCCTTGAGCAGTTGCCGCACGTAGCCCTGCGGCGCGAAGTCGCGCTTCACCATGCGTGGATACAGCTTCTGCAGCAGTGCGCTGTCCGCGAGTCCGCCCGCCAGGCACTCGGGCAGGCGCGCCGGATCGATCCCCGCCGCCTCTGCAAGCACCACCGCCTCGGCCATGACGGCATGACCTGCGCCGACGATCAGCTGATTGAGCATCTTGGCCGCCATGCCGGCACCCGCAGGTCCCATGTGGGTAAAGCGTCCGGCGACATCGGCGAACAGCGGTCGCGCGCGTTCGATCTCGGCCGTCTCGCCGCCCGCCATTACCGTGAGCGCGCCGCTGCCTGAGGCGGGCGGGCCGCCGGAAACCGGGGCGTCGATCCAGCCCGCGCCCGTTAGCTCGCGCAGCCTTTGGGCGAATGCCTTGGACTGGTGGACCTTGTTGGTTGAGAAGTCGATCAGCAATTGCGGCGGACGCAATACCGAGGCGACTCCATCCTTCCCGAATGCCACTTCCTCGACTGCGTCCGGCGTGGGCAGGTTGAGCAGCACCAGGTCCGCTCCCTTTGCTGCGTCGGCGGACGACGAGGCGGCTGCGGCGCCCGCGTCGCGCGCCGCAGCGATGGCTTGCGGCGCGATGTCGTAGGCGCGCACCGCGTAGCCGAGCGAAAGCAGCCGCTTCGCCATGGGCAGGCCCATCAACCCGACGCCGACGTAGCCAATCTTCATTTTTCCGCTCATTGTTTCTCCATGTCGTAGATGCGCACCGCATTGTCGTGGAAGAAGGCCCGCTGCTCGTCTGCCGGAAAGGATCTCAGGATCTCGCGCATGCCGGTGACGATAGTGTCGAAACTCGCGCACAGTCCGTCCACCGGGAAGTTGCTTGCGAACATCGAGCGCTCGATGCCGAAGATCTCAATCGCGGCCAGAACCACCTCGCGGTTGGATTCCGCGGTCCACGCCTGTCCCGACACGCCGAGTCCCGACACTTTAATCGCGGCGTTCGGGCAGGTCGCGAATCCGCGCAGCGCCCGCTGCCACCCGGCGATGCCCTCTCGGCTGCGGTCGGACGGCAATCCGGTGTGGTTGAGGACGATCTGCGTCTCGGGGAAATCGCGCGCGAGCTGCGTCGCTTCACCGAGTTGCGCCCACGGCGCCTGCAGATCGAAGCGCAGATTCAGCCCGGCGAGTCGCGCAAAGCCCGCGCGCCAGCGCCCGTCGCTCATCTGTCCGGGGCGCGGTTTGTGCCGGATGCCGCGAACGTATTCGACCTGCGCTAGCGCCGCAAGCGTGGCGTCGGCATCTTCGCGGTCCAGCCAGGCCTGCGCCACTGCGACGCTCGGGAAGCCGGTCTCGCGCCGCAGCCGCTGGACATAGCGCATTTCGCCGAGCGGGTCGCGCGGATCCCACTCGGTTTCCACATACACGGTTTTCGTCACGCGATGGGGTGCGGCATCGGCGAAATAGTCGGCCGGCAGGTAGGGCCGTCGCAAGGCCGAGTAATCGCCGTAGCGGAACGCAACGGGCGGCTGGTCGCAAAGCCACGGGTGGTAGTTGACGCGCGGATCCCAGAAATGCTGGTGCGCATCGACGATAGGGAACGGGGCGACCATGGAACGCAATCGTAGCGCGACCGGCGCGCTATGATCGCGGTCAATTCAAGGTGGGGGATCTGATGGCGGAATCATCCGGCGTGCGTCCAAGCGCGATCAGGCAGCGCGTGCTGTCCGGAGAAACGGTGCTCGGCGCGATGGTGTTCGAGTTCTTCGTTCCCGGCATGCCGCAGATCCTGAAATCGGCGGCCTGCGAATTCGCGTTGTTCGACATGGAGCACGCGGGCCTGGGATTTGAAACGCTGAAAGTGCTCGCGGCCGGCTGCCGCGGCATCGGCATCGAGCCCCTGGTGCGAGTGCCGCGCAGCGAATACCACTTCGTCGCGCGCGCGCTCGACGTCGGTGCATCCGGCGTGATGGTACCGATGGTGGAGAGCGCCGAGGAGGCGCGCCGCATCGTCGAAGCGACGCACTACCCGCCGCTGGGCAGGCGCGGTGCGGCATTCGGCGTGGCGCAGGATGATTACTCGAGCGGCGACGTCAAGGCCAAGGTGGCGGCGTTGAATGCGCGTACCCTGGTGATCGCCCAGATCGAATCGGAGCGCGGCATGGCCGAGCTGGAGGGCATCGCCGCGACGCCGGGCATCGACGTCCTCTGGCTCGGGCATTTCGACCTGACGAACTTTCTTGGTATTCCAGGCGAGTTCGAATCACCGAAGTACCTCGATGCGGTGCGTGCCGTAGTCACCGCTGCCCGGCGCCACGGCAAGGGCCTCGGTTTCATGGCGGCCGACGCCGACTGGGCGAAGCGCTACCGCGAGTTCGGCTTCAACATGATCGCCGCCGGGCTCGACTCCTCGCTGCTGCAGTCGGCGATCCGCGCCACGCTGCGAGGGCTGCGATGACTTTCAAGCTGGGCATCGTGCGCGATGTGCTCAACGCGGCGGGCGAGCCCTCCTTCGGCACCGGCGCGCTCGAAGTCCTGAAAGGCAATCCGGCCCTTGACTGGGAGTACACCGCGCAGGCGGTGAAGGAGATCACGCCCGAGCTCGCCGCGCGCTACGACGGGCTTTACGTCAATTCCTCGCGCGTCAGCGCCGCCACTGTCGCGCGCGCCGACTGCCGCCTGCGCATCGTCGCGCGCCATGGCGTGGGCTACGACTCGGTCGATGTCGGTGCGTTGAGCGCAAAACGTATTGTCCTGACCAATACGCCGCTCGCCATCCGGCGCCCGGTGGCAATCGCCACGCTCACGCTCTTGTTTGCGCTCGCCGGACGCCTTTTTGCCAAGGACCGCATCACGCGAGCGGGGCGCTGGCTGGAGCGCAACGACCTGATGGGGACGGGCCTCGTGGGACGAACGCTCGGCATCGTGGGCGGTGGCGGCATAGGCCAGGAATTGCTCAAGGTCTCGGCGCCGTTCGGCATGCGCCGGGTCGTCGCCGACCCGTATGCGAGCAGCGAGACCTTGCGCGCGCTCGACGCAACGCCCGTGCCGCTGGAGCAACTGCTGCGCGAATCGGATTTCATCGTCGTCGCCTGCCTGCTGACCGAGGAAACGCGCCACCTGATCGGCGCGCCGCAGTTCGCGATGATGAAGCCGGGCGCCTATTTCATGAACGTCGCGCGCGGACCGATCGTGGACGAGGCAGCGCTGATAGAGGCGTTGCGCGCAGGCAGCATTGCGGGCGCGGGCCTGGATGTGTTCGAGCAGGAGCCCGTCGACCCGGCGAATCCCCTGCTACGCATGGACAACGTGATTGTCACGCCCCACGCGCTTTGCTGGACCGACGAATGTTTCCATGCCATCGCCTCATCGGGGTTGCAGAGCGTGGTGGATTTCTCGCTCGGACGTCGCCCGGCCCACATTGTCAACCCGGAGGCTTGGGGAGATGCAGCATGAATCAAAAACATGCCTGTCGTGAATCACAGATGTTGCATAGCAACAGGCATTCCATCGCGGACGGAAACGATTGACATTGTGCAGGCGCAAAGGCAGATTGCACGAGTCCGGCCGCAACGGCCGCGCAGTTCATCCAAGGAGGAGGGGAAATGAAACGCAGAAAGTTTCTGAAAGCCACGGGCGCCGGCATCGCGGCGACCGGTCTCGCCGGAATTCTCGCCGCGCACCGCGCACCGGTATTCGCGCAGGCAAACACGATCCACATCCTGCGCTGGAACGATTTCGTGCCGGCCGCCGACAAGGTGCTGCGCGAAGTGTACGTGCCCGATGTGCAGAAGGCGCTCGGCATCAAGCTCAACGTCGAGACCGTGAACGCCAATGACATCCCGGCGCGCGCCACGGCGGGCATCCAGTCGGGCAGCGGGCCCGACATCATCATGCTGCTCAACAACTACCCGCAACTGTACGCCGCAGGGGGAGTGGACGTGAGCGACGTCGCTGCGGAAGTGGGCAAGGCGCAGGGCGGCATCTACGATCTGCCGAAGGCGATGTGCACAGTCGGCGGCAAGTGGGTGGCGATGCCCTGGTCTACGGTTCCGGCGCTGATCTCCTACCGCAAGTCCTGGTTCGATGAAATCGGCGTCAAGGAATTCCCCAAGACCTGGGCCGCCTATCACGAAGCCGGCAAGAAGCTCAAGGCCATGAAGCGCCCCATCGGCCAGACGCTGGGGCACACCTTCGGCGACGCGCCGACCTTTGCCTATCCGATGATGTGGTCCTACGGCGGACAGGAAATCGACGCCAAGGGCAAAGTGATCATCGACTCCAAGGAGACTGTGGAGTCCGTGAAATTCATGGCCCAGTTCTGGAAGGACGCGCACGACGAGGGCGGGCTGGCCTGGGACGACAGCAACAACAACCGCGCCTTCCTCTCCGGCGACATCTGCGCGACGTTGAATGGCGCGTCGATCTACGTGGCGGCGCTGAATGGCGCCGACAAGTTCAAGACCGACAAAGGCGCGCCGCTGCACACCGATATCCTGCACGCGCCGCTGCCCTCCGGGCCCAAGGGAACGTTCCCCTACCACACGGCGTTCACGCACATGGTGATGAAGTACTCGAAAAACCAGAAGGGCGCGAAGGAATTCCTGCGCTGGGCCCATACCCCGGCAAACTACGAGAAGTGGTTCGTGGTGCAGAAGGGCTTCGCGATCGGGCCGACGACCCAGTGGGAGAAGCACAAGATGTGGGACGCGGACCCGGTGATGCTGCCGTTCAGGACGGCGGGACGCGGGGGCCGGCACATGGGCTTCGCCGGCGCGCCGGCCCAGAAGGCCGCCGAGGCGTGGAACAAGTACATCATCGTCGACATGTACGCGAATGCGGCGAGCGGCAAGATGACGCCGGAAGCATCGGTCAAGGCGGCCGCTGGCGAGCTCGCCAAGATCTATAAGTGACCATCCGGCCTTGAGGGTCCCCGTCGTCACGGGCGCGGGGAGCGCCGCCAGCGCGGCGCTTCCCCGCGAGCGCGCCAGCGTCTCGCGCCTGACCCGGATGCTGGAAAGCGAGAAGCTGCTCGCGGCGGCGCTGCTGACGCCGGGCGTGCTCGTGCTCGTGCTGTTCATCGCCTACCCGTTCGTGATGGCGATCTGGTTTTCGCTTACCAGCATCCGCGTGGGCGACCCCGGCGAATTCATCGGGCTGGCGAACTTCACCAAGGCCTGGAACGACGACATATTCCAGCACGCATTCAAGAACACGGTCTTCTATACGTTCTGGGCCACCATCTTCAAGTTCGCGCTGGGCATGTGGCTCGCGCTCTTGCTCAATCGCCACTTCCGCTTCAAGCGGATCATCCGCGCCTCGATGCTGCTGCCCTTCATCATTCCCACGGTGCTCTCGGCCTTCGCCTGGCGCTGGATGTTCGATCCGACGTTCAGCGTGATGAACTGGCTGCTGTTTCATACCGGCCTGATCACCGACCGGCTGCCGTTCCTCTCCGACGGCGATTGGGCGATGTGGTGCGCGGTGCTGGTCAACACCTGGCGTGGCATGCCGTTTTTCGCCATCACGCTGCTCGCCGGATTGCAGACCATCAGTCCTGACCTGCACGAGGCGGCGGCGCTCGATGGCGCCGGCGCCTGGCACCGCTTCTGGCACGTCACCTGGCCGCTGCTGATGCCGGTGACGCTGGTGGTGGTGGTGTTCTCGGTGATCCAGACCTTCTCGGATTTCCAGCTGATCTACGTGCTGACCGGCGGCGGCCCGGCCAACTCCACCCACCTGATCGCCACATACGCCTACCAGGTGGGTGTCGCCTCCGGCCTGCTGGGCGAAGGCGCCGCGCTTTCCCTGTTCATGTTTCCGGTGCTGTTCGCGGTTGTCTGGTTCCAGCTGCGCTACATGAAGCGCATGGAAGGGCACTGAGCCATGCTGATCGAGCGCAAATGGAAGAAGTGGGTCGTCTTCTACCTGCCGATGGCGCTGTTCATCGTGTTCACCCTGTTCCCGTTCTACTGGATGGCGGTGACCGCGATCCGTCCGGATCCGGAGTTGTACCGCACCTGGCGGCAGGCGAGCGCGACCCCGTTCTGGACGCTCCATCCGACCCTGGAGCACTTCAAGGGGCTCATGCAGACCACCGCGTTCCCGCATTGGCTGTGGAACACGATGCTGATCGCGCTCGTGTCGACCGTCATCTCTCTGATTTGCGGCATGTTCGCGGGCTACGCGCTGGCGCGCCTGAAATTTCGCGGCTCCGAATTCCTCGGCACCGCGATCTTCGTCACCTACCTTGTGCCGCAGACGCTGCTCTTCATTCCGCTCGCCGACATCATCCGCGACATGCACCTGGGCAACACGCCCTGGGCGCTGATGCTGACCTACCCCACCTTCCTGATCCCGTTCTGCACCTGGCTGTTGATGGGCTACTTCAAGACCATCCCGAAGGAACTCGAGGAGTGCGCGCGCATCGACGGCGCGACGCGCTTCGGCGCCATGGTGCGGATCATCTTTCCGGTGGCGATCCCGGGCATCCTGTCGGCCGGCATCTTCGCCTTCACGCTGTCGTGGAACGAATTCATCTACGCGCTGATATTCATGTCCTCGGCGGAGCTGAAAACCGTCCCCGTGGGCGTGGTGTCGGAGCTCATCCGCGGCGACATCTTCTTCTGGGGGCAGCTGATGGCCGGGGCGCTGCTCGGCTCGGTGCCGGTCGCGCTGGTGTACTCGTTCTTCGTCGAATACTACGTCACCGGCCTGACCGGTTCCGTGAAAGGCTGATCGCAGTGGCAAACGTCACCATCCGAAATCTGAACAAGAACTACGAGAACGGCTTTCATGCCGTGAAAGACGTCAATCTCGAAATCCGCGACAAGGAGTTCGTGGTGCTGGTCGGGCCCTCGGGCTGCGGCAAGACGACGACCTTGCGCATGGTGGCGGGCCTGGAGGAAATCACTTCCGGCGAGGTCCTGATTGGCAGGAATGTCGTCAACGAACTTCCGCCGATGGACCGCAACATCGCGATGGTGTTCCAGAACTACGCCCTCTATCCGCACAAGAGCGTGTACCAGAACATGGCTTTCGGCCTGCAGATGCGCAAGTACCCGAAGGAAGAGATCGAGAAACGGGTGCGCGAGGCGGCCGAGATCCTCGGCATCGGTCCCCTGCTCGAGAGGAAGCCGCGCCAGCTCTCCGGCGGCCAGCGCCAGCGCGTCGCCGTCGGGCGCGCCATCGTGCGCCATCCCGAAGTGTTCCTGTTCGACGAGCCGCTCTCCAACCTCGACGCGCAGCTGCGGGTGCAGATGCGCGTGGAACTGAAGCGCCTGCACGAACGCCTCGAGACGACCGCGATCTACGTCACCCACGACCAGGTCGAGGCGATGACGCTTGGTGACCGCGTCGTGGTGATGAAAGACGGCTGGGTGCAGCAGGTAGGCGAGCCGCTGGAACTGTATGAGAAGCCGGCAAACAAGTTCGTCGCCGGCTTCATCGGCTCGCCATCGATGAATTTCGTCGATGTGGCGATCAGCGAATCCGGCGGCGCCTTGTGGGCGGATGCCGAGGGCCTGCGCCTGAAGGTGCCGCCGCAGAAGGTGGCAGGCGTGCGTGCCCACAGCGGCAAGCGGATGACGCTCGGCATGCGGCCCGAGGCGCTGCATCCGGCCTCCGGTTCGGATCATGCCGACTACAGCTTCGACACGACGGTGGACGTGGTCGAACCGCTCGGCAACGAGATTCTCATCAATTTCCGCGCCGGGGGCGCGGCGATGGTGACGCGTGTCGATCCCGCGGTGCGCGTCAAGGCGCACCAGAACGTCCGCCTGGCGCTCGACCAGGAGCGCGTGCATTTCTTCGACGACAAGAGCGGCGCCGCGATCTAGGTATAATTCGCGCCCTTCGCAGCAAATACTCAGGCACAGGCCCGTAGGCATGGCAGGCAGACTTGCAGGCAAGACCGCGTTCATCACCGCGGCCGGTCAGGGAATCGGGCGCGGCGCTGCGCTCGCGTTCGCGCGCGAAGGCGCGCAGGTCTGGGCGACGGACATCAAGGGGAATTTGCTTTCAGACCTTGAAAAGCAGGGCCTCAAGACTCGGATTCTCGACGTCACCGACGAAGCAGCCGTGGGCAAGCTCGCCCAGGAAGTCGGGCCTATCGACGTCCTTTTCAATTGCGCAGGCTTCGTGCACCACGGCACGATTCTCGACTGCACGCTGAAGGACTGGGAATTCAGCTTCAACCTGAACGTGAAGTCCATGTACCTCGTGACCCGCGCCTTGCTGCCCGGGATGCTGAAAAAGGGCGGCGGATCGATCATCAACATGTCCTCGATCGCCTCCAGCGTGAAGGGGCTGCCGAACCGCTTCGTCTATGGCGCCACCAAGGCGGCGGTGATCGGCCTCACCAAGGCCATCGCCGCGGACTACGTCAAGCAGGGCATCCGTTGCAATTGCATCGGTCCTGGCACCGTCGATACGCCTTCTCTGGGCGATCGCATCAACGCCTTCGCCGATCCGGTGCAGGCACGGAAGGATTTCATCGCGCGCCAGCCCATGGGGCGGCTGGGCTCGGTCGAGGACATCACCGGGATACTCGTATTTTTGGCATCCGACGAGTCCAAATTCGCGACCGGCAACATGTATTCGATAGACGGGGGAATGACGATATGAAGCTGTGCCGCTACGGCAAGAACGGCCTCGAGAAGCCTGGCCTCATCGACGCCGAAGGGCGTCTGCGCGACCTTTCCAAGGTCATGGAGAACATCGGCCCGAACGAGCTTTCGCCGCGTGGCCTGAAGATGCTCGCCAAGATCAAGCCCGAAAGCCTCGCCGTGGTCGCCAACGGGCCGCGCTTCGGCGTGCCCTTCGTCGGCATCGGCAAATTCGTCGCCATCGGCCTGAACTACTCGGACCACGCCAAGGAGGCCGGCATGCCGATCCCTGCCGAGCCCATCGTCTTCATGAAGGCCACCACCTCCATCAGCGGGCCGAATGACGACGTCATCCAGCCCAAGCGCTCGACCAGGCTCGACTGGGAGGTCGAACTCGGTATCGTCATCGGCAGCAAGGCGCAGTACGTCGAGGAGAAGGAAGCGCTCAAGTACGTCGCCGGCTATTGCGTCGTGAACGACGTTTCAGAGCGCGCCTTCCAGATGGCCACCACGCAATGGGACAAGGGCAAGGGATTTGACACCGCCGGCCCGATCGGACCGTGGCTCGTCACGACCGACGAAATCAAGGATCCGCAGAGCCTCGACATGTGGCTGGATGTCAACGGCAAGCGCATGCAGACGGGCAATACGCGCACCATGATCTTCAACTGCGCGCAGATCGTCTCGCACGTGAGCCACTACATGACGCTGCTGCCTGGCGACGTGATCTGCACGGGCACGCCGCCCGGCGTCGGCCTCGGCGTCAAACCAAATCCGGTGTTCCTCAAGCCCGGCGACGTCATGACGCTCGGCATCCGCGGCCTCGGGGAGCAGAAGCAGAAAGTCGTCGCCTACACGGCCTAGCGCGTGCAGACGCGCCGGACCACTGGTCGGTCGGCATTTCTCCAACTGCTGGTCGACGAAGGGGTCTCGCACCTTTTCGGCAATCCGGGCACCACCGAGCTTCCGATCATGGAAGTGGTGCCGGACTTCCCGCAGCTCAAATTCATCCTCGGCCTGCAGGAGGCCGTGGTGGTCGCCATGGCCGATGGCTACTTCCGGGCGTCGGGCCGGCTCGCCGCGGCGAACGTGCACGTTGCGCCCGGCCTCGGCAACGCCATGGGCGCGCTCTTCAATGCCCGGTTTTCCGGCTCGCCCATCATCCTCACGGCCGGCCAGCAGGAGCAGGGGCATGGCCTGCTCGAGCCGCTGCTCTACGACCCGCTGGTGCCGATCGCGCAACCGATGGTGAAGTGGGCCGTGGACGTGACGCGCGCCGAAGACCTGCCGCGCATCCTGCACCGCGCGGCCAAGGTGGCGCTGACGCCGCCAACCGGCCCGGTTTTCATCAGCCTGCCGGGCGACGTGCTCGACCAGGACGTCGAGCTCGACATGGGCAAGCCGGTGCGCGTGGACGCCGCGTCGCGGCCGTCGGATGAGGCGCTCGCGCGGCTCGCGCAGATGCTGCTCGATTCGAATCGCCCCGTGATCATCGCGGGGCAGGAGCTCGCGACGCACGACGCCTTTGCCGAGGCGACGGAGCTGGCCGAACTGCTCGGCGCGGCGGTCTACCAATCACCGATCCCCTACAGCGCGCAGTTCCCCACGGAGCACCCGGCCTGCATGGGCTCTCTCACGCGTTCGCAAAAGCAGGTGCGCGGCCTGCTCGAGCCCTACGACCTGCTGTTCTGCCTGGGCGCCGACCTGCTGCGCATGTCGGTCTACAGTCCGACGGAGCCGCTGCCCGAGAACCTGCCAGTGATCCATCTCTCCGAGCGCGGCTGGGAGCTCGGCAAGAATTACCGCACCGACCTCGCGCTCCAGGCGAATGTGAAGCAGACGCTCGCGGCACTGCTGCCGCTGCTGCGCGCGAAGCGCACGGCGAACCATGCCGCGGCGGCGGAGAAACGGCTCGCCGAGCTCAAGCCACGCAACTGGAGCGCGCAGCGCGACAAGGCGCGCATCGACGCGATGCTCGCGGCCGAAACGAAGCCAATCGATCCCAGGTACCTGATGCTGCGCTTTACCGAGGCGCTGCCGAAGGATGCAGTCGTGGTGGAGGAGGGGTTGACTTCGAGCGTGTCACTGCCCGGATTCCTGCCGCTGCGCGATCCGCGCGCTTTCTATGGGCTTGCCAGCGGCGGCCTGGGCTTCGCCGTGCCGGGCGCGATCGGCGTGAGCCTCGCCCTGCCCGGGCGCCCGGTGGCGGTGGTGGTGGGGGACGGCAGCACGATGTACGGGGTGCAGGCGCTCTGGACGGCGGCGCACCTGAAGCTGCCGATCACCTACATCATCACCAACAACCGCAGCTATCGCATCATCAAGGAACGCCTGGTGTCGTTTCGCGGCACCAGCAAATTCACCGGCATGGACATGCGCGACCCGGAAATCGACTTCGTGCATCTCGGACAGTCGTTCGGCCTCGCCGCGCGCAGCGTCACCGATCCGCAGGATATCGGCCCGGTGCTGCGCGAAGCCTTCGCCAGCGGCAAGCCCAACCTCGTCGACATCCGCGTCGCGGACGGGTTCGGCGCTTAGTAAGGCGTTCCGTCCTTCCTGCTGTACTTCCATTTGCCGTCCGGACCAAAGACGGCCAGGACGTCATTGTCCGGGTAGGTGACCGAGTCCCCGGCACTGCGGTCGCCGACCTCAAGGATCAACACGTCCTTCTGCGAACGATTGTGCAGGTGATGCGCGTCGCCCGTGCCGGCCTTGAATCCTGCGCACATCCCGGCCTTGAGAATGGTCTCGCCCGAATCCGCAATCAAGACCGCCTCGCCCTCCAGCACGTAGACGAATTCGTCCTGTTTGGCGTGCGCGTGCCTTAGCGCTGAATACGCGCCCGGCGCGAGGCGAGTGAGATTCACGCCGAAATTCGCCAGGCCGAAAAGGTCACCGAGCGGACGCTTTAACCGACCTTCCACCATCGCCATCATTTCGGCCGGGTACCCGGCTGGCCTGGCGCGTGGCGGAGCGTCTGCCGCAATGATCGAGCGAGGCGTTTTAGCGTTGTCCATGTCAGTAGGTCATGCAAGCTGCGTTCAGGAGGCCGGCGGACATCGAGATCGCCGCGAGGACGATGCCGGTGGCGACCTGGCCTTCGGGAATGCGCCGCGAAACGTTGAGCAGGGAATAGCGCACGGCGACGTAAACGAGGAGTTGGACGATCGCCGCGATCAGGGCCCAAAGCATCATGTCCCAGGGGTGCACCGCCTGGAAGATCGAGGCCGCGAGCGGGAAGGTGAAGCCGAGGACCGATCCCGACAGGCTCAGCGCCGCGGCGATGTTGCCGTCCTTGATCAGCTTCAGCTCGTTATAGGGCGTGACCCAGAGGTAGGCGATCATGTAGGCGTAGATGAAGGCGATCGCGAGGCCGGCGTAGACCAGGAACTCGTCGAAGCCGGATAGCGAGAATTTCACGAAGTCCATGGTCGGCACCTCAGGAAAAGTAGTGGGGCAGGAAGCGGCTTGAATTTTTCGTGATCGGCGAATCGTCCTCGCGGATGCCGATGCCGGCGGGCTGGTCGCCGACGATCCAGGCGCCGATCACCGGGTAGCGGCCGCCGAACGCGGGCAGGGAAGCGACGCCCTGATAGACGAAGCCTTCATCGCCGTAGCCGCCGGGCTGCTGGCGCACCACGCCGCGGCTGCGAATGGTGACGTTGGCGCCTTCACGGGAGAGCAGGGGTTTCCTGACGTAGTCGGAGCCGAACTTCTGTGGCGTGAAATATGCGGGCAGCAGGTTGGGATGTCCGTAGTTCATCTCCCACAGGAGGACCAGCAGTGCCTTGTTGGAGAGCAGCATCTTCCACGCCGGCTCGATGAGCGTTGCCGGCCGGGAGATCAGGTGCTGGCCGAACTCCTCGCGCACCAGCCATTCCCAGGGGTAGAGCTTGAAGAGGGTGGCGACCTGCGCTTCCTCCAGGTCAACGAAACGCGCGCCATTCCAGCCCAGGTCCTCGATGTCGATGCGGCGCGCGTCCCAGCCGGCCTGCAGCGCGCAGTCGCGCAGGTACTCCACCGTGCCGAGGTCTTCGTCGTTGTCGCGCACGCTGCTCAGATGAAGTACGGCGGCGCCGGATGCGGGGCGCATGGCTTTCAGGCGGTCGATCAGCTTCTCATGCAATGAATTGAACTGGTCGGCCTCCGGCAAGACGTCCTCAAGCCACTGCCACTGCACGACGCTCGCCTCCAGCAGGGCGGTCGGCGTGTCGGCGTTGTACTCGAGCAGCTTGGGCTCGCCCTCACCATTCCAGCTGAAATCGAAACGCCCGTAGAGCGTGGCTTCGCGCCGCCGCCAGGACTCCGCCACAAGATCGTGGAACGCCTCGGGGATCGCGAACTGCGCAAAGCGCTTCGAGCGCACGGCCTCGTCGGCGGCATTCAGGCACAGTTGGTGCATCTCCGCGGTGACTTCTTCGAGGCGATCGACCTCGGCGGAGGTAAAGGCGTAGCAGGCGGCCTCATCCCAATAGGTGCCGCCCATCGAATGGAAGAAGAACCCGGCTTCCTCGCAGCGCTGGCGCCAGTTGGCGCGCGGCTCCCGCTTTTCACGCCGCATTCTGGCGTCCTCGCGCGTCGCGCCGCACGCTAGCTGCCAGACGACGAGGAGTGGCCCGATGAGCCGAATCCGCCGCGCGAGATGCCGCCGGATCCACCGCCGCTGATGCCCATGCGCGCGGCGTGGGCGGAGAGCGATGAACTTGCAACCGAACCCGACGGCAGTCGCGTGGCTTCCATGGCGTTGGGACTGGAGACCGTCCGGTTGCGGCCGAAGAAACTCCAGCCGTTGGATGCGTAGTAGGGCGGGCCGTACATGTAGCTGGTGGAGTACCGGCCGTCTTTCACCGGCTCGCAAAGCGCAGCGTCGCTCCAGTCCTTGACGCAGCTTTGCAGGTTCGAATAGGCGTCGCGCTGCTCGACCGGCGAGCCGCAGCCGCCCAGGGTCGCGCCCCCCGCGAGTACCAGCGTGATTGCCGCACTGCGCTTCCTGACCCGAGCGCGCATGGTCCCTCCCCCCTGACGGAAAGTGTATTCCCCGGCGCGGGGCCGCGCTACTATTGCACCAGAGAACCGAAGGAGCCCCCATGAACGAAAGAGCCCGCCCCGAAGCCGTCGGCACGTCGCTGGAAAACTCGCCGTTTTTCATGCCGTTCTCGATGAACCGCGCGTTCAAGAAGGCGCCGCGCCTGCTGGCGCGCGCCGAAGGCATGTACTACTACACACCCGAAGGCCGCAAGATCCTGGATGGCACTTCCGGACTGTGGTGCGTCAACGCGGGCCACTGCAGGAAGCCGATCGTCGAGGCGGTGCAGAAGGCCGTGGCGACCCTCGATTTCGCGCCGCCCTTCCAGATGGGCCACCCGGCGGCCTTCGAATTCGCCGAAAAGCTGGCGCCGCTCCTGCCGAAAGGCGTGACTCGCATCTTTTTCACCAACTCCGGTTCCGAGTCCGTGGATACGGCGCTCAAGCTCGCGATCGCCTATCACCGCCAGCGCGGCGAAGGGCAACGCATCCGCCTGATCGGCCGGGAGAAGGGCTACCACGGCGTCAATTTCGGCGGCACCGCGGTGGGCGGCATCGTCGGCAACCGCAAGATCTTCGGCGCCCTGGTGACGGGGGTCGACCATATCCGCCACACGCACGATCCGGCGAAAAATGCGTTTTCGCGCGGCCAGCCGCAGCACGGCGCGGAACTGGCCGAGGACCTCGAGCGCCTGTGCCAGCTGCACGATCCTTCGACGATTGCGGCGGTGATCGTCGAGCCGGTCGCCTGCTCGGCGGGCGTCTTCGTGCCGCCGGTCGGTTACCTGCAGAAGCTGCGCGAGATCTGCGACCGGCACGGCATCCTGCTCATTTTCGACGAAGTGATCAACGCCTGGGGTCGCCTCGGCAAGCCGTTCGCGTCCGACTATTTCGGCGTCATCCCGGACCTCATCACCACCGCGAAGGGCATCACCAACGGCACGGTGCCGATGGGCGCGGTGTTCATGAAGGAAAACCTCTACCAGGCCTTCATGACCGGCCCGGAAAACGCGGTCGAGATGCCGCACGGCTATACCTATTCGGCGCACCCGCTCGCCTGCGCGGCGGGCCTGGGAACGCTCAAGGTCTACGAGGACGAAGGCCTGCTCACGCGCGTGGGCGAACTCGCCAGGTACTGGGAAGACGGCGCGCACTCGCTCAAGGACTGCCCGAACGTGGTCGACATCCGCAATATCGGGCTGATCGCCGCGATTGAACTCTCGCCCCGAGGCGGCGTGGTCGGCGCGCGCGGCATAGACGCGCACCTGACGGCGTTCGAGAAAGGCACCTACATGCGCGTCACGGCCGACACCATCGCGCTGGCGCCGCCGCTGATCATCCAGAAATCGGAGATTGACCAGCTCTTCGGGACGGTGCGCGAGGTGCTTAAGACGCTCGCCTGAAAAAAAGAGGGGCGCCGCAGCGCCCCTCCCCGAACTCCCCGTCTTGACGCGGGGTATGCAGTAGTCGTGAGTGGGTTTCTTCCTGTTACTTTGCGGCGGCCCGCACCACGCCCAGGCGCCGGCCGCGGGCCTGCTGCTTCAGGCGCGGCGGGTTGACCAGGTCGCGCACGAAATTCGGCAGCGCGAACACGCCCTCGTGGGTTTCGCCGTTATAGAAGCGAAGGTCCTGGAGCTTGCGGTGCTCGATGCGGCGGTCGATCTCGTCCGCGGTCAGGGACTTGGGATCAGCTTGTCCGAGCACACCCGCCATCGTCCACTGGGCGCCGTAGAGCGGGATGTACATGGTGTACGGCCGCACGATGCGGAAGATCCCGTTCAAGCGCTGCGCAAGTTCCGCCACGCGCTCGGGCCGCGCCACCGGCGCGCCGATATGCAGCACCAGCGCTCCGCCCGGCGCGAGCGCGGTGCGGCATTGCTGGAAGAATTCGGCCGAGTAAAGCGGCTCGGCCGGGCCGATCGGATCGTTCAGGTCGAGCGCGATCAGGTCGAAGCGCTCGGCGGTCTCGCGGATGAACTTCGTGCCGTCGCCGATCAGCACGCGCAGCTTCGGGTTGTCGAAGGCGCCGCGGTGCACTGCGAAAAAGTGCTCCTTCGCGATCTTCACCACGTCCTCGTCAATCTCGCACATCGTGACCTGTTCGACCGAGGGGTGCTTGAGCGCCTCCTCGGAGGAGCCGCCGTCGCCGCCGCCCACGATGAGCACCTTTTTCGGCGCCGCGTGCGCGCTGAGCGCCGGGTGGATCAGGTTCTCGTGGTAGACGAATTCCTCCCGCTCGGAGGTCATGTTGTAGCCGTCGAGGCGGAAAATGCGGCCGTAGTGCGGCGTGTCGTAGACCTGCAGCTTCTGCAGCTTCGTCTGCCATTCGCCGACCTGGCGCGCGGCCTTGATGTAGAAGCCGGTGGAGTCGTTGAGCGGCTCCATCAGCAGGTGCTCGCCGCGGTCGACTTCATGGCGCGCGACCTCGGCGGGCTCGAAGTGGCCGACGAGCTGCTCGAACAGCTGGCGCGCCTTGGCCGAATTGTCGGCGCTGTAGTTGCAGACGTAGACGTCCAGCGTCAGCCCCCTGGTCTCGGGCCAGGTGTGGATCGCGAGGTGCGATTCGGCGAGCACCACGGTACCGGTGAAGCCCGAGCCCTCGAACTGGTGGAAGCGCGCGTCCATCACCGCGAGGCCGGCGGCCTGCACCATCCCGACGCACACTTGCTCGAAGCGCTTGCCGTCGAGCAGCAGCTGCGGATCGCAACGACAGCCGCTCAGATCGCCGATGAGATGCAGACCGTTCATGTCTGAGCTCCCCAGAAAATGCGAAGGCGCAACCCTCTGCCAAATTTTCCGGGCTGCGCCTCAGCGATACCGCCTCGCGGCGTACTACTGTGTTCGTCTGATTCGTTCAATTCTTTTCTGTGCCCTCGTTTTTGCGCATTTCTTCAACCGCCGCATCGATGAGCCTGCGTGCGATCGAGATTCTGCTTGGAAGTTTCGGCAATTGCAATACTTTGAACCACTTCGCATCCTCGATTTCTCCTGCCTGCGGACGAATTTCGCCGGACACCCAATCGCAGATGAACGCGATCATGAGCGAATTCGGAAACGGCCAGGGCTGGCTCGCGAAGTAGCGTATTTGCGACACTCGCACGCCGACCTCTTCTTCGACTTCACGCGCGAGACACTGCTCGAGCGTCTCGCCAGGCTCGACAAAACCGGCAAGGGCGCTGTACATGCCGGGCGGAAAGTGCGGGCTGCGGCCGAGCAGGATCTCGCCTTCGCGGCGCACCAGCGCCATCACCGCGGGAGAAATGCGCGGATAGACCGAAAGCCTGCATGCCGGGCAGGCGCGCGCCCGCTCCTCGGTTTTTACCTCTGTAGGCGTGCCGCAGCGGCCGCAATAGAGGTGGTTGCGATCCCAGTCGAGGAGCTGGATGGCGCGCCCGGCAAGCGCGAAATGCGCGTCTTCCAGGACCGAGAAAAGCGCGCGCAGGCCTTCCCAGGCGAGCCCGGCGGGCGGCGCCGGGGCGTCGGCGGGCGCTTCCGCGGCCCAGCAATCGATCCCCGCGAGACGCCCTAGATATAGTGTTCGAGCTGGCTCGAACCACAAGATATTGTTGTTTTTTTGCAACGGTAATGAGGCCCAGCTGGGCCTTGCGGGCACCCTGGGATCGTCCGAAGGCCTCGGACTGGGCGGTCCGAGCTCGACCAGGAGGCGGTCGCCCTTGAAGACGAACCAATGGGTCTCGCCGGCCTCTTTCGGCGCGGCGACAGCGGCTGCAAAGCCCTGCGGGCTGGTGAACGGCATTTCAGTCATGGACGGATTATAGGAAAGCGCTTGGCTATAATTTGCGCCTTCCCCGAATAAGTTTCCCGATGATTACGCCTGCACCTGAACGCGAGATGGCCGCTGCGCTACGCGCGTTGGCCATGGACGCGGTACAGGCGGCGAATTCCGGCCATCCGGGCATGCCGATGGGCATGGCGGAGATCGCCATCGCGCTGTGGCATCGCAACCTGTCGCACAACCCAGCGAACCCCGCGTGGCCCAATCGCGATCGGTTCGTGCTCTCCAACGGGCACGGTTCGATGCTGCTGTATTCCCTGCTGCACCTCACGGGCTACGACCTGCCGATGGCGGAGTTGAAGCGCTTCCGGCAGTTGCACTCGAAGACGCCCGGCCACCCTGAGTTCGGCTGCGCGCCCGGCGTCGAGACCACCACCGGGCCGCTGGGCCAGGGCATCTCGAACGCGGTGGGCATGGCGATCGCCGAAAAGCTGCTGGCGGCGGAGTTCAACCGGCCGGGACACGAAGTCGTCGATCACCGCACCTACGCGTTCCTTGGCGATGGCTGCATGATGGAAGGCGTGTCGCACGAATCCTGCGCGCTCGCGGGCACGCTCGGCCTGGGCAAACTGATCGCGGTCTACGACGACAACGGCATTTCCATCGATTCGGACAAGGGCAGCATCAAGCAGTGGTACACGGACGACGTGCGCCGCCGCTTCGAGTCCTACGGCTGGCAGGTGATCCACAGCGTCGATGGGCACGATGTCGACGCCGTCGATCGCGCGCTGAGGAAAGCCAAGCGCGAGACCTCGCGGCCGACCCTGATCTGCGCCAAAACCGTCATCGGAAAAGGCGCGCCGACCAAGGCGAACACCGGCGCCGCGCACGGCGCGCCCCTGGGCGAGAAGGAAGTCGCGGCGACGCGCGAGCCGATCGGCTGGCCGC
>Ga0207686_10000791_pt1 | contig 19439 bp, 23 predicted proteins | sample KBSM24metaG_FD_184396 | JGI IMG/M metagenome (GOLD analysis project Ga0207686, IMG submission 184396) | Miscanthus rhizosphere microbial communities from Kellogg Biological Station, Michigan, USA - KBS M2-4 metaG (SPAdes) (version 2) | ecosystem: Host-associated > Plants > Roots > Rhizosphere >...
TGCGGCGCTCTCCAGCACCGTGAGAAACTTCTCCGTGTCGACGGGCTTCTCAAAATAGTGATACGCGCCTTCTTCCTGAATCGCGCGCAGGGCTAACTCGACCGAGCTATTTCCGGCAGTAAGAATGACGGGCGTGTGTGGTTGCTGGACGCGCAACTCTCGCAGCAGCGCGAATGAGTCAAAGCCGTCCGCGGAAGGATCCAGGATGACCGCAGTCGGGGCGAATGACTCCGCGATTTCGATAACCGAAGGACCGGGCAGCAGCGTGCGCACTTCATAATCTGAAGCCTTCACGCAGGCGCTCAGCGCTTCGCTGCTTTCGCGATCGCTGTCGATGATGAGAACGCGGCCTTTCATCAATTTGAGTTTAGCACAGGGTCACGAGCCCAAGTTGCTAACTTGCGGGCGCGCCGGCTCGCTCGTTTTCATGAGCTGTTAACTAACTCGGCGAGTGAATCAAACGATGCTTGAGGTGGCCAGACCGACTCAGAAAGGCCGAATCTCCGAGCGATTGTCGCAATTTCTTGATCGAGGCAAGCCACCTGGATGCCGCTCAGCAGTCGCCCGAGATCGTCGGTGTCGAAGACGCAGGCGAATTCATCCAGCTGAGCCGTGCTGGTAAACACGACCCGATCGACGGAGTCTGCAGCCAGCAGAGCTTTTAGTCTGGTTAACTGAATTGAATCTGGTGTGGTTTGATAGGCCGCGACTGAATCGACCCTGGCTCCTCCGGCAGCGAATTGTTCCTCGAACGCTTCACGTGTCACGTTTGCGCTCGGCGACAGGATATTTAGCCGCGTGCTTTCTTTATCGCCGACGTATGACTGGACCGCATCATAAATTTCAGCGGTCGCAAATCGTTCGAGCGCTATGTCCACATGAATCTGAAACCCGGCGGCCTTTTCAGAAGTGATTTGTCCCACCGCCGCCACGCGCAATGTGTCTAAGGCATCGGGCGAGCGTTGCTGCCGCAGCGCCTGCAGGAAGTAACTGGCCGCGCGCAAGTTCTTGAGGACGACCCAGTCATAGCCAAAAAGATTCTCGATCGCTTCACGAAGCGGTGACGCGTCGGCAGGAGGTTCGATAAGCAGCCCGGGCCACGTTATGCATCGGGCGCCCGCACTCCCCAGCGTCCTGACGAGTTCTTGACTTGAGTCGGCAGGTGGGACAAGAACAATGCTCATTTCTCTCTTCGATGTTTGCGAATTTTCCAGACAACGAGAGCGATGATCACTGCAGCGATTAGGAAGATCGTTCCACTGCGGCCCACCCACTTAATTAGCAGCGGCAGGCTCTGTCCGAACAGATAGCCCAGCAGCGTAATCACGACGGCCCACAGCATGGCGCCCGCGACGTTATAGATAAAGAACACCCGCCACGGCATTTTCGAAGCGCCCGCGAGCAGCGCCGCAAAAACGCGGAGACCCGTGATGAAGCGCGCCACCAGAATCGTTTTGTTGCCGTGACTCTTAAAATAATGCTCCATGTGCTCCAGGCGTTTCTCAGTAAGAAACACGAAACGTCCGACCTTGAGCAGAAAAGAGCGGCCAAGAGTGTGGCCAATCCAGAAGCCGATGTTGTCACCGATGACCGCACCCGTCGCCGCCGTCAGCATCACGCGAAATAAGTTGAAGTGCTCTGGCCGGCTGGCCGCAAAGTAACCGCCGACGAGCAGAATCGTCTCACCCGGCACCAGCAGCCCCGCATTCTCCAACATGACGCCAAAGAAGATGGTCCAATAGCCATACGCGAGCATGTACTGCTCAATAAGCGGCAACAAATTGTGGAGAAAATCCATTCGCGCAACTTTACAGGAACAGGTAGTTAGATTCTAACGGCCGGGTCCTCCACACTCATAAGCCTCGAACCTCTGATCGTGTTTTGCTTAGTCGCGCATGCTGCACTAATATGCACGAGCAATCCGTCAAATCATCAAATCTTCCCAACAGTTCGCATGACCTTCTGGCAAAAAATCCTTTCGGCAACCGGCGAAGGTCCCGCGTTCCCCTGGCTGGTGCTCGTCTTTGTCGTAATCGCCTTGGTCCTGTTCTTTGCAAAACCTCAAGAGCGCATGCGGCTGCGCACGGCCCTGCTGCTGTTTGCGCTTTCGCTGGTTGTGTTTCTCGTCGCCGCGGTCCTGCTGTCGTCCGGCGTAACGGAAAGTCATGCCGTCTTCAGATGGACCCGTTGGACCGCGCGCATCTTCCAATGGTTGGCGATCGTCAATGTCGCTGGCGTCCTGATTTTTGAATTGCTGCTCGATCCGCTGCGCCTGAAGCCGCCGCGCATCATGCGCGACCTGCTGCTGGCGCTGGCCTACGTCGTGGTGGCCATCACCGAGCTTTCGCATGTCACCGACCTGACCGGCATCATTGCCACATCGGCGGTGTTAACTGCAGTGATCGGTCTGTCGTTCCAGGACACTCTCGGGAACATGATGGGCGGCATGGCGCTACAGATGGAGCGCGCGATTTCCGTCGGCGATTGGATTCGAGTCGATAATCAGGAGGGCATGGTCAGAGAGATTCGCTGGCGTCACACGGCCGTTGAAACGCGCAACTGGGACACTATCGTGATTCCTAACAGCGCCTTGATGAAGTCCCAGGTAGTAGTGCTCGGCCGCCGCACGGGGCAGCCCCGCCAGCATCGTCAGTGGGTCTATTTCAATGTCGATTTTCGCTATTCACCGGCGGAAGTCATCGATGCAGTCGAAGCCGCGCTGCGGGCCGAGCCGATTGCGAACATCGCCACTACGCCGCCTCCGAATTGCGTGGTGATGGATTTTAAAGAAAGCTTTTGCAGCTACGCGGTCCGTTACTGGCTGACCGACATGGCCGTCGACGATCCGACGAATTCCGTCGTGCGCACGCGGATTTATTTCGCTTTGAAGCGCGCCAACATTGCACTCTCAATTCCGGCGCATGCGCTGTTTGTCACCGAGGAAGAACCGGAACGAGCAGAGCGGAAGCGAACCGCAGAGATTGAAGATCGCGTGCGCGCTCTTAAACAGGTCGAGTTATTCAGTTCATTGACTGAGGAAGAGCGGCGCGAGCTGGCCCCGCGTCTGCGCATCGCACCGTTTGTCCGCGGCGAGGTGATCACCAAACAGGGCGCAGTGGCCCACTGGCTTTACATCATCACGAAGGGCGATGCCGAAGTGCGGTTTTCTCTGGATGGAAAATTGAGCGAACAGGTCGCGACATTACACCCCGGCGATTTCTTCGGCGAGCGTGGCATGATGACAGGCGAACATCGTTCTGCCGACGTCATTGCCCTGACCGACGTCGAATGCTATCGAGTCGATAAAGAATCGTTCAATGAAATCTTGCGCAAGCGCCCGGAACTGGCCGAGGACATCTCACAAGTGTTGGCCCGGCGGCGCGTGGAATTGGAAGGCGCGCGCGAAGATCTGAATGAAGAAGCTAAACGTGCCCGCCTGCAAACCCATCAGGGAGATCTCCTCAGACGCATCCAGCGCTTCTTTGCCCTGTAGGTTTATGGACGCGCACCGCTCGCGGTTCTGTTTGATATCGCCCTCCCAAGAAGGGGAGAGGCAAAACATGTCGGCCTCACGACCACTGCTACTCAATGACGGCCCTTCGTGGTCTGATAGCATCACCTCTTACGCCGAATTGCTGTGAAATTTGCTTGACACCGCTATGGCTCAGGCATAAAGTTCCGCCCGCTCAGATCCTTCTTACTTGGCTTTATCAATCTGTTTCTCACAAGGAGGAACTCTCATGCCCAATGAATCAGGAGATCTGAAACTTCTGGCCAACTTCCGCAGCCCGCGGCCTGTGCGACAACTTGCTTTACCAGGCCGACAATTCAGTCGTAAACACCGCGCTGCTGGCGAAGGAATATGTAAAGGGCGCGTTCGGTACGAACAGTCAGCTCTACAAACAGATCAAGGGGTTAGAGTTCAAGCGCAAGAGAAAGTAACAGCGCCTCGGACGTGGGGCTCTGCCGCCGACCCAGTGCGGAAAGGCCTGCCTTTCCGGTAGGTCCTTAAGCACATTTCGAGGCTGAGCCTCGAATCACAGGCGTAGCTTGAATAAAATCTAATCGGCGTCTTCGGTAAGGCAAGCCTTACCGCACTGTACGGAGGCAAGCCGCAAAGTTCTCGTCCGCGTTGCGGACATTTGATAAGCCAAGCGATTCAGCGCCGCGATCAGCGTCATTAAAACAGTGCGTGAGCTTGATGGTTGCTGAAGTCCAAGGGGAGGGGAGAAATAAACCGTGACTATCAAAACCACACCGAACGAAGCCGAATCTTCTGTTGATGATAAGAGAAAACCAGATGGTCATGTTGCCGAAGCTGCAGGCGACTCTGATCCGACTCTACAAGAAGCCTTGAATAAAATTGACCAGATAATACAGCAATTGGATCCGGTAGTGCGCGACGAGCTCAGCGGGAAACCTGAGGCGTTGGCCGAGTGGGACGCGATAATGAAGGACTATGCCCAAGGCGTTGCGGAGGATGCTAGAGAGGCTGAGGAGGCAAAGCTGCAGCAGGAAATCAACGAGTACACGGACCGGATTGCTGCCCAGGTCGATTGGCTCGCGAGCCTCGATCCGATCGACTTACAAACTAACCTGGAAGTCGAAGAGACGATGGCGCGCAATTTCGCCGCTTGGAATGAACTTGACGCGATCATGCATCTGAGATGTCGTGAGTATCCAGACCATCTGGCCAGGTGGGAAGAAGAAATAATGAAGCCGATCAGAAGGTACGAAGCAATATTTGCGGCCGGCCGCGAAGCAGAAAACGCCAGACCGGAGAATTGAAGCGGTTAATCGAGAAAGCGAAAGACAGAGAGGAGTGTGCGAGATGGCTGTTTGTTCTAAATGTAACGGCGTTGGACGTGTCAAGTGCGAGATCTGTAACGGAAGAAAGGGACACGGAAACATTCAATGTTATGACTGTGCCGGGACAGGAAAGGTGCTTTGCAAGAAATGCGCAGGCTCTGGCACAGTGCCGGACAAGTCTTAAACACCAGAGTTTTCCATACGCACGCCCGCAGGCCGCGAGTCCAAAGCGCCGTTGGCGCGCAAGCGTCCGCTAAGGAGCTTCCATGCAAGCCGCTAAGTTCGTGGTCTCTATTCTGGCGTTCGCGGGCGCAATTGCGGGGCTGCGGTTTGGTCTTCGCCAATACGTGCAGCTATCAAGACCTTACGGATGTGTTAAGGAATAACAAGCCGGACCGTGCAACCGCCTTCGGCGAATTGATTTGATGCCCAAAGAACTCAAACTCTACATCGTGTCCATCCTGGCTATCCGCCCAACGACCAACGACAAAGGCGAGCCAAAGAATCTCTTTGTGCACATGCCTTGGATAGTGGAAGCAACAGATATCGACGACGCCGCGCAACAGGCATGCACCGAAGCGGGGAAGTGGTTCCCGCGCGATGGCGGTTTCATCGAATGTGACATCGCGGTAGACGCCGTGCCGAAGGAATACTACGAACGCCTAACCATCTTCGCGAACCTCTCTCTGGGCAAAGGCGGCCGGTGCCGGAGTCTGAAATCAAATTTCCAAAGCGCTAAAGATAGACCAGCCTCTCCTCAAAAAAAAGGTGAGCGGCGACTGGATGTGCTGAAGGTCCCTCGAAGGCCGAATTGAAAAGCGGCTAGGCCGCAGCACATTGCGGTAAGCCTCTGGCTTACCGATGTGTCTTTCATTGATTGTTTGAGGCTACGCCTCAATTCGCCGAGGCGCGGCCTGGGACTTGGGGGTGGGAGTCGTTACGGAAAGGCAGAGCCTTTCCGCTATGTGCTGCGGCGGACCGCTTCTTCGACCAGCCAGGTGACCTTTTGCGGGAAACGGGGGCGCCTCGTCCGGTAAGGGGGTGCGCCGTGCATACCAGCGGGCGCGGCGGTATTGAAAGCGGGCGATTTAAGCCGTGGCCGCCACCTACGGACAGGTTGGCATCCTCAATCAACAGGCATAGAATGGCGTCATCTCCTCGGACGACAACGCCTTGAAGCGTTCCCGCATCGGAAGGGAATCACGGTCACGACAATCATGAAACGGACAGTTGGAGCTCTGCTCGTATCGATGCTGCTGGTTTCGGCCCAGGTGTCTGCGCAGAAGCCCGCGCAGAAGCCGCAGACGGAACCGCCGCCGCCGGCGCAGGACGTCGAGACGTTGAAGATTGATACGAACCTGGTCACGGTCCCGGTGATTGCCAGCTCGCGCGATGGGAAGTACATCGCGGATTTGAAGAAGGAAGAGTTCTCTTTAACGGAAGATGGCGTGCCGCAGGACATTTCGTTTCTTGCGACGGTGAATGCGCCGTTCGATGTGGCTCTGTTACTTGATACGAGCGACAGCACGCAGGAGAAGTTGCCTTTGATCCAGCGGGCGGCGATTACTTTTCTCGAACAGCTTGGACCACACGACAAGATGAAGGTGGTGTCGTTTGATGGGCAGTTGCATGATCTGACGGACTTCACGGGCGACAAGGCGATCCTGCGCAATGCGATTTCGAAAACCGTGAGCGGGCACGACACGCGCGTTTACGATGCCGTGCAGTTTGCGCTTGATTGCCTCCGGCCCAGCCAGCGACGCAAGGCGATCGTGATCTTCACCGACGGCATGGACTGGCACAGTGACAGCGCGACTTATCAAGCGACGATTCGCGACCTCGATGAAAGCGGCGTCATCGTCTATCCGATTCGCTTTGACACGCGCGCGGACACCGAAAGGATGGCGCGGCAACAGGAAGCTGAGAGCAACGGTGTCGGTTTGCCGACGAGCGGTCTTCCAGGGCTGCCCAGGCCTGGTGGCGGAACGCCCACGACATTTCCCGGCAGCGAATCTCCGGTGCCGCAGATGCCGCGAGGCTCTCTGCCCTTACCTAATCCAAATGTGATCTTCGGACGACAGACACAGATGCCGGGGCGCAATCCTTCGCCGAACGATCCGTTTCCCGATCCGGGATCCTCACGAAGCGATCCACGAACTGATCCGCGGAACGGCAACGATCCGAAAAACGATCCTCGCACACGGAACGATCCGCGGCGCGATCCGACCTCAACCAACAAACCACAGACGGCGCCGAGGAACGATACGCTCAGCGGGATGCTGGATAATCTGTACCTGCTCGCCGACAGTTATCTGAATGACCTGGCCGACCGGTCCGGCGGGCATCTCTATCGCGCGGACACGGTGGCGACCTTGCCGCAGGCGTTCGCAGCCATCGCGGCTGAACTGCGGACGCAATACCTGCTCGGCTATTACCCGAAGAACAAAGAGTCGAACGACGCTTATCGAAAGATTAAAGTAAAAACCACGCGCAACGATATCGCCGTGCGCGCAAGGCCCGGCTATCGTCCGAAGAGCTAAGAAGAATTGATTCATTGACGCAATGATTCATTGACTCATTGATCGGAAGCAGGCGCTCACATTCTTCGAAGTCTTCAATCACGTACAATGAGTCAATGAATCAATGAATCAATGATTCAATTCCTCTGTGTCCTCTGTGGCAAATTTTTCCGGCGCGTGTTAGTTTTTTCATCGCACTCAATCACCTGAACACAATGCCGAGTCGAGAAAAAGCCTGGGAATTGTTGTGTGAGTACACCAAAGGCGACAGCCTGCGCAAGCACGCGCTCGCGGTAGAGACGGCGATGCGCGCGTGCGCGCCACGATATGGTGGAGCGGATGCCGATGTCGATGAGTGGGGCATGGTCGGGTTGCTCCACGACTTTGATTACGAAATGTTTCCGGCGGCTGATCAGCATCCCTTCACCGGCTCTAATATTTTGTGCGGCCGGGGATATTCGGAGCGAATCATCAAAGCCATTCTCGGCCATGCAACCTACACGGGCGTCGAGCGCGACACCGAGATGGCCAAAGCATTGTTCGCGACCGATGAGCTGTGCGGTTTTCTGGTGGCGTGCGCTTTAGTGCGGCCGACGCGCAGCCTCGACGACCTGGAAGTGAAATCAGTGAAGAAGAAACTGAAGGACAAAGCATTCGCGCGGTCGGTCAATCGTGAAGACATCTACCAGGGTGCGCAGGAGTTGGGAGTTGAGTTGGATGAACACATCCGGTTTGTTATTGACTCGTTGAAACCGGTCCAAAGTAAGATCGGGCTGGGAAAAGTCGAAGAGCAGGTGGGCGCAGTCTGATTATCGCGCGTGGCGAACTTCATACGTTCGCGGAATGACGAGGCGGCTGACGAACACGGTCGACGCGGCCAGATAAACAAAGACTGCCAGCAGGATCGAGACTATCGCTGTAATTACAAATTGCGTTTTCCGCCGGCGCGCGGTGTGCCGATAGACGAACACGCTCGCGTAAGCAACTAATGCCAAAGGAATAAATGCACTGGCCGGCAGCAGCCAATCATGTTGCGCGAGCGCGCGCGCAGAGCCAAAGAAAATTATCGCGAACGAAGCCCACAGGCCGATACCCAGGATGGCAGCGCCGAGGGACGCCAGGATCAAAAGTTTCCAGCGCATAGTGACCGGTTCGATTATCTGAGGGTGTACCGTTCCAGAATACCATAGCCGAATCATCATCAATTAAATGCTTACCCGCAGCGCGCTGATTTACCTTTCTCGCCAGGAAGGGCTCAAGAATTTTGCCGCCCGATTCAGTCTTTTCAAGAAACTCACGACCCGTTTCATCGCCGGTGAAACCACCGATGATGCTGTAGCCGCGATTCGCGACATCAACGCGCGTGGCTGTTCGGCGTCTTTCGATCATTTGAATGAAGGCGTCAGCAGCGTGGCCGCCACCGAAGCTGAAGTGAGCGAGTACCTGCACCTGTTGGACCTGATCGATCAGACAGGCATCAATTCGAATGTCTCGATTAAGCTGACGCAATTTGGATTGGATATCGATCCCGAACTCGCCTATAAGAACGCGCGCCGGATCGTCGCAGACGCCGCGCGGCGCGGCAATTTTGTGCGAGTAGATATGGAAGGATCGAACGTTACCCAGGCGACGATCGATATCTTTAAGCGGCTGCGTTCAGAATTCGGATTGAATGACGTGGGCATCGTGCTCCAGTCCTATCTTTATCGGACCGCAGAGGACGCGCGTGCACTGCTGAAGATTCCGGCGCGCATACGTCTGTGTAAAGGTGCTTACGATGAACCGGCCGAGGTTGCTTTCCCTGAGAAGAAAGACGTCGATGCGAACTATGTGAAGGTGATGCAGATGCTGCTGTCGAGCGGCACGTATCACGGGATCGCGACGCACGATCCCAGGATGATCGACGCGACGATCGATTTTGTCCAGAAAGAGGGCATTGCGAAAGATGCTTTCGAGTTCCAGATGCTCTATGGCATCCGGCGCGACTTGCAGGAGCAACTGGCGCGCGACGGTTGGGGCATGCGGGTGTATGTGCCTTATGGAAAGCACTGGTATCCTTATTTCATGCGGAGATTGGCGGAACGGCCGGCGAATATCTGGTTTGTGATGAAGAACGTTTTAAAGGGATAGTGATCCGTCTCCCGTTGGGAGAGGAACAAATCGAATGGACTCTTACATCTGGATTTTCTGGGCAATTCTGGGCGCGGTGCTGGTTGTCGCCGAGATTTTCACGACCGGCTTCGTGCTGCTTTGGTTCGGGATCGGCGCGCTGGCAGCCGGCCTCGCCGGTTTTCTCGGCATGCACAGCATCGTGCTTCAGTTCCTCATTTTCGCGGTAGTCTCAATCGCACTGACCGCCGCGTCCCGGACGATCTTTGTTAATTATTTTTCGCGAGAGAAGACCGGCGGCGATTTGAAGACCGGCGTTGCAAGTTTGCCGGGTAAGGTAGGAACGGTCGTTTCGTCGAGCCGCGGTTCGATGAATGAGGGCGCCGTGAAAGTCTTCGGCTCAACCTGGACCGCATATCCGGCCGATGGCGAAGAACCTCTCGAAGCAGGCGATCGCGTCGAAGTCACGCAGGTGCAGGGTGCATCGATTTACGTGCGCAGGATTGACGCCGGACCTGATTGGCGCGGGAAGAGCTAGTTAAGGTTTACGGGTGTTCAGTATCTGCGATCGTCTCATCCAACGTCCGATCGTCATCCAGCGGCGGTGGTAGCTCAACGGTGATCCGGTCGTCGTTGGGATCGCGCAAGTCGTCTCCGGAGAATCGCGCCAGGACGACCGTGATATTGTCCTCGCCGCCGCGATTGTTCGCTTCAGCGACCAGGGCGCTACAGGCCGCACCCAGGTCTTTCGCGTCCGCGACAATCTGCCGGATATCTTCGTTGCGAAGTTTCCCCGACAACCCGTCACTACAAAGCAGCAGCGTGTCGCCATCGCGCAATTGAATGCGGGCAGTCGCGGGCGTCAACTCGTTCTGCGCGCCCAGCGCCTGCAGAATCACGTTGCGGAACATGTGAGTCTCGGCTTCCGCTTCGCTGATTTGGCCCACGTCCACGAGTTGTTGCACCAGCGATTGATCTTTGGTCGCCAGACGAATCTGTTGTCCGCGCATCACGTAAGCACGGCTATCGCCCACCTGGACCAGATCGAGCTTGTCGTCTTTGATGGCCGCTCCGGTCAAGGTCGCGCCCATGCCGCTGCAACGGCTGTCCTCGAGACTCTTGTAATGAATATTCTTGTTCGCTTCGAGGGTGGCGTGCTTGAGGCAATCGACCAGGGAAGAGTCGGGCTCGCAACCGTTCTCCTCGTTGTGCTGATCGAGTAGCACGTCGCGCACGGCTTCAATGGCCATGCGGCTCGCGACGTCTCCGGCCAGCGCGCCGCCCATCCCGTCAGACACGACCAGCACCAGCCCGTTATGGCCCAGAGTCAGTTCGCGCATGTCGTCAGGATTTTCGGCGCCGTCAGACCCGCTCCAGGCGCGACCGGCCGTCAAATCAAGCAGGAGAAAATTGTCTTCATTGCCGCGGCGCACCCGGCCCACGTCAGTTTTTGCGTGGAGTTCAACTATCATTTAGTCACGAGATAATCAATTGGGATCGTTTATTGTTGTCAAGATTTGCGTGATTCACTTGCCGATTTTATCGAGAGCTTGATCTATGTCTGCAATGATATCGTCAGTATCCTCGATGCCCACCGAAATTCTCACCAGCCCATCGGTGATGCCCAGACGTTCGCGCACTTCCGGCGCTACCGACGCGTGGGTCATCGTCGCCGGATGACAAATCAAGGTTTCGACTCCGCCCAGACTTTCAGCGAGCGTGCAGACCCTGGTCGATTCCAGGACTTTGCGGGCGGCTTCCAACGAGCCAACATCGAAGGACACCATACTGCCGAAGCCCTTCTGTTGACGTTTCGCCAGCTCGTGCTGTTTGTGCGACGTCGATCCGGGATAATAAATCTTCAGCACCCTGGGATGATCTTCAAGAAATGCCGCGACGGCCCGTCCCGATTTGTCGTGCTGTTCCATTCGCAGGGCCAGCGTCTTGACGCCGCGCAATACGAGCCATGAATCGAACGGCGAGAGTATCGCGCCGGCGCTATTTTGCACAAAGCCAATCCAGCCGGCATCGTCTTCATTATTGAGCAGCACCGCGCCGCCGATACCGTCTGAATGACCGTTTAAAAACTTGGTCGTGGAATGGACCACGATGTCCACGCCGAACTCCATCGGCCGCTGCAGGTACGGCGACATGAAGGTGTTGTCGCAAACCACCCGCGCGCCGGCGGCATGGGCCACGTCAGACACCGCTTTCAGGTCGGTAACGATCATGACCGGGTTCGTCGGTGTTTCGACAAAGACCATGCGGGTGTTCTCTTTAATCGCGGCTTCCACGTTGGTAACGTCCGAGGTGTCGACGAACTCGAACTCGATCCCGTAATTTGCCAGGACTCGCTTGAATAACCGATTGGTGCCGCCGTAGGTGTTGTCGGACACGATGACGTGATCGCCGGCTTTGACCAATCGCATCGTCGCATCGATTGCCGCCATGCCCGAGGCAAATGCAAATCCGAATTGCGCGTCTTCGAGCGCCGCGAGATTTCGTTCCAGCGCCAGCCGCGTCGGGTTCGAGGTGCGCGCGTATTCGAATCCTTTGTTCTTGCCCAGGCCCTCCTGGGCGTAGGTCGATGTTTGATAAATCGGGACTGTGACGGCGCCGGTGGCAGAATCCGGCTCCTGCCCGGCGTGTATTGCGGTTGTAGCAAATCCCATAAAAGGACAAAGACTCAGGAGTTCAGAGTCACGAGCTTTGAATTGCGAGACTCGGATAGTAGCGTGCGCGCGTTTTTAGTGTCAATTCAGCAGACGCGTCGCGAACTCTGTTTCCGTCGCTGGCGGAATGCGTTATCATCTATGCATCAGCTCGGCCAGCAAATTTAAAGCTTTTCTGCGCGTTCAGCGTTCCGACGCGCAAACCAGATCGCGGAGAGAACGAAGTGATAGACGAGGACAGAGAAGCTGAAATCGCGAGCGACGAACGCCGGCAACACGATCGCTCGCGAGTAATAGTCGATGTGCGCTTCGACGGCGGCGATGCGACCGGAGTCGCCAGCACCAAAGATATCAGCGTCGGCGGCCTTTACATGAGCACGCAGGCCGACATTGCGATTGGCGAGACCCTGGCGTTGCGCATACCGCTCGCGGGCGATTATGTCGTCGTGAAGGGCGATGTCGTCTACAGCAATCCCGGACACGGCGTCGGCGTGCGCTTTCATCGGTTGACGCCGGAAGCGCGCGAGCTGATGGAAAGAGAGCTGCCGAAACCGTAATAGTTTTTCATCGCACAGGCGCGAAGCCACGAAGATGCCGGAATTCTTTGCGCCTTCGTAGCTTCGTAGTTATTAACTTATGTTCGATCAATTCACCTTAGGCATTGAAGAAGAATTCCAGATCGTCGATCCGGTCACGCGCGAATTGCGTTCGCATGTGACCGAGTTTCTCGACGAAGGCAAGATGATCCTGGGAGAGCAGATCAAGCCTGAGATGATTCAGTCTCAGATCGAAGTCGGCACTGGTATTTGCAAAAACATTCAGGAGGCGCGCGCGGATATTTCGAATCTTCGGGGGGTGATTTCCTCGCTCGCCGAGAAAAATGGCCTGAAGATTGTTGCCGCTTCGACCCACCCGATTTCGCACTGGAAGGATCAGACGGTTTTTGAGGATGAGCGATATGAACTGCTGGTCGAAGAGCTGCAAAGCGTGGCCCGTTCGCTCTTGATCTTTGGGTTGCACGTTCACGTTGGAGTTGCCGATCCCGAGCGGCGGATTCACATCATGAATGCCGCGCGATATTTTTTACCGCACGTGCTGGCGCTTTCGACTTCATCGCCGTTTTGGCTGGGCCAGAATACCGGGCTCAAGTCATATCGGACTGAGGTCTTCAAAAAGTTTCCGCGCACGGACATTCCCGATCACTTCGACTCGTACAGCGGATTCCAGCGATACATCGACTTGCTGATTAAGACCAACTGCATTAACGACGGCAAGAAGATTTGGTGGGATTTGCGGCCGCATCCATTCTTTCCGACTCTGGAATTTCGCATTTGCGACATTCCCACGCGCGTGGACGACACGGTAGCCATCGCCGCACTCTTCCAGGCGATAGTGGCCAGACTCACCGGGTTGATTGAGAAGAACCTGGGCTTTCGTCTGTATCGGCGCATGCTGATTCAGGAGAACAAGTGGCGCGCCGTGCGTTGGGGACTCGACGGCATGATGATCGACTTCGGCAAGAACAAAGAAGTGCCGACGCGAGATTTGGTGCGCGAGCTTTTGGATTTCGTCGATCCCGTGCTCGACGAACTCGGCTCGCGCAAAGAAGTCGAGCACCTCCACACGATTCTCGAACGCGGCACTTCAGCCGACGAACAACTCCGCGTCTATCAAGAAACGAACGATTTGAAAGCGGTTGTCGATCGATTGATTGAACTGACTGCGGAGAACGTGCCGAAGAACGTGGATCTGACCGTGAGTAAAGCCTCGATGGCGCCATCGGTGATCGCCAAGTGAAGTTTCAGGACATCTTTCTTTCCGCCAGATAATACTGCCACAACATCCGCGCCGCGACTGATCGGTAAGGCCGCCAACGCTGGGCAAAGTGCGCAAGTTCAGCAAACGGTGGTCGTGTTTCGAGTTTGCGAAGTTTGCCGAACGCGCTGGCCAGAGCGATATCACCGTCGGGCCAGATGTCAGGCCGGCGCAGGGCCATCAACAGGTAAATATTGGCAGTCCAGGGACCGACGCCTTTGATGTTCGTCAGCACTGCGTGCGCCTCTTCATCATTCAGCTTGCTGATGAATTTCAGTTCATTGTTGGTGAACGCCTGCGCTACCTGGATCGCGTAGTGTGCTTTCTGGCGGGTCATTCCCAGCGAGCGCAGATACAGCTCGCCGCGTTCAATGAAGGTCGCCGGATCAAACGGATCGATGTTCGCTCGTAGTCGTTCGTACATTGACCGCGCCGACACGAGCGAAACTTGTTGTTCGAGGACGATGCGAAGCAGGGTGTTGAAGCCGGGACGGCGTCCCCACATCGGCGGAGGTCCGTGCCTTTGGTGAATCGAGCGGAGATGTCTATCGCGGGCAGCCAGGAACTCGGCCGCCGCGGCAAGACTCTCGTTTGTAAGGGGACGCGTAACCGATTTCTCGAGCGCGGCAACTTTCATCCGTCCTCGGACTCGTCGTCTTCATCGTGCCCGGATTTGCGCACCTCGCAGTCAAAAGCCTGCGTGACGTTGGCTCCCGTCCCGTCGGTGGCGGTAATGAAGACGGTGGTGTCACCGCTGTCGTCGGTCGGGATTCCGGCGACTACGCCGTTTGTTGAAAGTTGGATGCCGTCGGGAAACTCGCCGCTTTCAATCGCGAAGGTGTAAGGCGCGAAACCGCCCTCGACATAAATAATCTCATCGTAATCTTGGCCGACCACGAAATCCGGCAAATCCTCTGTCAGGAAAGTAAGCGTCGAGTCGTTGTCACTCATAGGTCCCTCTTCTGCGGCGATTAGGTGAGCTGTCAGAGCTCGTTAACGTGTGAGCGCGAGCTTCAGGAAATTCTCGAACAGCAGCCGGCCGTCACGCGATTCGTTGGGATGTTCCCAGCGGGTCGGATTCGAATGCCAGTCTTCGAAAGATTTTTCCAGATGAAACTGGACTGAATAGATCAGCTGATTGTCCGTGCGCTTCACCATCATTTGGTTGTGGCAGAGGTATGAGCGCGCCAGCAGTTCGAAACCGGCCGGCACTGTATCGAGTTGCAATCCGTGATTTTGCCACACGCGCAGGATGCGGCCTTCGCGCGTGTAATCCTGCCAGACGCGCGAGTCGGGATTGTCAATCCCCTGAAAGATCGGATCCTCGGGCTCAACGATGCGCACGAAACGGTACTGGTATTCAGTGACTCGATTCGTGCGGCGTTTTTCCTGTTCCTGCTGGTCGAGAGTGAGCACGCGCGCCCCGAAGCTCAATCCGATTAACTGGTGACCGCCGCAGATTCCGAGCACGGGCGTTTGTGTGTGATGGATGAACTCGGAAAATCCAGCCAGTAATTCGGGCTTGTAGTAATCGAAATCGCGCAGCGTGCCGCTTAACACAATCGCGTCCGGTTGAAAATCTTCGACCGCAGCGGGCAGTTCGCTGATGTGAGCAATCTTCGTTACCGGGTCTTTCACCAACCGCGAGATGTTCGTCTCGATGTTCTGCAGCGCGAGCGAAGCAATCTGCCGCTCGATCTTGAGTTGCGCCTTTACGTGCTTCCCGAGTTCCGCAAACGCTATTTCCGACAAATCGTTTTCATCGCGCAAGAGGTTGTCAACCACGAGCACGCGTTCGCGCTCGATCGTCTTCTCGATCGATTCGTAACGACAGAAGGGGTGTTGTTGAAAAGGGAAGGGAAGAGCCTCCGTTGATTCCGATGCGCCTGGGTTCATTTATTGAAAATCCACGTTCAAATTAGCCGCGAAAAAGCGTAAAGCCTGAAAACGAAAAGAAGAAAAATCGTTTTGCGTCTGAGTGCGTTATCTCACTTTATGCTTTTTGCGCCTTTTTGTGGCTCCGTCCTTTGCTTCGTGCTCTGCTTGAATTGCGGAACTCGCGGGCCCGCGCCCGCTTCCGTGATCTCATCACGTACTTTAGCAATTATCTGTCGCTGAACGCGAGCGCGGAACGCGTGATCACGTCCCGAAGTGATCTCATCTGAAACCAACAGCATGCGGTGCCAGGAACTTTCGAGCTCGTCGGCTATGAGTGAAATTCGAGTGATGTCGTAAGGCATTGCTACCCGTTTGCAACCGATGCGAGCAAACACAGACAAGTAACGAGCAGTCGCGAGATCAGGACAGAGCATCCGCCGGCGCCCTGCTTTCAATTCGATCCCGAGCAGCGTGTGCTGAATCTCGACCTTGGCGTTCAGCGGCAGCTTCGGAAACTCGTATGCACGCGTCCGCGATTTCAACACACGCTCGACATAGACCTGCGGCAACCATGAATCGTTGAGCGCGGTTTTTATTTGATCGAGATGCTCAGAGGCGCGAGTCATAACCCGGCAAGTCAGCGCATGCGAACGGCAATCGTGGGCTTGGCCTGGAACGCACTGAAGAGGCGACCGGGAAACAGGCCCAGATAAAACACGCCGAGGATGGTCAGCAGCAGAGCGATAGCGACACTGGCCGGTATGCGCGGCAATTCCCATGTGCCGGTTCGTTCACGGAAAAACATCACGACTATCAGCCGCAAATAGTAGTACGCCGAGATGGCGGTGTTCAGCACGCCGATGACGACCAGCCAGGTGTAGCCCTGCTTCAAGGCGGAACTGAACACAAATATTTTGCCCATGAAGCCGGCGGTCAGCGGCATGCCCAAGAGGCTTAAGAGGAAGAGCGAAAGCGAAAACGCGAGCACCGGCGAAGCAAATCCGATCCCGTTATAGTCGTCGATGGCGGTTTGCTGATCTCCGCGGCGGGCAATCAGCGTGACCACCGCAAACGCTCCCATGTTCATGATGGCGTAGGTCAGCAGATAGAACGCCACGGCCGAAAGCGCGGCACTTCTATCTTCCGGCGTCGTCGCCGCGCCCGCAGCCACGAATCCGACCAGCGCATAACCGGCGTGAGCGATGGACGAGTAAGCGAGCATACGCTTAACGTTGTTCTGCACAATCGCGACGACGTTGCCGATCGTCATGGTCAGCACGGCCATGACTGCCAGCGCCCCGAGCCAGGCCTGGTGCGCGTAACCGCTGGTGCTGACCAAGGCTGTCGCCAGCGGAAATCCGAACACGAACACCCGCATGAATGACGCGAACCCGGCCGCCTTCGGGCCGGCGGCCATGAAAGCGGTCACCGGAGTGGGCGCGCCTTCGTAGACGTCTGGGGTCCAGACATGAAAAGGAGCGGTCGCGATTTTGAATCCAAACCCCACCAGTAACATCGCGGCGCCGGCCAGGAGCAGCGGCGGATAGAGCGATTGATCAAGACGCGACGCGATCGTGGCGATGTTCGTGGTGCCCGGCAAGGTAGCGGTGGCAGTCGCGCCATAAATCAAAGCGATGCCGTAAAGCAAGAACGCCGAGGCGAACGAGCCGAGAATGAAATACTTCAAGGACGATTCGTTTGAGCGAATATCGGTGCGGCGAAATCCTGCCAGCACATACGTGGCGATCGAGAGGATCTCCAATCCCAGGAAAACAATCACCAGGTCCCCGGCCGAGGCCATTAGCATCATGCCGCTCGTCGCAAACAGCAGCAGCGAATGAAACTCGCCGGCGGGCAGCTTCTCGCTCTCGATCCAGATGCTGGAGATCAATATGGTGAGCAGCGCCACGATCACAAAGACCAGCGTGAAACTCAGGCGCAGCTCATCCAAAACGATCATGCCATTGAAGGCACTGCGTTGCGCCGGCCACGCCGTCCAAAGCCAGACGGAGGCGATCAGCGCGGCGAACAGACTGATGATTGATAGAGAACCGGTCAGCCAGCGTTGGTCGCGGCGCACGAATGCGTCGACCATCATGACGATGACTCCAGCGACGCCGACGATAAGCTCTGGCGCGATCAGCGTCAGATTAATGTCGGGGGTTGCGGCCTGAAATAAGAACATATTCGCCTAACGTCCCTCTCTTTCCGAGAGGCTGACGATCCGAGATTTCGCCGCAGCGCGTTGCGTGTCCTCGCCTTCGATTCCTGCGTCAGCGCCGGCCGGGCCGCGCAACAATTTATTAAGACGTGCGCGAATGTCTGCTTTGTAGTTCTCAGGTTGAGATTGCATGCCGAAGGTTGCCGGGCCGGCCACCTTTCCGTCCTTGTTCAGCATGACAATCATCGGCAGGCGCACCTTCTCAGCGAATTGCAGAAAGACCATTTGACCGGTGTCGCGCAGCACCGGGAACCCGAGCTTTCGCTCGCGCGCATAACGCTTCAGCTCGCCATTACTGACTTGCTCTGAGCGCTCGACGCTGACCCAGAAAAACTTCACGGGTCTGCCGCGGTATTCGTTGAGCACTTCGTTCAGTGCGCGCAGTTCGGTGGTGCAGGGGGCGCACCAGGTCGCGCCAAACGAAACCAGCAGGATGTTGCCGCGTTGCTCGGCCAGATCCACGATCCTTCCATCGAGGCCTTGCAGCTTCATGCTCGGATCGGCAGGCGGCGTCTTGGCCTGGCCGAACGCAACACTGCTTGCCAGCACTAAAAATGCCGCGACCAGCGCTAATTTGAAATGCGATCTATTCATCTGTCTGCGACTGTCCGGGGCTGCGACGCTGCGGCAGTGGTTGTTGTCTGGATGGGGCTCGGACTCACGACCTGCTGTGCGGCAGCTACGCTCGCACGCGAACGATTCAGAAACGGCGCCGGATAAACTCCCATGAATAACATCAGCGCGAGTAGCGGCAGCACCAGTCCGATCTCTCTCGCGTTCAAATCTAATAGCGTGGCGTTGGCCTCGCTGGTCCGGGTCCCGAAGACCACGCGCTGCAGCATCCAGAGCATGTAGACGGCCGCCCAGATGACTCCCGTGCCCGCAAACATCGTGACGATCCACGTATGACCGACGGCCGCGGACGTCCACGAACCTAGCATGATCAGAAACTCTCCGATAAACCCATTCAGGAACGGCAGGCCGATCGAGGAAAGCGACGCGATCACAAAGAAGGTCGAGAACCACGGCATGGGCCGCACCAGTCCGCCGAAGTCTGAAATCATGCGCGTGTGCCGGCGCTCGTAAATCATGCCCACGAATAAGAACAAGGCGCCGGTTGAGACGCCGTGATTCAACATTTGATAGAGGGCGCCCTGCATGCCCTGTTCGGTGAATGAGAACAGGCCGAGCACTACAAAACCCATGTGACTGACCGACGAGTAGGCGACCAGCCGCTTCACGTCAGGCTGGACCATCGCCACCAGCGCGCCGTAGATGATCCCGATGACTGCGAGCGTTATCATTATCGGCGCCATCTGGCGCGATGCATTCGGGAACAATCCAAAGTTGAAACGCAGCAAGCCGTAAGTGCCCATCTTCAGCAGGACACCGGCCAGAATCACCGAGCCGGCCGTC
>Ga0207686_10000792_pt1 | contig 19417 bp, 24 predicted proteins | sample KBSM24metaG_FD_184396 | JGI IMG/M metagenome (GOLD analysis project Ga0207686, IMG submission 184396) | Miscanthus rhizosphere microbial communities from Kellogg Biological Station, Michigan, USA - KBS M2-4 metaG (SPAdes) (version 2) | ecosystem: Host-associated > Plants > Roots > Rhizosphere >...
CTGGCGCCATACAAAATCTGGTCGGTATGACGCCGCAAGTGCTCGTGGCGCGGCTCGATGCCGCGATCGCCGGCTACGGGCAGACGGTGACGTTGCAGCGCACCGCGGTGGATGCCGCAGGCGATGTCACGGTTGCCGACGAGGCGACGTGCCCGGCCGCGGTGCGCAATTTCGGGCCGCAGGATTTGGAAGCTGGCGGCGTGCAGGAGATCCGTGTCGTCATCAGCCCGACATCGCTTGCCAGCTTCGGCCTGCCATCACGCGACGACCGCATCCTGATCGACGGCAATCCGGCTAACATCACGCAGATCGCACCGCTGAGCTATGGCGGCACGCTGGTGCGAGTGAACCTGCTCTGTCGTGGCTGACACGCGCGAGGTGCTGCTCGCCCGGCTGGTGACGGTGTGCGGGGCGGTCGAAGGCGTGCGGGCGGTTGCCCGCAACACGCTCGACGTGGCGGCGCTGGCGAGGCCGAGCGTGATCATTCAGGACGGGCTTGAGCAGATGCGCGACCTGGCGAATGGCGCGCGGTACAGCGAAGTCGGCCGCATGGAATTATCGCCGGCCGTCACCGTGTTCGTGCGGGCCGGCAGCGGCATCGACCCCGGCGGGCTGATGTCGCTCTATCGCAGCCGCGTGGTGCTAGCGATCCTGACGGACGCCGAGCTTATCGCGGCGACTGGCCGCAACGGCGGCATCCGCTACGAGGGCTGCGTCGCGATGGCGCCGGATGCGGAGGCGAAAGAGCACCGCCTCGATCTTAATTTCGTCTTTGCCTACGCCTGGAAGCTGGACGATCTGGCGGGGTGACCGGCGGCATCGACTGGCGCATCGAGGAGAACGACGCCGGCCGCATCCTGGCGCGGCTCGACCAGTTCCCCGAAGCGCTGCGGGCGCGGCTGACCGAGGTCATCACCCAACTGACGCACGAGTTGCTGGCGAAGGTCGAGGCTGCCGAGCCGAACCTATTGCGCCCGCACACCCACGCCTATGTGGACACCGGCATCAGCAAGAGGGATGGCGGGCACTGGATACGCGGCCGGGTGCGAGTGCTGCGTGATGAAGGAACGGGGATTAACTACGGCAAGATTGCCGGCGCGCTCGAGTATGGCGGGCCGGGTAAGAAACGCCTCGGCAAGAAGGTGAAAGTCGCGGCGCACAACCGCTCGATCCGCGGCAAGACGGTGAAGATCGGCAAGTACAAGCGGCGGCAGCCGCGGCTCAAAGCGCTGCGCTTCCTGCGCGGGCCGGCGCTGATCCAGTTGCCACGTGCCCGCGCTCTGCTCGCCGCCGCCATCGGCGAAGCGCTGCAAGGCAACAAGCCAACATAAGGAGCCAACCAATGTCTGTCACACCCGGCGGGTTCAACATTTTCGCCAAGAGCGAAATCATCGGCAAAGTTAAGTTTGAAGGCGCCAACGATATCGGGCCGCAACTCATCGTGGAATTGAACAAGGTGATGTTTCGGCCGGCTGCGGCTGTTGGGCTTATTCAAGACGAGTGGGGGCAACTACAGATTACCGGGGAAGTGCTGGTGGACGATACCGGCGTGTTCGGCACGGTGACGCATCCCGACACGGCCGCGGTGAGCCCGCTGGTCGATATGTACTATATCGGCAAGGGCGTGGTGAGCATTCAGCTCGAGGGCGACATTGCCTACCGCGACATCGGCAACGTGCCGACTTTCGAGTTCACGCCGGATATCACGACACTGGCGCATTTCTCGTCGCGGTATGGCGTGCGCGCGAAGGATCTTGAAGTCGTGACGGAAAAGAATGCGTCGCTGAATATCGTGATGGATGAGTTCACCTACGACAACCTGATGCTGACCTTGATGGGCGAGGCGACGACACCGTAATGGTTTCGCTGGTCGATATCGTACCGCAGACCCGGCCGGTGGCGCTCTCCATCGGCACCGTGGAGTTGCGCGGGCTCGGGCTGCGGCACATCGCCGACTTGCTGGTGCGCTTCCCGGAGCTTCGCAAGCTGTGGGCCGGCGGCGCGCCCGCGCTCGATGTCGACACATTGATCGAGGCGGCGCCGGATGCGGTCGGCGCCATCATCGCGATTGCCGCCAGCCAGCCGGAAGCGGCCGAAACCATCGGCGACGCGTTGTCGATTGACGATGCCGCCGAGTGCCTCATCGCCATACGCGAGCTCACGATGCCGGGAGGTGTCGACCCTTTCGTCGAAAAGCTCGCGCGCCTGCTCGGCGCCGACGCGCTCCCCTCTGGCAAGGAAGCGGCTACGAATACGCCGCCGCCGCCGAACAGCTCATCGCATGCGGCCACGGCGTCGGCGACGTGATGAGCTACACGCCGCGGCAGATCGGCGCCTTTCTCACCATCGCGCAGCACCGCCGTCGCCGCGAGCTTGCCGAGCAACTGCACATTGCCACGCTCGGGGCGCAGGGCGAGGGCAAGGCGATCAAGGAGACACTCAAAGAATTGAGCGACGATGCCCGATAACCTGACGATCAACATAACGGCCTCGACCAACGAAGCCGAAGTCAACATCGCCAAGGTCGAGGCGAAGCTGCGCTCGCTTACTCGGGAGCGGCGCAAGGCCGCCGACGAGTTCGAGAAGACCGGCGACGATAAGCGGCTCGCGTCGGTCATCCCGCAGATATCCGCGACCGAGAAGCAGCTCGCATCTCTACGCAAAGAGGTCGGCCGCACCAGCAGCGTCATGGACGTGCTGGCGACCAAGAGCATGCGCCGGCTGCTGACGCAGTTCGATAACGTCGGCAAGAGTGCCCAAAACATCGCAATGGTGATGGGCGGCGTCACCGGCAGCTTTGCCGGCGGCTTCCTCGCCGCATCGGTATTCAAGGGACTAGGGACGCTCATCGATCTGCTGGGCGAAGCGGAAAAGCGACTGATCGCGATCCGCGATGCTTCGCGGCAAATGGGAACCACGCCGCTGAACCTGCAAGCGGCGCAAGAGGCGGCGCTACGGGCTGGGCAAACGGCCGACGTCGGCACCGACATCGTGAAGGGCATTCGCGAGCAACTGAACAAGGCCGCGACTGAAACCAAAGAACAGACGAAATTCGACGGTGTGAAGGTGATGCGCGGCTCGGTAGCTGAAGCCGGCGATGCCGCGCAGACAGCCGCCGGTCATTTTCAGAACCTTAGCGGCGTCGTCCAAAACACCGTCCGGGTGTTCAAGGGCGGCGTGCCCGTCATGCAGGATTTTACCGACCCACTGAAGCTGGTCGGCGTCGATCCGACGAAATTCAAGGACACCGCCGCGGACGCTTTGCGTTTCCAGACGGCGGTTGCCGCCGGGTTCAAGACGCTCGCTGAAAGCGGACGGTTCGGCCCGACGCAACTTAACGAATTGTCCAAAATCTTGTTTGCCGGCCGGTCGGCCGCCGAAACGCTGAAGGTGATTCCCGGCCTAATCACAGATTGGAACAAACAACTAGAAGAGCTTGGGAAAACGGCGCGCGGGGTTTCTGAGGATCAAATCCTGAAGCAGGAGGATCTCGACAAAGCCAAAAATAGGGTCAACGTCTGGTTTGCGGAATTAAACGCCGGCAGTGAGCAACTGCGGCTCTCGGTTGGCGTCAGCATGAACAACATGCTCGCCGATTTCCTGACGGTAACACTGCCGGCGTGGAAAGAAGCGTTCGTCAATTTCTGGCCGCAGCTACTAAAGGATTTCCAAGACGCATGGGCCGACACCGCGAAGCTGTTGCCGTTCGACCAAATGTTCGCGGGGCTGAACGCGGCGTTTCAATCCTCGATTGATTGGATCACAAAGGCCTGGACCGCAACTGTCGATTGGATCGTGCAAAAAGCTAAAGAGATCGGCGGGGCGATTGGCAGCGTCATGGGCGGCGCAGCAGCCGGCGACCCGAGCATCCCGGCGATGCCGATGGCATCGGGCGGCGCGGTACGCGGGCCGGGCACCGCCACCAGCGACAGCATCCTGGCGCGGCTCAGCAATGGCGAGTTCGTCATGCGGGCCGCCGCGGTGAATCGCTGGGGCCCGCGCTTCATGGCGGCGCTCAACGGCTTGCAGAACCCGTTCGGCTATGCCGGCGGCGGGCTGGTGCCGCGCTTTGCCGCGGGCGGGCTGGTCGGGGCCGGCGGCGGCACGCCCGTGCACCTCCACCTCGGCGGGCACGCTTTCGCGCTCTCCGGGTCCGAGAGCGTCGTGAGTTCGCTCGTCACCGAGGCGCACCGGCAGCGGATGCGCAGCGCCGGCACCAAGCCGTCGTGGTACGGCGGCCACTAAATGCTCAGCTACGTCTCGACCGCGCTCGACATCCGGTTCGACATCGCGGCAGCGGCGCCGGGCGTCAACCCGTTCTCGGCCCGCGGGCTCACCGGCACGCTGGCGCCGATTGCGCAGGCGCGAGGCGACGACAAGCTGGCGCGCACCGTCAACGGCGGGCTCATCAGCCTCGCCGCGCCGCAGATGCGCAAGTACCGGCTGGAGGTTGGCGGCGACGATCAGGCGCCGCCCGCGCTCGATGGCGTGTGGGTCGGCATGGCGGTCCAGGTCGACGCGCATGTCGAGCTCGCGTACTTGACCGCGGGCGGCACGCCGGGGCGCACTGCCGTCACCGGCAGCGAGCGCGTCGAGGGCGATTACACCTATTACCGCCCGCATTTCGCCATGCTGATTGTCGAGCTCCAGGTCGAGCGGAAGGAGTGGGACGCCGCCGTCTCGTGGTCGCTGGTGCTGGAAGAAATCTGAATGGCGGGGCCGTTCTACTGGGCCTGGGCCGGCGGCACCATCGAAGAACAGATAACCCTCGTCACAACCGGCAACACGCATGGCGGCGTGCTTGAGACGGTCGGCATTGTCGCCGACGTTGACAGCCAGATCATGCGGCTGGCGGCGCCGGGCAAGCTCACCGACAACGAATACTATGGCCTCACCGGGCCGGGCCTTGCCGCCGGCACCGTCGCGATCCCCGACGCCACGATCAGCGCGCCGGGCTCGATCAACATCGCACCGGCCGGCAGCACCTCCCGCAGCGCCACCTTCCTCGCGACGAAAGCCGTCTCGATCGGCACCGTGCTCGGCAGTTTCGAGGCGGGCAGCGACGAGGTGTTCCTCGACGGCGCCGAGCTTGTGGCCGGCACCGTCTACAGCATCGCGGGCACCGCCATCGGCGACGCGGGCGAGTTCCCGGTATCGACGGCATTCATGACATGGGACGGCACCTCGGGGCTGATGTGGACCCTGGTCGCCGTGCATCTGGTCGAGGATGTGAATGCCTATCTCGTGGAGTCGCGGCCGGTCACGGCGACGGCCAGCGGCGACTTCCCGGCCGCGCTGGGCGGCATGCCAAGCGGCGACTGGTACACCGTCACCGGCATTCCTTCCGCCTCGCTGTCGAGCCTCACAGAGGGGCTTTCCTACAATGTCAGCGGCAACGGCATCCCGGTCGGCGCCACCTTTGTCGCGCCCGCCAGCGGCGCCACGGCAATCACCATCGACCAGCCGGCGAGCTCGGCCGAGATCGGCGCTCTCCTCACCATCACCGGGCCGCGCACGCCAGACGCGCCGTTCGACCCGGCATTGCACGCCCGGTTCGACGAGGACGTGATCTCGGTTGAGATATCCCAGAGCGAAGGTGACTTTGCCACGCTCACGGTCGGGTTGAAAAATCCGGGCGTCGGCCTGCTCGCCGCCGGGCGCAATCTTTGGTGCTGGCTCTCCTGGGATCAGGCTTGGCCGGATGGCGAGCCGGATCTGGTGCCTCTGTTCAACGGCCGGCTCGTCGGCATCCCGCGCCTCGCGGCGGCGGAAGTGGTCGAGCTGCAATTCCTCGCCCGGCCCGACGACTACAACGCGCAGAAGGCATCGCTCGCCGCCTCGCTACAGGTGCTGCCATATTGGGATCCGGTGTGGCTCGCCGCCAATATCAGCGCCGACACGGTGCTCGAAACCTACAGCGCCCTCTGGCACATCGACCGCACCAGCCTCGCCTTGTCGATCAGCGACATCATCCAGGGCGAGGACGGCACGGTCACGATCGGCGAGGATCAGGCGCTCTACGACCATTTCACTTTGGCCTATGGCGAGCCGCCGCTGGTGGCGGCCGCCGTCAAGGGCACGGTGTCGTGGTCGCAGCAGGGGCAGGGCATCATCGACGTGACGCCCAACCTCGTGCAGGCATTCAAGGATGTCGGCGCGGCACCCTACGGCAACCTGCCGCACAACCTGCAAAAGACGTACCCGCTGTGGTTGCGAACCGGCGGCAGCGGAATGATCCAGGCGCTCTACGGCGACGGGTTGCTAAATAGTTGGCCGAAGCCGGGCACCAACATCGGCGGCGGCTGGTCATTGTCTAGCCTCACCGACGCAAGCGGCAAGCCATTGTGTTTCATCGAGGAAGCCAGCGTTAACAATAAGGGCGGGTGGCTTGCGCCACTGAACTACAACGTCAACTATACGGCGGTAATCGATCAGATCAGCGGCGCCGCCGATAACCCGCCATCGGATTCCGAGATAGTGCTCGGCCAAGGGCTGGAGCGGGTGGTGTTGAGCTTTCCGCTGCAGACCTACAACATCCGCATGAATCTCGAGTACCGCGCCGACCGGCCGCGCACCGAGACGGTGAGCGCGGTACTGACGGCCGATGTGCAGCGGGTGCTGTCGGACAGCGCCGACAGCGACCGGGAGAGCATCGAGCTCAGTTCTGATTTCGTCGGGCAGGGCGTCGACCCTGGCGGCGGCGTGCCGATTGGCGACCTCGCATACAAAAGCTATTTCCAGACCGACCGCGGCACGGCGAGCTTCGAGTACCTGCTGCTGGCGGCTCGCGCCAAGATGCGGGCGAGGGCACGCTCGGTCGAGGTTACGCTCGCCACCGACTGGCGCACCGCGCTCGACATTGGGCTGCGGCACTCGATCACCCTGCTCGACAGCCGCCTGCCGGGCGGCAATGCCACCGGCAAGGTGAAGAGCTACACGCTGCGCTGCGCCGATGGGGTTATGAGCGGCGAATTCGTGATCGGCTGCACCATCGGCAACGGCACGCCCAGCGTCGCCGCGATAGGGGAAAATACCTACGTCGACGATCCCTATGTCGAGCGGGGCTGGCAGGTTGTGGCGGGCGCGCAGTACCCGCTGATCGAGGACGAGCTCGCCTATGAGACGCTGGATGCTTTCGTGGTTTCCGACGACGGCATCAACCTCGCGTTTTTCGGCGCCGACGAGGCGGTTAATTTCTGCACCGTTGAGAATGGGCTCGAAGAACAACTAACCGAGCTCAGCGCATATCAGGAAGCCATTGCGCCAACGAATGGCGATCCTCTTACCAAGGCGCAGGAAATGACAACCACCATCACGCTGGACCTGCGCCCGGTTCAAGGCTCGGAGTTTCACACAAACTTCTTTCCGGCGCTGACGCAGTTGTCATTGCCGAAGACCATCGACCTGGCCTCGGAATAAGCCATGCCGCACGGGTTTGAATATGTAGTTCGGCCGTTCGCCTCGCCGGACTCACTCGGCGGCACGGTCATCCCGGCGACCCCGAAAGGCACGCAGGAACGGGCACACCTGACCTGGGGCGGCAAGGGGACGATGCCCTCGGTGCGGTTCACCGGAGTGGACTTCAATACGCAGAAGCGGAAGAAGGAGGTCGATCTCACCGAGCAAGACCGGGACAGCGACATCATCCGAATCGAGCAACCGGGCAAGCCGGAAAACTATGTCGATGTCGCCCGCGCCCGAAAGGTGCGGCTCGGCCTCGAAGAAAAAGAGACCGCGCCACAAACCCTTGCCGACCAACAGTACATCGCCAGCGGGCTCGATCCGAGATTGGATGAGTTCAAGCCGAAGATGGCCCCGCCATCGGGGAGCCCGATACTGACGACCGGCAAGGAAACTTGGAACATGAAGAATCAACAATAATGGTCTTTGTCGAAGACCCGTGGTCACGCATCGTTGCGGTGCATTGGGCGGACGACGGGCCGACCGATCCCGGTGGTGGAGACGGCACTCAGTGCGGCAGCGGGTGGTTCCCCCTCGGCGGGTGGTTCCCCGGCGGTGGCGGCTTCCCGCCGCAGCCTTACTCCGGGACTGCAAATATGTTGGTCGAGCATGGGGGCGTTCACTGGAACCCCGCTGTCGCCAACCAGACAACCCCGCCTCCTGACAATCCGTATCTGTTTTTTATTCCCGGCCTCGGCGCGCGCTCCCTGACGATACGCATCGCATGGAGAGGTGTCTTACCTCCCGCAACCCCCGACATTCTGCCCCTCCTGGCGGGGCTTTGGATATTTCCGGGCAGAGCACCCTATCCGCCATATAACAATGCCGCCGGCAATCCGGTGCCAGTGTTAGAACGCCCACCGTTTAGTCCAACGCTAAGCGCCCCGATTATTGGCGACGGGAGCTTGGATTTTGATGGGCCGGAAATCCAAATCGGGAAGTTCGATGTTCCATGTACGGTTGCCGCTGATTATGCGGCTTACACGTTGCCGGGCGCGGCGGCGGCGGCTCCCCGGCCTTCTGTACCGTTTATTCCGTCCATGCGCGCCGAGCCGCCTCATTTTGGCTTCCCCGGCGATCATCCCGGCGACGGGATTTGGATCTCGGTCGAATATGATTGCGGCGGTTAGTTAAATGGATCTGACCTTTCGCCTGCCGGGACCGTGGGGATCGGGCAAGGGCGCAAACCTTCAGCCGACCGAGGTCGACAACAATTTCTGGGCGTTGGCCGAGGCGATTGTCGATCTGCAAAGCAACCCCGCCCAGCCGGTCGGCATCGCCTCGATAAGCGTCAGCGGCACGCAGATGACGATAACCCTCACCGATGGCACGGTGATGGGTCCGTTTACGCTGCCGGTGCTGACGTTCCGCTGGCGCGGCGAGTATGAGGCGGGTGCTTCGTATGCGGAACTGGATGTATTCACCGTCACTACCGGCAATCCGTGGATAGCTGATACCAGCACGGTGCGGTACGGCATCTTTCTGGTGCAGGTTTCGATCCCGGCTGCGCCGATGTTCGACCCTGACCTTCAAATTGATGGTGCGCCGGCTTTCCTGCAATTGTTTGGCTCGGTCGATACGTTGCTGTCGACGCTGGCCGATGTCGATGTCGACGAGCCGCCGGGGTTCAATCCGCTGGCCGAGGGGCACGTCCTGCGGTGGAGCACCGCATCCGAGACATGGGTGAATTCCTATCTCGGCTCGATGGCGGTGCAGGACGCCAACAATGTCCACATCGTCGGCGGCAGCATCACTGGATTGCCCGCCCCGCTCCTGCCCGGCGATGCCGTAACGAAGGCATATGTCGACGCGCTCCCGGCCGGGATGATGGTCGCCGACCGGACGATGATGGCGAACATTTCCGGGCTGACCGGCCCGGCGCTGCCGAACACGCTGTCGGATTTCCTCGACTACGTGCTCCTGACGAGCGTGCGCGGCACGCTCCTCTACCGCGGCGGCACGGGTTGGCTCGCGTTGCCTCCGGGTGCCGAGGGCCTGTTCCTCCAGACGCACGATGCCGGCGCTGATCCGACTTGGGCAGTCGGGGCCTCCGGTGTCGTCAGGATCTCGGCCGGCACCGGGATTGATACGGGCGGCGCCGACATCACGAGCACCGGCATCGTATCGCTGGCCGCCGTCGCCGACAGCCGCCTCCTGGCAAATGTCAGCGGCGCCTCGGCCGCACCGACGCCACAGACCCTTTCGGCTATCCTCGATCACATCCTGACCAACGCCCGCGGCACCATCCTGGCGCGCAACGTCAGCGGATGGGTCGGTTTGGCTCCCGGCACGAGCGGTTATTACCTGAAGACGCAGGGCAGCGGCGCCGACGTCATATGGGACGCGCCGGCCGGCACCGGCACCCTTACCAGCATCTCGGCCGGCACCGGCATCTCAACCGGCGGCGCGCCGATCACCGGCAGCGGCACGGTGTCACTCGACACGATTGCCAGCGACCGGCTGCTGGCGAACATCAGCGGCAGCACCGCGGCGCCGACGCCACAGACGCTGACCCTGGTCTTCGATCACATCTTCGGCACCACGCAGGGCGCCGTGCTGTACCGCTCGGCGAGCGCCTGGGTGATGCTATCCCCCGGCACCAGCGGGCAGTTCCTCGCGACCGGCGGCGCCGCGGCCAACCCCTCGTGGCAGAACGCGCCGACGACCGGGGCGGCTATCGCCAACCTGCGCCTCATCGCGAACATCTCGGGCAGCACCGCAACCCCGAGCGCGAACACTCTGTCGGGCATTCTCGACGCTATCATCAGTAGCAGCCGCGGCACGCTGCTGTACCGCACCAACAGCGGCTGGACCGGGCTGGCGCCCGGCACGACCGGGCAGATCCTGCAAACCGGGGGCGCCAGCGGCGACCCAAGTTGGACCGCGGCGCCGGGCGCCACGGCGATCAGCAACAGCCGGGTGATGTCGAACATCAGCGGTGGTTCGGCGGTGCCGATCGGCAACACGCTGACCGCGATATTCGACAGCATCCTGGGCGCCACCCGCGGGATGATCATTTACCGCGACAACAGCGGCTGGCGCACGTTGGCGGCGGGCACCGCGGGCCAGCTTCTGCGCACCGGCGGGACAACCGCCGACCCGAGCTGGATCACCGCAACGCCGGCCAGCGGAATCTCGCAGTTGACCGGCGACGTCGCCGCCGGTCCCGGCACCGGCAGCCAAGTCGCCACTCTCGCCAATACCGCGGTGACGCCGGGCAGCTACACCAGCGCGAACATCACGGTCGACAGCAAGGGTCGCCTCACCGCGGCAGCCAACGGCACCGGCGGCGGCATCGCCGACGCGCCGAGCGACGGCACCTCCTATGGCCGGCTCAATGCGGCTTGGGCCGCGGTGGCGCCGCTTGCCAGCCCGGCGCTCACCGGCACGCCCACCGCGCCGACAGCCGCGCCAGCAACGAGCACAACGCAGCTTGCGACGACGGCGTTTGTGCAGGCCGCGCTCCCGGTCGCCGGGTTGAACCAGCTTACGGGCGATGTGACCGCCGGGCCCGGTAGCGGCAGCCAGGCAGCCACCCTCGCCAACACCGCCGTGACGCCTGGAAGCTATACCGCGGCGAATATCACGGTCGATGCGAAGGGGCGCTTGACGGCGGCGGCCAATGGCAGCGGCGGCGGCATCACGCAGTTGACCGGCGATGTCGCTGCGGGGCCGGGCAGCGGCAGCCAGGGCGCGACACTGGCAACGACAGCCGTGACGGCCGGCAGTTACACGCATACCTCGCTCACCGTCGATGCGAAGGGGCGCCTAACGGCGGCATCAACCGGAAGCCTGCCGGTTAATTTCATCTTCACCGCCGAACTGGCAATGACCAACGCCGAGGAACTCGCCCGCTTTATCCCGCCTGCGTGCTCGTTCCCGAGCGGCGGCGCCGGCAGCAACGGCACGGCGGGCACGGCAGCGACCGGTTCCACGACATTGACGATGGCAAAGAACGGCACGCCGTTTGCGACCTTCGTTTGGGCTGCGGCGGGCACCGGGGCCACCGTCACGCTGTCGAGCACGACAACCTTCAACGGCACCAGCGATGTGCTGACCCTGACCGGCCCGGCAACGGCCGACGCCACGCTGGCAAAGCTCGGCATCAACCTTGCCGGCACGCGTACCTGATGCCGACTGGCGGGTTTCTTGGCTTTGCGCCGGTAAGCCGCACCAGCGGCAGCTCGCCAGCCGCTTCGATATTTCTGACGCCGTTCGTTGCTGCGCGGAGCGGCTCGGCGGTTGCCGTTCTGCTCGACTGCTTCAACGCCACCGCCAGCACGACCTTCAAGGCGCTGATCTACGACTCCGCGCACAGTGTGCTGCTGGCGTCGAGCGCACAGGTAACGTCCACCGCGGCCGGTTACAATCGCTTCGCGTTGACCACGCCTTTGAACATTGTAGCCGGCACGACCTATTACGTCGGTTACGTCTGCTCGACGAGCTTTAGCGTAACGACCCAAAACAGCGGCGGGCCCACATCGTGGTTTGCCAGCGGCGGGCAGAGCGTTGCCACCCCGGCGAACCCGTTGGCGGCGGGCGCCTCCTCCGCGGTCACGATTATGGTGGCGCTCGAGCTCGATGGCGCGAGTTCGTCGGGCTTCGGATACAGCGATGACGCGGCCACGGGAGTCACGCTGTCGGCGTCTAACACGGTGGCGACGTACTCAACAGCAGCGCGCCAGGGGGCGCGCAGTCTCGTCACGCATGTATCCGGTACCGGAAAATGGTATGCTGAGGTGCTGGTCGGCGGCACGATCAACAACAACGTCGGGATCGGGTTGGCAACGGCGGATTGGGGCGTGACGCAGGGCACGACCCAACTGGCTTATGTCTATTTTCTGCTGCCGACAGGGTCGTGGCAGGGCCCAGCGGCCGGCACCTCGATCGGGCTCACCTACGCTTCCGGCGACGTGATCGGCCTCTCTTACGATGCCGGCGCCAACCTGATGTGGTGGAACAAAAATAACGGATCCTGGTTCGGGGCAAGCACGACCGCTGGCAATCCGGTGGCGGCTACGGGCGGGGCTGCGGTGCAATCGACGCAATGGCCGGTGACCATAGCGTGTTCCACGGGAGCGGCGACCGGGGCAACCGCTGTGCTCACCCTGCGGGACACCGCTGGCGCGCTGCAATACACGCCGCCCTCTGGGTTCTCGGCCTGGTCCGCCGCGACCTATCCGGTGTTGACGCGGCGGCGGCAGGTTATGGTCGTCGGATAAGGAGCGCGCCATGATTTTAGAGATTTTATTCGTCGTCGTAATGTTCCTGTGGTTGTTGACGATTTTGCCGCTGCCGCCGATGGCGCCGTTCTCCGCGAGCAACGTGTATTTCGCCTTTGTCGCGGTGCTGTTGCTCGGGCTTTATATTTTCCTGCCGGCGATGCGGTGAGTTTAGCCCTCGCTGCGGCACTGTACCTGTTGGTGCTGCACCGGGCCGATGGTGGCGAAGTATTGGTAAACCCGGCGCAGATTGTGACGTTGCACGGGCCGGCACCGCGGGGCGGGGCGGCGCCGTTATTTACTGGCGCCGTCCGCTGCGCGATCGGGCTCAGCGACGGCAAGTGGCTGAGCGTGATAGAGCCGTGCGAGGCTATCCGGGCACGGTTGGCGGGGATGCAGTAGATCACCGCCGCCGCGCTGCGCCGTCAGGCCCAAAGGATCGGTCGCACGCCTCCGAGATGATCCGCCGGCGCCGCGCTTCGTCTTCGGCGCGAGCGGCGTTCCAGCCGCCTCGCATTAGCCACATCCCTCGAATAATGGCGACAATGCCGAAAGACAGTGTTGTGCCGGCGGCGAAGCCCCATAGGAACAGTTCCATTGCATCCTCATGAGTGCGCCGCGAACCCGTGTCGGCTCAGCGGTCATGGCATACCCTCATCCGGGAATTGCGGCCACGTCATCCGGTCGCCGGCAGCCGCTGCCACTGATCGGCGATGATGCGCTCGAGCTCCCCGCGGTCGGCCGCCGCCAGCGCGGCGCGCGCTTCTTCGAGGTTTTGCTCGTTGGCGCCGAGCAGGTCCGCGAGGTCATTGCTGGTCGCGCAGCGCCGCACCTTCGGGCCGAACAATGCCAGCGCCCAGGTGCGCCAATCCCTTTTGCCCGTCTTGAGCGGCACCGCGATCTCGAGGCCGCTCCGATCCGCCTCGACCGGCGGCGGTGGCTCGGCCGGCGTATGGTGGTCGACTTCGGCCAAGCCGAAAGGGTCATCGTCGTCGGCGCCCGCTGGTGGCGCGTGGGGTGCCTGTTCCTCGATGGGTGGCTCTGGGGCAGGCGCCTCGCTTGCCCGCGGCGGGCGCCCACGGCGCGGTGCAGAAGCGGGTTGCTTCGCCGCGTCGTAGGCGGCGACCAGGCCGAGCGCGACATCGCCGTACCCGGCGGCGTTCAAGAATTGCAGCGCACTTCGATTGCTTTCCCACCAGCCTTCCAGCCGCTCGGGGCCGAGCCGGGCGGCTTCGTCGAGACAGATCCGCAGCGCCTCGCCGGCGGCGCCGGCGCTGCCGTAGAGGTTCTCGACGCCGTCGAGGTCGACCACGGTGAACTCGGGCCCGGTCGGCTCGACCCTGCGGCTGATCTGATATTGCTCGGGGTGCGGTTCCGGCTGGCGCGGCAGCAGTCCCGGCCCTTGGCCGATCGCCGGTTCCTCCTCGTCGCGGTCCAGCACCGCGCGCAGTTCTGAGGAGAACGGCGCCTGCTTGGCGGCGCGCCGCAGCGCGGTCTTCTTCGCACCCTCCCAATAGAAATTCGTCCACATCGGCGAGTTCTTCGCCCGGCTGACGTTGCGGGCAGCCTCGATCATGCTGCGGTCGAGCACGTCGCGGATCACCTCGCCGTTGCGCAGCCGGATGATCGCGTACGCGCCGATCACCTGGCCTCGGGACACGCCGAGCGGCGGCGGCTCGTGTTCGATCATCGCATCGTCGCCCAGCCGGTAGCGGAAATGGTCTTTCTCAAACACCGCCTCGGCGATCGCGGATGCGACTTCGCCTGACTTGCGCATCCGCTCGCGCAACCCCGCGAGCATCGGCATGTACGTCGCTGCGTCGATCTTGCGGATATGGTCGATGCCGGTATTCGGGTCGCGCTGTTTGACGTCGGTGCGGAACACCACGAGCGCCGCCTGACGGCCGTCTGGAAGCAAGCCGTCCACCGCGCACCGCATCGCCGCATTGAACAGGCTGCGCCGGTCGGCATAGAGCAATTCCGGGTTGGTCGAGACCGCCGTGACGAGCACCCGCTTGAACCGCTCGACCGGGATGTCGGCCGGCAGCGCGTCCTTCAGGTTCGGCGTGTAGTGTTCGAGGTCCGCATAGAACACCTCGGCCATATTCTGGCGTGGCTTGGTTGCGAGCTCCTTAGCGTCTGACACTGACCCCTCCCTCCTCGACCCAGGCGCGCACGCCGACCATCTGCACGCCGCTCTCGATGGCGGCGACGCCGAGGTCGCGCAGCTCATGCTCGGTCAGCTTGTGGACGAGCTGCTCGACCTGCGTTTTCCGCGGCGAGCGCATGATGTCCCGCAGCCGTGCGGCGAAATCCTGAATCTCAAATCGGATCTGCTTGCGCCTCGTCGTCTGCCCAAGCTGCGAGCGGGTCGGCTCGTGCCGGATCGCGTCGGCCCGGCGCGCCAGCCGCTCGGCTTCGTCGCTGGCGCGCAGCGCCTCGAGCTCGGCGGCTGGATCGATCTTGCCGGCCTGTGCTTTGGCCTCGGCAGCGGCGCGGGCGGCGGCGGCTTCCTCCTCGCGCTTGCGGGCTTCCTCGGCCAGGCGGCGGCGCTCGGCCTCCACCGCGGCGCGCTGCTTGTCATCCCACGCAGTCAGCATTCGGGCGAGCCCATCGCGCCCGCTGGTGCCGCCGATCGCCAGCGAGAGCTTCAGCTTCAGCGCGTCGTAGCTGTGGTTGATCAGCTTCACCGCATCGCGGTAGGGCTCGGTGCGTGCGAGGCGGGCCTTGTCGACCTCGTCGTGCAGCTCCTTTAGCTGGCGGGTCAGGTCGACGACCTTGCCTGCCGACGCCTCGTCCACGATGACGCTGCGCGCCGCCACGGCCAGGAGCTGGTCGGCGCGAGAGCGGCGCCCGGACAGCTCCTCGTCGATCGCCTCGGCCAACGGTGGGCGATTGTGGTGCCGGTCGGGGACCAGCGCTCGCAGCGCGGAGATTGCGCGGATTTGATCCTCCGATCCCTCGGGCCAGTTGATCACCGCGTGCGCGATGTCCACCGCAGACATGCCGGCATATTCATCGATGTCGGGCAGTACCGCGGCTTCGGTGACGAGTTGGTTGGTCACAGCAGCGCCTCCTCCCGGCTGAAATCAGGCACCTCGACGTCGGCCGCCGCCAGCCGCCGGCGAGTCTTCAGCCGCGGATCGTCCGGGTTGCGCTCCTCGGTGCGGCGCAGCGCGTCGAAGCGCCAGCGGTACTCCGCTTCGCTGATCGGTTTGGTGTAGGCCCAGTGCCCCAAGGGACGTGGGGCAAGCCGCTTCGGGTCAGCCAGCGCCGGCAGCACCTCGGATGGCAACGAGCCGCTGTCGCCGCGCCGCCGGAACCCCAGGCGATCGAGCAGGATGTCCGGGTCGGCTTCCACGCCGGCAATGTCGGCGCGCGGGTAAAGGCTGAGCCGGCCACGGTCGAGCCGGTTCTCGGGCACGCCCGGCTCGCTGTCACACCACCAGAGTCTTGCTGGCACGAGTGGGCCGTGCCTCGCGACGCGCATCAGGAAATGCCGCGCCTTCATGCGAGCTGCTCCGCAACGGAGCGCAAATCCGCAGCGCGCCGCGTGAGGGCCCGCTGACGGGTGCTGCCCGGCTTGGCTACCCTGGCCTGCGCCTCCAGCGTATGCACCGCGTGATACAGCTCCTGGCGTACCAGCAGCCGGCGCTCGTGGCTGAGGCGCAGCATGACGGTATCGTCTGCTGTGTTGAGCTTCTCCCACTCAGCTTTGATCCGCCTGATCTCGGCCTCAGATAAGCGCCGCTCGGTGGTCAGGATTTCTGGTACTTCGGCGGCGCAACCAACGGCTCCGTCGCAGCACAACGTGATCCCGCTGCCGCCGCAGCCGGGGCAGGTTATGGCTTGGCCGACTGGTGCGAAGGCCGGCGAGAAGCCTCTACCCTGACAATCCTGGCAGATCACCGCTTGGGCTCCGTCTCAGGAGCGCGCTTCGACGGCTTACCACGCAAAGCGGCTTTGAGGACTTTGCGGTGCCCCTTCATGGCCCGTATTATTTGCGCCACGTCGTTGGCTTTTTGGTGCGCCTGGATCGGCGCTCGGTCTGGGCGCTTCATATCGCCAGCGCCCACGCGAGCCCGGCCAGCAGCAACCCCAGCAGGAACGCCTCGAGCCGCGACGTCATCATCGGCCGCCCTCCCACGAGACGGTGAGTTTCGGTTCCTTGCGGATGACCGGGCCGCGCACCTCGGGCGGCTCGCGCACGACGCACGTCACGTCGCGACCCTCGTCGAGCGCCGTCGCGATCGGCTGGTTCGCCTGCCGCGGAATGTAGCCGACCGGGATGCCGCGGTAGACGCAGGCAACCGCCAGCGGGTCGTGCGGGTTGCCGACTTCCCGCACCAGCTCCACCTCGTCGCCGCGGCGCATCAGGGCGATGGCGGTCTTGGCGGCGACGCCTTTGAAGAATGTGCCGACGATGACCGTGGGGATCGCGATGGTCATCGCCGCGGCCCGCAATCGAATGCCTGGATGCGCTGCCCGAAAACCCTGGGAAATTTTACAAGCGCGCTGCGGCTAAGCGATTGAAATCTCGAGCCGCACCGGCCCCTGAAAATCCGTGTGTCGGCAGTTCGACCCTGCCCCTGGGCACCATATTTTTCAAGGACTTGCGGAGTGATATACATATCAAAGCGGACCTATTTACAGAAACGTAACACCAGCCGAACTTGTAAACTGTTCCGGTCACGTTCCGTTCGCGTTCTTGGCGAGCCTGGAAGCGATCTCGATCAGCACACTTTCGATGCGGTCCAAGCGGTCGTCGATCAGATCCAATCGGTCTTCAATCCGCCCCAACCGCTCGGCCGTTTTGGGGATCGGAGCGGAAGGTGCGCCGGCGATGATCTCGGCCGCCAATCGCGCGGCTTCCTCTCTTGTCGCGGCATTCAATGCCATCCGGCCAAGCGTCCCGCCGCGTGGCGGCCGCAGATAGTAGTATGTGTTCCCGCGCATCTGGACTTCGTGGACGTAGTCGCTCATCGCACCATCCCTGGCGGGTTGAGTCGGATGATCGCCGCCTCGCCGAGCTTCTCGCGGTTGGCCTCCGCGGAATAATGCGCCGCCATGATCAGCGTCTTCTGGCCCAGCATCGCGGCGATCTCGTGCGGGCTGGCACCGAGATCGGCGAGCGCGGTTGCCGCGGTGTGCCGCAGCCCGTGAAAGGTCAGGCCCGGCATCACCGCGCCGGCAACTTCCAGCTTGTGGATCAGCTTCCACAGCATCGTGCGGAACCCGTCTGGCGTGTAGGGCTGGCCGGTCTGGTTCAGCACCAGCTCGATATGCTCGACCCCGGTGGCCGGCCGCGAGGCCAGCGCCTCGTCGAGGATCGCCTTCAAGCGCGTCGCCACCGGCAGCCGCACCGGCTCGCCGGTCTTGCCCTGCACCCAGGTCAGCCGCGCGCCGTCGTAGTTGAGCCGGGTGGCGCGCAGCACATCGCCCTCGCGCATGCCGAGGAACATGCCCATCGCGATCGCGACGCGCACCCCGCCGGCGGCGGCCTCGAGCACGGCGTCGCACTCGTAGGAGGCCCATCGCCGGTTGGCCTTCGGCATGCCGTGCGGACGCTTCAACTTGAGCCGCTTGTCGGCCAAGGGGTTGACGTCGATGAGGCCATAGAGCGCGCCCCAGTTCAGCACCAGCCGCAACACGGTGACGCAGTAGTTGGCGAAATGCCGCTTGTGCTTTCGCTCGGCGGCGTTGCGGATCTCCAGGGCGTCCTTGACCTTGAAGTTGAGCAGCAGCTTTTGCTCGGCGCCGGGGCGCAGGAACAGGAAGACCTTCTCGTAGTCGGCGCGGGTGCGGGGCGCCAGGCCGCGGAACTCGGGGTTCTCGCGATAGGCGTCGAACAGGCCGGCGAGCGTGCCGCGCAGTGGCTTGTCGCTGGGCCGCACCTTGGCGTTGAGCCGTTCGAGCTCGGCCAGGAACTCAGGGCTGCCGATCGCGTCCGGCAGGCGGGTCTTGCTCTTGCGGTGATAGGCGCGGACGACGCCGTTTTTTTGCCGGATCAGTTGGACGCCGGGGAAACTCGCCGGCGGCGTGATAGTTGTTGGAATAGCCATGTGTCGAGGTTCCTTCTCGATGCGTGGTTCAGGGGCGGCAGGTGTTTGCACCACCCGCCGCCCCGCTATCTTTAGCATTCAGTATCCGGTTCGGGCGAGCGCCGCGCACCGTTAGCCGGCAGCCACCAGCCTGGTCGGGGCGGGTCTTCGCCTGCCAGGAATATCTCGATCATGTGCACGACTGCCGCACTGCGGGTTGGCGGCACCCGTTGCTGGTTGCGCCAAGCGTCGATGTGCTTGATCAGTTCCGGCTCGACCCGGATGTCGATATGCGCTGTCTTCCGCTTCATCGCAGCGCCTTCGCCCAATCGACGCCGTCGTCGGCCTGCGCCTCGGCGATGCCGGATTGCCGGTCGAGCCAGCGGTCGAGCGCGCGGATGTCATAGAGCACCCGGTTGCCGAACAGCTTCAACGGCACGACGCCGACCCGTGCCTCGAAATTCTCGCGGCCGACGCCGCAATAGGCGGCAGCCTGGTCGGCGGTCAGCAGGCGCGGCGTGATGCCGGCCGGTAGCCTAGAATCGCGATTGCCGGGTGCGGCTGTGGGGGCAGCCATTCGGTTCTCTCCACCGCGGGGGTTGCGTCCTAGATCAAATATGGGCGAGGACGGCCCGCTGCCGCAAGCCGAATTTGCCCGTTCGTCAAGTCGGATCGTCCAGTTCGTGCAATTCA
>Ga0207686_10000793_pt1 | contig 19399 bp, 22 predicted proteins | sample KBSM24metaG_FD_184396 | JGI IMG/M metagenome (GOLD analysis project Ga0207686, IMG submission 184396) | Miscanthus rhizosphere microbial communities from Kellogg Biological Station, Michigan, USA - KBS M2-4 metaG (SPAdes) (version 2) | ecosystem: Host-associated > Plants > Roots > Rhizosphere >...
CGATGGTAATGAACGCTGGGCACTACAGCAATATACTTCCATTACCCCGAAGACGAATTTTAAAATGAATAATGTCTTTGCAGACAAGGACGAAAACCCTGAATTGTATGGTTCTGAATGGGACCATACTTTCAGCGAAAAAAACGGAACAACAAAAGTGAGCATTACTATTTACAATGAATCCCTTGAAAGGTTAGAGAGAATATTGGATGGATTCACGCAAGGAATGAAAATGTCATTGAATAACCTTGAAAATCTGCTTGCAACTTTATCCGGAAAGTAATTTTCGTTAAAAAATTTTAATATACTTAACAACCTAAAAAATAAAATTATGGCACTTATCAATCCTCACATCAACTTCAATGGAAATGCCGAAGAAGCATTTACCTTTTACAAATCAGTATTTGGCGGAGAGTTTGCAAAGATCATTCGTTTCAAAGACCTTGCAAGCGCTGAATTCCCGGTAGCAAAAAAAGAAGAAAATAAAATTATGCATATTGCTTTGCCTATTGGTAAAAGTAATATGTTGATGGCAAACGATGTTCCGGAAATTATGGGAAGAACAAACGAAAATGAGAATAGAAGCAAAATTGTAATAACTGCAGAAAGTAAAGAAGAAGCAGACAAATTATTTAATGGGCTTTCAGTGGGGGGACAAATAGAAGGGCCTATTGGTGATAGTCCCTGGGGTTCATATTTTGGTTGCTTTAGAGACAAGTACGGTATTGAATGGATCGTGGAATTTGCCCAAAACTAAAGAGCAGGTAACTGGCGGCTTGTATTGTCAATAAATTAAAATTTAAACAGCATTATGAAAAATTTTCTCAAAACACATAATCTTTTTAGAGCAATACTACTAATTGCAATTATGTTTATAGCGTCTTCGTCAATCGGGCAACAGATCAAGCCTTCCAATAGTGGTTACGCACCTGTTAATGGTATTAAAGTTTATTACGAAGTATATGGTGAGGGAAGGCCTTTAGTTTTACTGCATGGTGCTTTTTATACAATTGATATGAACTGGGGCCAATTGATACCTGAGTTGTCAAAAACCAGGAAAGTAATTGCAATTGAAATGCAGGGGCATGGGCATTCGCCGTTTTCAGAAAGAGAATTATCGATCACTACTTTAGCAAGTGATGTAGAAAAAGTGATGGACTACCTGAAAATAGACAGTGCAGATGTAGCAGGATATAGTATGGGGGGCTCTGTGGCTTACCAGTTTGCTGTACAAAGCCCTAAACGGTTAAGAAAATTAGTGATCATTTCTTCTACTTATAAAACAAATGGTTGGCTACCCGTAGTAAACGGTGCGTTTAAAGATTTTATGCCTGAATTTTTTGATAATACACCGCTAAAAACCGGATACGATGCAGTGGCACCTGACAAAACAAAATGGAGAAAATACTTAGAGCAGATGTTTGCTTTCGCCAAGGTACCATTCAACGTTGGTGACTCCAATATTGCAAAAATTGCTGCGCCTGTACTGATCATATCCGGCGACAATGACGGAACAGATAAAATAGAGTTGATAAAAACGTATCAGTTGTTGGGAGGTGGTGTTACTGCTGACATGCAGCCAATGCCAAAATCGCAATTGGCCATTGTTCCTTCACAAGGGCATGTGAGCCTGATGATGGAAACAACAACCATTTTGAATTACTTAAATAGTTTTTTAAAATAACTTGGCAGCTCTGCATATCAAACAGTAAAAAGGTAAAATAAGCAACACGTAAATTTATATTTATATGAACGTAAAAGAACAAATCAAACAATACATTACCAGCCAGCCTGAACCAAAACGCAGCGAAATGCAAGAGTTGCACCGCATCATCCTGGGAACAATGCCGGGATGTAAATTATGGTTCCTTGATGGCAAAGACGACAAAGGTAAAATCGTTTCTAATCCTAATTCAGGATATGGATCTTACACCATAAAATATGCTGATGGAACAACGAGGGAGTTTTATCAAATTGGTTTGAGCCCAAACACAACCGGCATCTCTGTCTATATCATGGGTATAAAAGATAAAAAATACTTAGCCAATACGTATGGAAAAAATCTCGGCAAGGCGAGTGTAACCGGGTATTGCATCAAGTTCAAAACTATAAAAGATTTAAACATTGATATACTTCAAGCGGCAATACGAGATGGGGTTGAGATAACGGGCAAAAATAACTGACGAAAAACAAGCGTCCCGACAGCTATCGGCAGAGAGAAATTAAGAGGTGCATCATGGGAGGTTAATATAAAAACAAATCATATGTCTACTACAATCAACAAAAATATTTTTGCCGTTCTACTCGTAATAAACATGTTGCCTGGACTGAATAGTTATGCGCAACAATCACTTACACCTGCATCATCAGGCTATGCACCGGTAAATGGGTCTAAAGTTTATTATGAAGTGTATGGCGCAGGCGAACCTATTGTTCTATTGCATGGTGCCTATATGACCATTAACTCGAACTGGAGTGAACTGATCCCCGTTCTTTCCAAAACAAGAAAGGTTATTGCCCTGGAATTGGACGGTCATGGACATACACCGTTATCTCAACGTCCGTTCAGTTATCAAACACTTGCCAGTGATGTAGCTGTTGTATTGAAACATTTAAAGATCGACAGTGCAGATATACTTGGGTTTAGTTATGGCGGGACCGTTGCCTTCCAGTTTGCTATTGAGCATCCGGCTATGACAAAGAAACTGATCATCATTTCATCAACCTATAAATCCGAAGGATGGTTGGATATCATGTATACTATGCTTGCCGGCATTAAACCAGATGCTTTTGATAACACGCCGATCAGATCTGAATATATCAAGGTAGCACCTGACACTTCCAACTGGCATAAGTTCATTGCAGCAATGCTAAAATTCAGTGCAGAGAAATTTAATCTAGGCGATGACAAGATCAAAAACATCAAAGCACCTGTATTATTGATCATGGGAGACAATGATGGTACAGATAAAAAAGTACTGGCGGAAACATATAGTTTATTAGGCGGAAACGTTTTCGGAGATGTAGTTGGAATTCCTAAATCACAATTGGCGATACTTCCCGCCAAAGGGCATGGGACGTTGATAATGGATACGCAAGCTATTGCTGTACTCGTAGGTTCTTTTCTTGCGACTAAATAAATCTTCAGTCGAAGTATTTTTTAAACACGTCCTGGTATGGATAATTGCGTTGTGTAAAAAACAACTATGCTATTTAAATTTTAGAAATACAGCCTTTTCAAAATAAACACATCAAATTAAATTTTAAATGAAGTCATAACATGGTTGAAGTATTCAAAACGAATGTGCAATACCGCGAACTGGCTGAACAACTTGCTTCAATTCTTCAAAGTCGGTTCACTTTTTGCAAAATAAATTTTGATCTTGATGATTGCGACAAAATATTGAGGGTTGAGGGCAAACAGATTTGCGTAGAATCCATCATCGAAATACTGAACACCCATGGGCTTCAATGTGAAGTTCTAACTGATTAAAATAAAACGACAATGAGAAAGATAACTGTTCTATCAATGATCACACTGGATGGAGTAATGCAAGCACCTGGTGCGCCGAAGGAAGATACATCAGGCGCTTTCAAATATGGTGGTTGGACGGCACCTTATGGCGACGAAGCTTATGGTAACGCGGTGCAAAAAGAATTGCAGCAACCTTCAGATTATCTTTTGGGCAGAAAAACATTTGAGATCTGGGTCGGATACTGGCCTGAGCATGGAGACTTTTGGCCGGGTATTAATGAGGGTACAAAATATGTGTTCTCCAAAAAAATGAAAAAATCGGACTCGTTAATTACCGGGTGGAAAACTTCAGTTGTAATTAAAACTGTGGCAGATATTAAAAAGCTTAAAAAATCAAAAGGCGCCGACATCCAGGTTTGGGGCAGTAGTAAGCTTATTCAGCTTTTACTTAAGAATGACCTTGTAGACGAACTCAGACTCAAAATTCACCCCTTAACTCTTGCTAAAGGGAAAAAGTTATTTGACAATGGGCCGATTCCGGCAGCATTTACATTAGTAGAGAGTTCTGTTACATCAACCGGAGTTATTATTGCCAGTTACAAACGAGCTGGAAAAGTTAAGACAGGTACTGTTGGAGCTTAAGAAGAAATAAAACCGATAGTTATCCTGGATACCTTTTAAAAATACTACTAAAAGGTTTAAATATAAAAATGACGGCTTGTCGTTAAATGCTTAAGAGTTATACTGCTATTAAATTTTTATACTAAATTCAACTGACGGATTTCTATTGCCGCTACATCGCAAATACCTGATCCGTTAGCGGCAAGCAGACTAACAAGTAATACCAGGAATATTTAAACTAATAAATACAATGGCAAGAAATTTAGCTATTGCAAACCGGCTTCGGGAGGTACTTCTCAATGGGAAATGGATCGCTAACACAAACTTCAAAGAACAAATATTAAGTGTTAATTGGGAACAAGCAATTCAAAAAGTAGGTAATCTGAATACAATTGCTTTACTCACCTTTCACATAAACTATTATTTGGATGGCCTTTTAAATGTTTTTAATGGTGGAGGACTTGAAATTAAAGACAAATACAGTTTTGATCTTCCAGAAATTAAATCTGAAAGAGACTGGAATAAATTAGTCAACGATTTTTTAAGTAATTCTGAAATGTTTGCAAAACAAGTTGAACAAATGGATGAAAATATGTTAGACCAACCATTTACAGACGAAAAGTATGGGAGTTATTTGAGAAACATTGAAGGAGTTATTGAACACAGCTATTACCATTTAGGCCAGGTTTCATTAATAAGGAAGATGATCGTACAGAAATAATTTCCTGTCGGAAAGAAATGACTTAAGAAAACAGACATGTTGAATAACTTAAATCAAATATGATGACTGAAACTTTAGAAAATAGTTGGTCTACACCAGCAGCACTTGCAATTCCAAAAGAAGGATATTTCAAAAAAGAAGATGGTCGGTATGGCCCCGTCTTTCCTAAAACTCCTGCGAACTACGGCTTTACTATTATTACAAAAGTTAAGCCTGGAAGAGAAGATGCAATTCGTGCATATGGTAAAACCATTGAGGATCTTGTCAAAGACAATCCCGATATTCTTGCACCATTAGAGCTCCATTATCTGCGTTGGGTTTTGTTTGATGCGGGTTTCGGTTTACATTTTATGTACCAGGGGATCTTCGATACGGATTTCGATAAATATGTTGATGATGCTATTGAATTGTTTAATCGTACTGGCATTACAACCGTTTTTGTAAATCTTGAAGGGTTTCCCGAAGATTGGAAAACAAATGTAAATGCAGTGATCAAATTCTTCCGCGAACATCAGTGTCCAAGCTTTCTTGAATACGGTGAATATCCTTATGTTTCTTTTAAAGAGGTAAAAAAAGCCCTGAAGCTAAAAGCCGCATTTTCTGAAATGCTGGACCAGATGCAATGATTGTTTATTAATGGAATGTTTCAAAAAGACTGCAAATGTGAACTTCATCAATTCTTTTTCTTCGTTCAATCCAAAAATCCTATTTTTAGAATGGTTATCTGAAGAGTTTGTACGATTCTATTATACCCTGTTAACAAATTCTCCCAAAACAACTGCACGAAACAAATCAGAAAGTTTATTGGCTTTTTGCGACCTTATGTAATTGACTACAATCCAATGGCGAAACCTATATTAAAATTTTATTCACGAACTAATTAAAACCTGAGTTATGTCGAACAATTCAAAAAACGGCTGGTCAACACCAGCAGCACTTGCACTTCCAAAAGAAGGGTATTTTAAAAAGGAAGATGGTCGCTATGGACCAGTATTCCCCCAGACTCCCGCAAACTATGGCTTTACTATTATTGTGAAAGTTAAACCGGGAAGAGAAGAAGCAATCCGTGAGTACGGTAAAACAATCGAAGCAGCAGTTAAAGCAAATCCCGAGTTTCTTGGTCCATTAAAGCTTCACTATCTGCGTTGGGTTTTGTTTGATGTAGGTTCTGGTTTGCATTTCATGTACCAGGGTATCTTTGATACAGATTTTGATAAATATATGGAAGATGCAATTGCACTGTTTCATAGCAGTGGTGTCACTACAGTTTTTGTAAATCTCGAAGGATTCCCCGAAGATTGGAAAACAAATATCCCGGCAGTAACCAAGTTCTTCCGCGAACATCAGCGCCCAAGCTTCCTTGAGTATGGTGAGTATCCTTACGTGTCAGCCGAAGAAGTAAAAAAAGCATTGAAGTTAAAAGCTGCGTTCTCTGAAATGCTGGATCAAATGCAATAACCTTATAAAATAAAAATATATGCTAGAATTAGAAGATATTCAACATTATCTTTTAACCCGTCCTCATGCAACTATTGCGCAATACAATTTTATTACATTTCGTTCGGCAGAAGCTGGGCGTAATTGGGTAAATGCTTTGTCTGACATAGTTGGAAACGCTAAAACTGTAATGGCAGCAAGTGAAACTGACATGCGATGGGTTAGTTTAGCTTTCACTTTTAATGGTCTCCGTAAGTTGGGGCTTGACGAGGATTCTCTTGCTACTTTTCCTGAACCATTCAGACAAGGCATGGCCGCAAGAGCGCAGATGTTTGGCGATACGGGTCGAAATCATCCCGACAACTGGGAAGATAAAATAACAAGTGAGGATCTTCATGCGGTTGTTATTCTTTTTGCCCGTGACAAAGCAGAGAGAGAAAGATGCATAAAACAACATGATGAATATTTAAAAGACAATCCGGGTGTTGAAATACTCTCATCATTACTTATTGAAGCTGTTCCTCCTTTAGAATATGTTCATGAACATTTTGGCTATCGGGACAGAATAACAACCCCTGTCATTGAAGGAATGGGAATTGAAGCAACGCCAGGCTCACATGCTCCAAGCAAACCAGGCGAATTTTTTCTAGGCTACCCTGATGACGCTGGCGTGATCCCGGTTCAACCACAACCAGAAATCCTTTCAAAAAATGGAAGCTTTCTTGGCTATCGTAAAATGCGTGAACATGTGGGCGCCTTTCGTGATTTTTTGAAAGCAAATGGAAAAACGCCTGAAGAACAGGAATTGGTTGCAGCTAAAATAATGGGCCGATGGAGAAAAACAGGAGCACCGCTTGTTCTTTGTCCTGATAAAGATGATCGCGAACTCGGGTTTGATAACATGAGGAATAACAACTTCGATTATGAAAAAATGGACCCTCATGGATATGCCTGTCCTGTAACTTCTCATGTAAGAAGAATGAACGTAAGAGATAGCAGGGTATCGCGGATCATGAACAGAAGATTGATCATTCGCAGAGGTGGAACTTATGGCCCCTATCTTCCGGACGATGCACCTGATGATGGTGCTAATCGGGGTATTGCGGTGTTTGGTGGTTGTGCCGACCTGGCAAGACAATTTGAATTTTTAATTTCTGTCTGGGCCAATGATCCTGAATTCATGGAGCTGAATGAGAGAGATCCATTTGCGGGAAGCAATGATGGTTCTTTTGAACTGACCATCCCTAAGCGGCCGATAAAAAAGAAATTGAAAGGGTTAAATGCATTTACCACAGTAACTGGAGGGGCCTATTTCTTTTTGCCCGGAATAAAAGGTTTAAAATACCTGGCCTCATTAAAATAATTTTTAACCCAATTCTTAAACCTTATTCATGAGTTATCCATCTCCAAGATTTTATAATCAAATTAGTACTCCACGTAAATTTATTGCTGGTAAAAGAAGATTCAGCGTTTACTGGACGTGGAGTTATCCGTGGGAAGCAAACAGGGATATAACTGAGCTTGATAATCGCTTTTCAACGATGACGGAAATACGGCGTGTTCTCTGGCCCTCCTATGAATCCATAGAGTACTCCGAAAAAATGTTTTTGCAGGGCATCGCTGGAACTCTCGAGCTTTTCCATCTCAGCATTATAAGGTTTCAGCAAGTTGTAGAAAGTGTTACTGGCTTTCACGTTCCGGATTACCAGCGTATTGATCAAGCGGGACAACGATTACCAATTGACGAAAGAATTCTTAACGACACAGATACACTTATGGTGTTCGGTCTTGATCATATGGTCACAGAACAGGAAGCATCGCAAGAAGAAATTGAGGCCATAAAAAAATTTTTAAAAAGAGAAGGCACTTGTTTAGTTCTTAGTCCGCATCATGATGTTGGTTTTTCTCAAGATCTGAACCAGCGGCAACAGGAATATAAACATCATGGTGATCCGCTTGTGCCAAGACAACAACGTTTTGGAACATATACAAGGTCATTGATGAAAGGCTTGGGCGTTCCTGTGGAAAACAGGTTTGGTTTACGGCCTGCAACTGTTGCAGGAACAAAAAATCAATTAGTACCGCTGAACAAGCAAATGGATTTCGATAAACGCGGTTGGCTCAATGGTGTCAACACTTTTAATTTTCACATGCACCTCCCACATTATGCTGTTACCTCTGATGATCCTAAACTGATCCATGTACTGGCACGTCAGCCGATCGACATGGCGCATCCGCATCCGTTTATTGAAGCAGGTAACACAGAATTCAACATGTTTCTCTGGATGCCGCCAAATGAAGAAAGAGCCGGTGATATTTTATTAGCTGATTCTACCATCTTCACCACGCTTTTCGGAGGTGATGAAAGCCTGGAGCGTTTCTGGAAAAATCTTGCTACTCTTTAATGAATCAATTGAAAGGAATGATCCGTGCAAAAAAGTACAAGAGAAAACTTTTCATTCAATCATTGATCATACTCCTTCCTCTCTTTTCATTTGCACAGACAGATAAAAATTACTTCGAGGTCTATGGATTTATTCTAACCGATGGAGGCTACAATTTTAATTCAATTGATCCCAATTGGTTTGATGTAATGAGGCCGACCAAATTACCAAAATATAAAAATGAATTTGGACCAGATGGTAATTATTTTATCAGTGTAAGGCAAACAAGATTCGGAGTGAGAAGCAGCACGGCAACCAAATTTGGCGAATTAAAAACACAGTTTGATTTTGATCTTTTTGGATTTGGAAAAGATGCAGGGCAAACCACTATTCATTTAGTGAATGGATTTGGACAGTTAGGAAAGTTTATTGCTGGCCAAACGCCATCAACCTTTATGGATACAGAAGTGTTTCCTGTTACACTTGATTACTGGGGACCGAGTTCACGAATTTTCTTTTTGAACATACAGTTGCGTTACACTCCTGTATACACTGAAAAAGAAAGATTCGCTATTGCATTCGAAAGACCCGGAGCTACTGCTGATGGAACTGATTACTCGAACAGTGTAGACATTCAAAATGTAAAACCCCGATTACCGTTGCCAAACCTGGTAACACATTACAGGCACAACTGGAAATGGGGTTACACGCAAGTAGGAGCCATTGCAAAATATCTTGAATGGAAGGACACATCTCCTACCCCTGCACAGGATCTAAGTGGAAGTGATATTGGCTGGGGTTTTAATGCAAGCACTGTCATCAATGCAGTAAAGCGTTTGAAATTTAAATTGCAGGGAGAATATGGTGAGGGCTTTGAAAATTATATGGCCGACCCCTCACCGGATATTGCATTAGGATCCAGCCCTGGAAATTCGTTATCACCAGTAAAAGGAAAAGCTTTACCAGCATGGGGCTTTTTAAGCTTCGTTGAAGTTGAATGGACGAAGAAACTGAAAAGCTCAATGGGTTATTCAATGATAAACATCAAGAATGCGGATCTGCAATCGCCTGATGCATTCAGAAAGGGAGAATATGCATTAATCAACCTTCGTTGCTACCCGGTAGACAATGTGATGTTTGGAATTGAATACCAGTATGGGAAGCGACACAATTTTAACGACGGTTTTAATTCAAATGGCAATAAAATTCAGTTCTCATTCAAATTTAATTTTTCACAGAAGTTTGAAATGAAATGATAGCGAAACTATTTATCAAAACCATATTTACTTCAGAATCTGCAAATACCTTTGCGGCTCAACAAACAAAGCAAGGTGAAAAAAGGCATTTTGATCGGATTACTATTGTCCATATTTTCTGCTACCCAATCACAAACTATAGAAAAGACCGTTTTTAGTTATTTTTTCTTATCTCGAGTCGCAAGTTGGTAGCGACAAACATTTTATTGACAACAACTAAATAAAGAAAGAATGAAAGAATTTGATTTCAAAAAAATAGATGCTTTTGCTACAACCAATTCGGGAGGAAACCCAGCAGGTTATGTATTATTAAATTCAGCCGAAGACATTTCTGTGGACGAAATGCAACATATGGCAAGGGAATTAAAAGGCTTTGTCAATGAGGTTGGATACGTTTTCAAATCGTCTGAAAACCAAATTGACATGAAGTATTATTCTTCTGAACGGGAAGTAGATTTTTGCGGACACGCAACGGTTGCTATTATCTATGACTTGCTAATTAATGATGCAAGTTTACAGCAGTTTGAGACACTTAAAATAAAAACGAACAGAGGACTTTTAAAAGCAGAAAATAGAATAAAAACTGAAAACGCAGTATTCATTTTTTCGCCAGAACCATTTGAAAATGAAACGACACCTGCTTTAATAGACATTGCGACCAACTTAAATATTACACCTAATTTAATTGATGATAGGTTTCCTATTTCCATTATCAATGCGGGTTTGTCGACATTGCTTGTGCCGATAGTAAATTTAGAATCAATTTTAAGTATTTCTCCCGGCTTAGAGCAACTGAAAAACTTTTGTTTTGCTAATCGTATAGACATTATCCATGTGTTTTCCAGTGAAGTGGCTGATAAAAACAGTAATTATAGGGCAAGGGTTTTTGCTCCGACTTTTGGGTATATCGAAGACCCTGCAACTGGTTCAGGCAACTCTGCATTTGGCTATTATTTACTTAAAAATAATTTATGGAGAGGCGAAACGGTTACTATTGAACAAAATGGACTGAAAAATAATTTCAACGTGGTTAAGTTGCAAAAGCAAATTGACGAAAATGGAAATGCTAGAATTTTATTTGGAGGTGCCGCCATTATACGAATTGAGGGAAAATATCAACTACACTAAAGACGAAAAACGGCACACATGGCAATAGTGGGGCAAACGGAAGCAATTGGCATTGGAAATTTTACTTAACATTTTTGCAAAGGCTGAGCTAACGTTTTCAAAACTCCACCATCGCAAATACCTGTTTGTCGTGTGCCATTTGTAGTTCCCAAACTGTTCAATCAACTTTGCTAATGCAAAAGTCCAACTTTTATATAATTACAGGTGGACCCGGTGGTGGTAAAACCAGTCTTCTGGAAAGTTTAGCGTTGAAGGGATACAACTATATTCCCGAAACAGCCCGACACATAATTAAAGAACGACTCTCAAAGGGTCTCACACCAAGGCCAGACCCAAAGACATTTGCCCAGGAAATCTTCGAAAAAGATTGGATAAATTTTATTACAAATTCACGTTTGTCATCGTTGCTATTTTTTGATCGATCCTTTATGGACAGCGCAGGTATGTTATTCAAGTGTGACAGGGTCGGCTATAATAAAATCAAGGAAACACTTTTTAAAAATAAATATAACAACAAAGTATTTATCATTCCTCCCTGGAAAGAAATATATCGCAACGATACTGAAAGGGATCAATCGTTTGAAGAAGGAATTGAAATTTATGAGTGGATCAACAAATGGTATAGACAACACGATTATGATGATGTAATCGTACCAAAAGATACAATTGAAAACAGAGTAGAATTCATTCTAAGTCAAATGGCTAAATAATCAAACCGGCACACAACAGGTTGTTTTGTGCAGCTAGAAAAAATAAAAAGCCCACTTGATAATCTTGAATTTTAACTTGTTCATAAATGCACCCAACCCAACATAAACACGAACAAGTTGAAATTGGTTTTCAACCACTTGAATTTTTAAACACTTGGATTTGTTCATATATTTATGTGTTAGCTGCTCAATTAAAATTACTTCGAGTGGTTCCAAAGTATCTAATAACAATTAGTCTGGCATGGATAGCAGTTTCAGGTTTTGCACAAGTAACTCCTATCGACAGTAGCTATGCTCCCCCGGGCCATCTCATAGATATTGGTGGAAGAAAATTACACCTGCTTTGCTCAGGAAAAGGCAATCCGACAATAGTTTTGGTGGCAGGTGGCGGAGCTTTCTCAATAGACTGGTCTCTGATCCAATTTAGAATCGATAGCATAACGCGGGTATGTTCTTATGATCGAGCGGGCCTCGGGTGGAGTGATACAGGGCCAGCTAATGAAACAGTAGAACAGACAGTTAACGATTTACATTTATTGTTACAGAAAGCGGGAGAAAAAGGTCCCTTCATACTTGTAGGAGCATCCATCGCTGGAATATTTATTCAGGCTTATCAACATACTTTTCCCGATGAAGTTGCCGGATTGGTTTTCACAAATAGTAGCGACCGTATAGGTCTCAAAGCAAAAGACAAAATTGATCTACTTTGGAATTTGACGGAAGAAGAAGTTCGTTCAGCTTATCCATTACCAGCATCAGTTAAAGGATCGGCGCCTGATAAAATATCCGAGCCGTTTGACCAATTGCCAAAAAATTTGCAACCAACACGTGTATGGCTTCAAATGAAGAAATGGAAAGATTGGGATCCAGGCAAGACCACACCAGAATCGCAATTGAGTTGGCGAAAGGAATTTTTACGGGAATTCGATGCAACAGACGCCGGTAAACGGCCTCCGCTTGGAAAACTTCCCGTTGTGGTGGTCTCGAGTGGAGGAATCGCAAATGACTCAATTCGGAAATATCGAAATGGAGCAGCGGCCCGTCTTGATTTTCTAAGCTCAAATACGGCGCACATAACAGCCATTGGTAGTGGACATGAAATTCATCTTTACCAACCCGAAAAGTTGCTCCAGGCGTTACGTCTCGAGATAATGGCAGTTCGTAAAAAGACACTTCTCTCACGCATCTCAAACTAATACGGTTTTACTCCAATAACAATTAACTGCAGCCAACATAACATTGCCAAAATGCCGGCGACAGAATAAATCTTTTCAGCGTTTGTAATTCTATTGTACTTTAGTAATGCTGCGTATTGAAAAATTTACGCCCCAGCCGAGCTGCAGGAATTCTATTCCGGCACTTCGGCAATGCGTGAACGTTAGCTGCTATCCTGTGCTATCCCCGCAAATTCCTGATGAAAAGTGATACTAATAAATTAAGGAAAACTCTCCTCCCCGCACGTAGGAAATTTATAATTTACCTGGACACATTTCTGTTTCTGGTATTTATTTTACTTCTATCGCCAAGAATGACAGGGCTTGCGTTACATGAGATTTTGGGCGTCATTTTTTTTATCCCTATTATAATACATCTCTTAATAGCATGGTCTTGGATTCGAAATTCGATGAAGCATTTTTTTGACAAGATCAGGCGACGTACCTCCGTTAACTTATGCCTTAACACCATTTTATTCATACTAGTAGTTATAGAAATAGTTTCAGGCATTGCCATTTCTCAAGTAGCCCTTCCTTTTATGGGCATAAAAACAATTGATGATAAAGCATGGCAGTCTCTCCATAATCAGACATTAAATCTCACAAAGCTTTTTGTTGGATTTCATATCGCATTAAATTGGGAGTGGATAATTTCCATTTTTAAAAAGAGATTACAAGCTTCAGGTCAAAACTATATTAAACTTAGCCCTAATTTTCTGATAACCTTATTGCGTATCAGTGTTTTTATCGTGTCCGGAGGTATTATCACTCTTACATTATATTATTTACTTGGTCAACCTTCTGTTAGCCGTTTAGATACTCAAGACAAAATTGCGCGTTTTAGCCCGACCCTTGGTCACGGTATATTACAATTTGTGGGTGAAACTTTTCTTATTAGCATAGTCATCTATGTAGCTCGTAGATGGCTTAAGGTTAAACTTTGAAAAGGGCAGCAGCTAACATGAGTATTTGCAACAGCAGGGCTGGATGGAAGAGCAATCGGCAGCAAATCTCTACTCAGCTTCAGCTCAGGCTTGACGTTAATAAGTAAACCGCAAATCTTACCTGACCGTTGGCCAAATTTTACAACTTTGAAAGAATTTTCGCCGGACAAAAGATCAAGAATAATCTAAACAAATAATTATGAAAAAGATTCTATTATGTGTTTCCTTTTTTTCCAGCTTATTTCTTTTTGCACAAGGGCAAACTAAAACTTTTCCTGTCATCAAGGATTATGGCGGCGTTTATGATGTACCATATGCCACAGATAGGCCTGATCCAAAACTTGACTATAAGATCATTGTTGAGGTCGAAGGCACAATCGAAAATCCCGATAGTATTTATCGCCCATTTGAAAATATTTCCAGGATGTATAATCTTCATGTATATGGTGGCGTTCCGCGTAAACATTTACATTTAGATGTTGTGATTTTTTATAAGGCCATTTTTGTTATCCTAAATAACGACGCGTACAAGAAAAGATTTGGTGTCGACAATCCAAATCTTAAGATACTAGAGGAAATGAAGCAGGCAGGTATTAATCTTTATGCTTGCGGACAGTCTGTTACAGGCTTTGGTATTGATCCAAAAAATGTAAATCAAAACTTTGAAATTGTTTTATCAAGAGCGACAACTGTTTCAACCCGGCAAATGAAGGGATATGCGTTCTTTAAATTCTAAGATTCAATCAACTGCTCCCAACATTGCATTGCCAAAATGCCGGCGACAGAATATATGCTTTCAGCTTTTGTAATTCTATTGTACTTTTAGTAATGCGGCTATTGAAAAATTTACACCACGGCCGGGTTGTAGGAATTCTATTGCCGGCACTTTGGCTGCGTGAACGTTGCAAGCAATACAAAAACATTGATCAAAATAGCGAAATTTAGAAAACACGCCACTTATGAATAATATTCCCGGTCAAAATGTGCCCACTAATTTTGCTCCTGAATTGCATATTCCTAATGGCACTTTCAGCATTGCTTTTTACACAAGATTAGGTGCATCAGAAAATTTTTGTCTTCGAAATGATGACGGAAGCATTCATGTTGCGGAATTAGAAATAAATGGTGCAATTTTCCATTTACATGAAACAATGCGGTGGTTTAATGCGCTTGAACCAATGAGTGCAAATGGTGTAACGGCAGTTATCGGGTTGTTTGTCCCAAACGTGGAAGAGGTCATGCAAAAAGCGATTACGGCAGGAGCAATCGAAATCAACCCGGTAAAAGATCATGAGTACGGTTATAGACAGGGAATGTTTAAAGATCCATTTGGACATTATTGGCAAATACAAAAGAAAATCTAAGTCAGCATCAAAAGTATGCTGGCAACAAAAGTATTTGCAAAAGCTTGGGTGGCGGAAGGAAGACCAAATAAAGTAAGCATCTAAACCACCACTTTTATGAATAAAAAAATGATCCTCGCTGCCATTGCCTCCACATTGACCATTCTTATTATTAATGGAGGAATTTACCCGCTTTTCTATGGTGATTTTCTTAAAAACTATTCCGATCTATCTGCAGACATCTGGGATAAAGTTCAAAAGCCGATCAAAGAAACGAATATATTAGCAAGTATTTCAGGGGTAATTTTAATTGGTATTCTCATCACAAAAACAGTCAGTTGGTCACACGCAAAAACATTTTACGATGGAATTAAATTTGGCTTTATCCTGGGAGTACTAATGGTTGGGGCAGTAGATCTTGGATTGATAGCGACTACTAAATATTTTTCTTATACATCGGGTATCACCGATATTTTCGTAGCAGCATTTTCATTTGCAGTTGCCGGCGGTGTTGCTGCTTATATATTAGGAAGAGAGACGAAGACATTAACTGAAAAATCACAAAAAATCGCAGATCTATCCTAAGGATAAAGTAGCACGAACGCACAACATAGCATTGCCCAAATCCTGCGACAGAATAAATCTTTTCAGCTTTTATAATTCTACTGTACTTTAGTAATGCGGCGTATTGAAAAATTTACGCCTTAAATGTTAATGATAAAATAGAAAAAGTTTATTTTTTTAAATTTAATTTTATAGACAATGAAACGGACGACAGTTATAATAACACTAATTGCAACTTCATTTCTATTTGGTTTCACTTTTAAGACAATAATATCTAACAAAAAAAACACAAAAATGAAAAAAGTAACAGGCATTGGGGGTATTTTCTTCAAATGCAAAGACCCAAACAAAATAAAAGAGTGGTATAACACACATCTTGGTTTGGATGCAGGTCCATACGGAGCAAGTTTTGAATGGCGTGAAGCTGAAGACCCTTCAAAAAAAGGACTTACACAATGGAATGTGAATTCTGAAACAGCAAAACTTTATGAGCCATCAACAAAAGACTTTATGATAAACTATAGAGTAGAGAATTTAGAAGCATTGGTTGAAGAATTAAAAAAGGAAAATGTAACTATCGTTGACAAAATTGAAACATATGATTATGGAAAATTTGTTCATATTTTAGACATTGAAGGAAATAAAATTCAATTGTGGGAGCCTAAAGATTAGAATAAATACCTGTAGCTCTAAATTCTACCCTGGAAAAAAATATTTTTTACCTCTTACGTCAATTAATATATCACCCATGCTTGGCCATGCCGGGTTGATGGTTTGCGTTTTTTCCCAATTATTTAATTCTTTCATTAATTGATGTCCTATTGCCGGTTCGCTGCTTAGCAAGTCATGTAATTCTTCCCTGTCAGTTTCAAGGTTGAAAAGATATTCACTTTTACTTTTTTCATTAATATAAAGTTTCCAGCTCCCATTCCTGATAGCCTTTGAATAACCATTTCGCCAGTATAAAATTTCGTGCGGATCTTTTTTGTTATCGGCAAGATAGCTCTGCAGATCAACACCATCATATACTCTATCCGCAGGAAGATTCGTTTTTGTAATGGATGCAATGGTGGAAAAAATATCTAATGAAGAAACAGGTTTATCGTAAACAAAATTTCCATTTTTAGTTCCGGGATAATTGATAAAAAAAGGAACCAGCAATCCGCCTTCAAAATGTGTGCACTTACCTCCCCTAAGGGGTGCATTATCTGTGGCTCTCGTATATGCGGCGCCGCCATTATCACTGATAAAAAAAATGACCGTGTTTTTTTCGATCCTGGCAGACCTAAGTTTTTCTTTCACCTGCCCCACTGCATCATCCAATGCTTCTATCATTCCATAGTAGACCCGCTTCACACTATCCTTTTCATTTTGTATCCTGTCAAAATATTCTTTTGGCACCTGGAAAGGATCATGGGGAGCATTGAAAGAAAGAGTTAGAAAAAAAGGATGTGCTTTATTCTTTTCAATGAATTCAATTCCTTTATTGGCAAATGAAAATGTAAGATAGCTTGTATCAATAACAACATTCTTTCCTTCACGAATTGCCGAAGAACCTGCTCTTGGCGTCCATGCAGGTAATTCAGAAATAGCCCAGGGTAAATGCTGATCGATATAACGACCATTGTCAAAAGGGCCATCAACATATCTTGATAGGGCACCCGAAAAATAATAACTATAATCAAAGCCCCGCTCATAAGGGTGATCACCTTCTTCATCACCGAGGTTCCATTTTCCAACAAGTCCCGTAGCATACCCGTTTTTCTTCAATAATTCCGCAAGTGTTATCTCTTTCAAACTAAGTCCCGTTTGATATTTTTTCCTGTTCAGTGCTAATGACGGATGTAATGATCGCAAACTCTCATCCTTATTTGCAAAAGGCAGAAAATTTTTCCGCATCTTTTTCATAAGAACAGGATCAAATTTATCATATGGCATAAACTCACTGCCAAAACGATTCTGATATCGCCCGGTCATGATCCCCATTCGTGAAGGTGAACAAACCGGAGATGTTACGTATGCTTGTGTAAATCGTGTGCCCGCATTACCTAATGCATCAATATTCGGAGTATGGATATTTGTGTTTCCGTAAGAAGCAAGATCGCTGTAACCAAGATCATCAACTATAATGAGTATGATATTGGGTGGCCCTGGTCGATCTTCCTTCTCATGATCAGTGAATCCAAAAAAAATTATAGGAATAAGAAATAAAAATAGAATCTTAATAAAGGGTGTATTCATCAGTGGTGGCTAGAATAAAATGCTCTTACAAAAAGATATATGTTAGGGATGCAATATAGGCGTGCAATAATTACCCTGCAATTTTTCCGCGTTTAAAAACCAGATAAGCAAAATTGCATGATCCCGCTCAATAAAAGCTTTACATGAACTCTCCTATATCTTGCATGATCCGGGTAGCAATATGATTGGCCTTTGTTTCAAAATCACTCTCAGCATAAATGCGAATAATTGGTTCTGTATTTGAAGTGCGGAGATGGACCCAATCATTATCAAATTCTATTTTTAATCCATCTTCTGTATTGATGGGATGTTTTTTATACTTCTTTTTTATTTTTTCAAAAATCGATTTTACATCAACCCCATTATTTAATTCGATCTTATTCTTTGAAATAAAATAATCAGGATACAGACCACGCAATGATTTTGCTCCAAACATATGATTTGCAAGATGACTTAAAAATAAGCCGATGCCTATCAATGCATCACGACCGTAATGAAAATCCGGAACAATGATGCCGCCATTTCCTTCGCCGCCGATAACTGCATTTACTTCCTTCATCTTCTTTACCACGTTCACCTCTCCTACTGCTGATGGAAAATATTCACCGCCATGTTTCTCTGTTATATCTTTTAAAGCACGGGTACTGCTCATATTACTTACCGTGTTTCCTTTTCTTTTACTCAGAACATAATCAGCAATTGCCACCAATGTATATTCTTCGCCGAACATAGAGCCATCTTCGCAAACAAAACATAAACGATCCACATCAGGATCAACAGCAATCCCTAAATGAGCTTTTTGTTTTACTACTTCACGGCTTAGCTCTGATAAATGTTGCGGCAGAGGTTCGGGATTGTGCGCAAAATTTCCATTTACATCTTCATTAAGCACTATTACATTTTTTAATCCCAATTTTTTAAGCAATGCAGGTACAAATGTGGCACCGGTAGAATTAATACCGTCCACTATGATCTTATATTGCTGGCTGGCAATTGCATTTTTATTTACCAGCGGGTAATTTAAAATGGCATCAATATGTTTTTGCATGTAAGAATCATCTATTGACAATTCACCAAGCTGTTCAACGGTATTAAAAACAAAATCTTCTTTCGCAGCTTTCTCCAAAACTTTTTCACCTATCTCTGCTGATATAAATTCGCCCTCATTATTCAAAAGTTTTAGAGCATTCCATTCTTTAGGGTTATGACTGGCGGTAATAATAATTCCGCCATCGGCCTTTTCTGCTTTCACTGCAACTTCAACAGTAGGTGTAGTGGAAAGTCCAAGATCGATCACATCAATTCCCATTCCTGTTAAAGTGCTTACGACAAGATCACGAACCATTGGCCCGCTGATACGG
>Ga0207686_10000795_pt1 | contig 19381 bp, 16 predicted proteins | sample KBSM24metaG_FD_184396 | JGI IMG/M metagenome (GOLD analysis project Ga0207686, IMG submission 184396) | Miscanthus rhizosphere microbial communities from Kellogg Biological Station, Michigan, USA - KBS M2-4 metaG (SPAdes) (version 2) | ecosystem: Host-associated > Plants > Roots > Rhizosphere >...
TGCGCGACCGCACAGACGCGCCTCCGCGGGCCCGCTACCGTGGGGTCGTCACACCCAACCAAGGATTCCCATCATGTCCGGCAAATACTTGCTTCACCCCGCGGGCGATTCCCAGTTCCATTGGGATCTCAAGGCGGGCAACTCACAGACGATCCTCTCCAGCCAGATGTACAAGGCCAAGGCGGGGGCGGTGTCGGGCATCGAGTCCTGCCGCAACAACTCCGCCGACGAGGTTCGCTACACGCGCATGACTTCGGAGAAGAACCAGCCCTACTTCGTGTTGAAATCGGGCAACGGCGAGATCATCGGCACGAGCCAGATGTACAGCTCGGAAGCCGCCCGTGATGCCGGCGTCGTCTCGTGCAAGGAGAACGGACCCACCGGCGTGACGCAGGACGAGACCCAGAAATAGGGTCCGCGGCGTCAAGCGCAGGGACCCGACAGCTCATTCCGCAGCGATCTGCCGGAACGCTTGCTCGAATGCCTCGGGGGGCTGCCCCCCCTCGATCGCATACTTGTCGTTGATGACGATGAACGGCACGCCGGAGACGCCCATGCGGCGCCAATGGTTCTCGCGCGCGCGGACTTCGTCTGCGAATTCGTCGCTCTCCGCGATGGCTTTCGCCCGGGCAGGGTCGAGTCCGACCGAGGTCGCCGCTTCGACGAGCACGTCCCTCGCGGCCGGGTTGCGGCCCTCGCCGTGATACGCCTTCAGCAGCGCGCGCTTGAGCTCGGCGCCTTTCCCTTCGAGCGTCGCCCAATGCAGCATCCGGTGAGCATCGAAGGTATTCCAGATGTGGTCGCGCGGGCCGAAGGTGAAGCCAGCGTCGGCGCCGCGCTCGCGAATGCGGGCCTGCACCTCGGCGATCTGTTCCTTGGTGCGGCCGTATTTCTTCGTGATGTACTCCATCACGTTCGCGCCCTCGGGACCCATGTCGGGGTTGAGCTCGAAGGGTTCGACGGTGATCCTGGCGTCGATGTCGCCGCCGATCCTGCCGAGCGCCTTGTCGATCGAGGCGAGCCCGATGGCGCACCAGGGGCAGGCGACGTCGGAGACGAAGGTGATGTCGAGATGTTGCTTTGCCATTACGCCGCCTTCTTCGCGGCCTTCAACCCCGCCTTGTCGAACGTGAAGGCACCGGCCTTCACGTCGACGCGGATGGTGTCCTTCGGCCCGAACTTGCCCTCCAGGATCGACTTCGAGAGCGGGTTCTCGATCTGCTGCTGGATCGCGCGCTTCAACGGCCGCGCGCCGTAGACGGGATCGAATCCCGCCTTGGCAAGCTCGGCCACCGCCGCGTCGGACACCTCGATGTCCATGTCCATCGCGCGCACGCGCTTCTCCAGCTCGCGCAGCTGCACGCGGGCGATCGAGGCGATGTTGGCCTCGTCGAGGGCGTGGAACACCACGATCTCGTCGATGCGGTTCACGAACTCCGGGCGGAAATGGTTCTTCACCTCGCCCATCACTGCGAGCTTCACGACCTGGTAGTCCTTGTCGGCCATCGACTGGATGAGCTGCGAGCCGAGGTTGGAGGTCATGATGATCACCGTGTTCTTGAAGTTCACGGTGCGCCCCTGCCCGTCGGTCATGCGGCCGTCGTCCAGCACCTGCAGCAGGACGTTGAAGACGTCCGGGTGTGCCTTCTCGATCTCGTCCAGCAGGATCACGCAGTAGGGCTTGCGGCGGACGATCTCCGTGAGGTGGCCGCCCTCCTCGTAGCCCACGTATCCCGGGGGCGCACCGATCAGGCGCGCGACCGAGTGCTTCTCCATGTACTCGGACATGTCGATGCGGACCAGCGCGTCCTGCGAATCGAAAAGGAACTCCGCGAGGGCCTTCGAGAGCTCGGTCTTGCCCACGCCCGTGGGGCCCAGGAACAGGAACGAGCCGTAGGGGCGGTTCGGATCGGAGAGTCCGGCGCGCGAGCGGCGGATGGCCTCGCTCACCAGGCGCACGGCCTCGTCCTGGCCGACCACGCGCTGGTGGAGCTTCTCTTCCATGGTGAGGAGCTTGCCGCGCTCGCCCTGCATCATCTTCGAGACCGGGATGCCCGTGGAGCGCGACACGACCTCGGCGATCTCTTCGACGCCGACTTGGGTGCGCAGGAGCTTGTTGACGCCGTCCTTCGGCGCCGTCTCGGCCTCTTTCAGCTGCTTCTCGAGCTGTGGGATCTTCCCGTACTGCAGCTCGCTCATCTTGTTCCAGTCGCCCTTGCGCTTGGCCTCTTCCATCTCCTGCTTGGCCTTTTCCAGCGCCTCCTTGATGTGGGTCGAGCCCTGGACGCGCGCCTTCTCCGCCTTCCACACCTCGTCGAGGTCGGCGTATTCCTTCTCCAGGCGCTTGATCTCGTCGCGGATGAGGCCGAGGCGCTTCTTGGACGCCTCGTCCTTCTCCTTGCCGACCGCGACCTCCTCGATGCGAAGCTGGATGAGGCGGCGGTCGAGGCGGTCCATCGACTCGGGCTTGGAGTCGATCTCCATCTTGATGCGGCTGGCGGCCTCGTCGATGAGGTCGATCGCCTTGTCGGGGAGGAAGCGGTCCGTGATGTAGCGGTGCGAGAGCTCGGCGGCGGCCACGATCGCCGGGTCGGTGATGTCGACGCCGTGGTGGACCTCGTACTTCTCCTTGAGGCCGCGGAGGATCGCGATGGTGTCCTCGACGGACGGCTCGTCCACGAGCACCTTCTGGAAGCGACGCTCGAGCGCGGCGTCCTTCTCGATGTACTTGCGGTATTCGTCGAGCGTGGTGGCGCCGACGCAATGCAGCTCGCCGCGCGCGAGTGCGGGCTTGAGCATGTTGCCGGCGTCCATGGCGCCCTCGGCCTTGCCGGCGCCCACCATGGTGTGCAGCTCGTCGATGAAGACGATGGTCTGGCCTTCGTCCTGCCCGAGCTCTTTCAGCACGCTCTTCAGGCGCTCCTCGAATTCGCCGCGGTACTTGGCGCCCGCGATGAGCAGGCCCATGTCGAGCGACAGCACGCGCTTGCCGCGCAGGCCCTCGGGCACCTCGTCGTTCACGATGCGCTGGGCGAGTCCCTCGACGATGGCGGTCTTGCCGACGCCGGGCTCGCCGATCAGGACGGGATTGTTCTTGGTGCGGCGCTGGAGCACCTGGATGACGCGGCGGATCTCCTCGTCGCGGCCGATGACCGGGTCGAGCTTGCCGCTCTTCGCGCGCTCGGTGAGGTCGATGGTGTATTTCTTGAGCGCCTCGCGCTGGCCTTCCTGCTCGGCGTTATGGACCGTCTCGTTCCCGCGCACGGCCTGGACGGCGCTCTCGAGCGCCTTGTCGTTCACGCCGTGCTGCTTGAGGAGCCGCCCGGTGTCGCCCTTGTCCTTCACGGCGGCCAACAGGAAGAGCTCCGACGCGATGAACTGGTCGCCGCGCTTGGTGGCTTCCTTGTCGGTGAGGTTCAGCAAATTGTTGAGGTCGCGCGAGACGGTGATCTCGCCGCCGGTGCCTTCGACTTTCGGCAGGCGCGCGATCGCGTCCTCGAGCGCCTTCTTGAGCGGGGCGACGTTCACGCCGGCGCGCTGCAGGATCGACGACGTGCCGCCGTCCTCCTGGGCGAGGAGCGCCGCGAGCAGGTGCTGCGGCTCGATGAAACCATTGTCGTGCGCCAATGCCTGAGACTGGGCGTCGGCCAGCGCCTGCTGGAACTTGGTGGTCAGCTTGTCGATTCGCATCGGGTATCCTTTTGGCTGGCCTGGGTTCCCGCCTCCGCGGGAATGACCGCCAACAAATTTCCCTATCTATCCTAGGGTTATCTCACAAGTGGGGATTTCCCTCGTCCTTTCAAGCCCTTCGACACTCCCTTGGCCGACCCATTCCACGCATTAGAAGAAGCCATCACCACCGACGTCACCCGTGCGTTGCAGGAGGATATCCGCACCGGCGACCTCACCGCAGCGCTAGTGCCCCCGGACCGTCCCGGTGAGGCGCGCCTCATGACCCGGCAGAACGGGGTGCTTTGCGGCACCGAGTGGTTCACGCGCGTGTTCGAGGAGCTCGATCCCGACGTCGAGATCTTCTGGCACCACAAGGACGGCGACGACATCGTGGCGGGCGCCTCGATCTGCGAGATCGACGGGAATGCGCGCGCCATGTTGACGGCCGAACGCACGGCCATGAACTTCGTCCAGCTGATGTCGGGTATCGCAACCAAGGCGCGCGCGTATGCCAAGGCGGTGGAGGGGACGCGCGCGAAGGTCATCGACACGCGCAAGACGTTGCCGGGGCTGCGCATCGCGCAGAAGTACGCGGTGCAGGTGGGCGGCGCTTCGAACAATCGCATCGGCTTGTTCGACGGGATCCTGCTCAAGGAGAACCACCTGGTGGCCGCGGGGGGCGTGAAGCCTGCGGTGAAGGCCGCGCTCGACGCCGCGAAGCACCTCGATGCCAACGGCCTGATGCTGCAGGTGGAGGTGGAGACCCTGGACCAGCTTCGCGAGGCTTTGGATGCCGGCGCGCCGTTGATCCTCTTGGATAACTTCGACCTCGCGAGGATGCGCGAGGCCGTGAAGATCACCGGCAACCGGGCGGAGCTCGAGGCTTCCGGCGGCGTGAACCTGAAGAACGTCCGCGAGATCGCAGAGACGGGCGTCCACCGCATCTCGGTGGGCACGCTCACGAAGGACGTCGAGGCGCTGGACCTGTCCATGCGCTTCATCCATCACTAAGGAGAAAGAAAAAATGCGTTTCCTCGCTCCCCTCTTCCTCGCGGCGCTCCTCACCGGTTGCGCGACCACCGGCGCAGGCGATGCCAAGGACCCGTGGGAAGGATTCAACCGCGGCGTGTTCTCGTTCAACGACGGCCTGGACAAGGCGGTGTTGAAGCCCGTCGCCACGGGATACCAGAAGGTGGTGCCCGGCTTCGCGCGCGAGGGGGTCTCCAACTTCTACGCGAACCTCGAGGACGTCGGGACTTCGCTCAACAACCTCCTGCAGGGCAAGTTCAAGGAAGGGGCATCGGATGCCGGGCGCGTGGTGGTCAACACGCTGCTGGGCGTGCTGGGGTTGTGGGACGTCGCCTCGCCGATGGGGCTCGAGAAGCACTACGAGGATTTCGGGCAGACGCTGGGCTGGTGGGGCGTCGCGCCGGGACCGTACCTGGTGCTGCCGCTGCTGGGGCCGTCCACCCTGCGCGACGGGCCGGCGAAGATCGTCGACCCGGCGTGGTACTGGCCGATCGCGCTCGACAACGACCGCCTCTACTGGAGCCTGTGGGTGCTCGACAAGGTGAACCAGCGGCAGATCCTGCTGCAGTCGGAGAAGGTGCTGGACGAGGCGGCGCTCGACCGCTATTCGTTCATCCGCGACGCCTGGTGGCAGCGCCGCCAGAACCAGGTCTACGACGGCAACCCGCCGCGGCCCAAGGAAGACGAGTGACGCTGGGCGCGAAGCTCGCGATCGTCCTCGTCGCGTTCGTCACGATCCTCACGATCGTGATCTACATGTCGTTTCGCGAGCGCCGCCTCGGCAAGCAGATCTCGGTCGATGACGTCGAGGCCCAGCAGGCCTCGGACGCACGCGTGCTCACCGTGATCTTCTCCGCCATCATCGGCGGCATGTTGCTCACGCTGATCACCGCATACCTGGTCTTTATGTAACACCGGGGTAACACCCCGGTGTTACGTCTTGCGGCCGGTGAGGAAGCCGACCGCGGCGATGAGGACGCCGAGCGCGCCGAGCGTGATCAGCGCCACCATTCGCCAGTCCGTCTTCTTGTCCTCGCCCCTCACGTTGACCGCGAAGGCGAGCGCATCGGTGTCGTCGGGCAGGCTGCCGATGGAGGTCACCGCGCCCGTCGCGAGGTCGATGGTGATGAGGCTGGTGGAAGCCGGCGATCCCTGGTTCGAGTTCACCGCAAGCAGCGTCCCCTCGGGCGTGAACGCCATGGAGTTGATGGTGCTCTCGAACGGCGCGCCCTTGAGGCGCGGTCCCACGGTGATCTGGCCCGTCGAGATGTCGACCGTGTCCACGGTTCCCGTCGCGCCCTTCGCCGTGATGTAGGCGACGCCCTTCTCGTCCACCGCAAGTCCCGCGGGCGGTCCGGCGCGGCCCGGGTTGCCGATCGCGGTGACGAGGCCCGTGTCCAGGTTGATCACGCCGAGCTGGTGCGTCTCGGGCAGGAACGTGAAGAGGATGCCGTTCTTGTTGAACGAGATGTCGGAACCGCCCAACTTGAGCGGACCGACCATCCGCGCGTTGCCGGTCGCCGGGTCGATGATGACGAGCGATTTGGGATTCGTGCGCGAAAGCGACGACGTGATGCCGTACATCACGCCCGTGGTGGGATGGACCGAAAGGCCGGTCACGCCGAGCGGCGATTGGCCGTTGAGCTGGATCGGGCCGATGAGGGTCGCCGCGCCGGTCTTCGCGTCGACGGAATAGAGGCTGCCCCCGATGGCGTCCGAGCCCTCGGTCAACGTGCGCACGCTCGCGGCGTAGAGCTTCTGTGCCGACGACGGCAGCGCCATCGCCGAGGCGACCGCCACCGCTGCAATCGCCCACCACCGGCAAAAACCCATCATTCCTCCGTGGCGCCCGCGGCTTCCGGGTGGCCGTTTGCGCCGGATTCTACAGAAACCGGGGCCCAAAGCGGCCGCGCGAGGCCGAGCCAGAGCGCTACAGGTGCAAGAGTGGGCAGCAGCAGCGTGCCGACCTGGTAGCCCAGCGCGATGAGCTCGCGGGCGCCTCCACCCCAGCGGATGAAGGGCTGGAGCTCGGGGACGCTGCCCACCCCCTTCAGCGCGTCGCAGGCGATTCCCAGGCCCGGAAGCACCAACAGCACGGCGACCCCGCCGAGAATCCCCGCGAATCGGCCGCGGGACTCCTTCGCGGCGAGGCACAGGGCCAGGAAGAGCGCGATGCCGTAGGTGAACTTGGGCGCCAGCACCTCGAATTCCGCGACGGCCTTGGGAGCGCCCGCCGCTCCGTAGGGCTTCTCGAGCGTCACCGTGTACGCGAGCGACCGGTCTCGAACCGCCATGGAGACGTTGTCGGTCCCCATGCGGATGAAGGGCGTCGCCGCCTTCCCGGCGACCCACGACAGCGCGGGCGAGGCGAAGTACCAGAGGGCGAGGAAAACGGGGAGCAGCAGGAGCGCGCGGCCGGCGACGAGGAGGATCGCGGCGCGCGTGGTTCCCGTCATGCCGGCGCGGCGTCCGGCGGGGGCGGGGGAAGCATCCGGATCCACAGGAGCCACACGATCAGCGCGTCCAGCATGATCAGCGCCTGCCAGACGTAGAGGTGCGCCCAGTCGAACCACTGGCGCTCCCATTGGCCGAGGTAGAAGAGGCTCACGATGCGCACGAGGTTGAGCGCCTGGATCGCGACGGCGCCGGCCACGAGCCCGATCGCCTTCGACTTCCACGGCGCCGGGAACGCGAGGATGCCCGCCAGCAGCACCAGCATCGCTTCCACGCCGTTGCAGCCCGCCTCGATGGTGACGGCGAACCCGGTCTTGCGGCTGAAGAGCGTCTTGCCCTGCGACGCCGCATCGCCGTCGAAGGCGGTGATCACGGCGGCGCTGGCGTCGGCCACGAAGTTGGTCCACGGCACCACGATCGCCTGCCCGGGCGGCGTGAGCTCGAACGCAAATGACGCGACGAGCAGCACCACGAAGGTGATGGCGAACCTCTTCATTCGCCGATTCTAGTGGCAAACCGTCGGCGGGTTGGCGAAGTCCTGGCGCGTGATGGGCTTGGACTGGGTGATGCCGTTCACCGTGTAGTCGAAGGTGCCCGCATTCGGCCCGCTGAAAGTGAGCGTCATGTTGCCCACCTCCTCGATCGAGAACTTGGTGGGATCGAACAACACGTTATAGGCGGAGCCCTTGGTCTTGTAGACCTTGCCCGTGAACTTCTCGCCCTGCCCCGGCACCTTGCGCACGTCCGAGCCCACCAGCCACATGGGCTTGTTGTCCGGGCCGTACGTAAACCACGTCGCGAAAAGGATGTCCTGCTGGTGCGTGAGATTGATGCCCCAGCCCGACTCCACGCCTGCGGGCGCCGCCCACCAGAGGTCCTGGTAATTGTTCACGCGGGCGGAGGTCGACGTCGCGCAGGCGGGCACCGGCGTCGCGAACACCTGGCGCGTGATCGGGTGCGTGTAGCGCGTGCCCGGAGTGCTCGCGAGCGTGAAGTGGAAGACGCCGTTGGAGTCGTCGTCGTATTCGAACGTCGCGGTGCCGACCTCCGTCACCCCGACCTGCGCCGGGTTGAACGGAACCGAGTTGAACGCCGGCCCGGTGGTGCGATAGAGCTTGCCGGCGTAGATGTTGCCCTCGACGCGGTTGCCGCTCGACACCACGAACCACAGCGGCGAACCGTCCGTGTCGTACGTGAACCACGTCATGAAGACGATCTGGCCCTGCTGCGAGAAGTTCATGCCCCAGCCCGACTGCGAGCCGGCAGGCGACCTCCACCACAGGCCGTGGGCGTTCGCATCGGCTTGCGCGACGCTGCTGTCGAGGCGCAGGAGGCGCGTGGTGTTCCCGGGCGTGCCGAGGCTGCTGATGACGTAGATCGCCTCGCCCTTCACCACGAGGTTCGCGCCGAGGCCGAGGCGCGTCGAGTCGTCGGAGCGCACCCAGATGCGCTGTCCCGTGTCGGCCGAATACTTGATGGTGCGGGTCTGCTGCACCGCCTGGTAGAAGGAGTCGCCCGTCACGATCACGTCACCGGCCGGATCGAAGGCGATGTCGAGGCCGGCGTCGTCGCTGACCTGGGCCACGGCGAACTTCGACTCCCAGACCGGCACGCCGCTCCCCGTCGCGAGCTTCGCGGTGAAGAACTGGCCCTCGGTCCCGCCCGTGATGTAGAGCGCGCCCTTCCCGTCCAGCTTCATGCGCGTCACGTAGTCGTTGTAGGCGGCGGTCGAGTAGTCGCGCTGCCAGAGCGTGGCGCCGTCGGCCGCGGCGAACTTGTAGACGTACAGGTCCGCGGCGCTTTGGTTCAGCACGTACAGCACGCCACCGGCGTAGACGTCGCCGTTGGCATCGATGGCGAGCGCCGTGCCCTGGCCCTGCGCGTTCGTGAGGATCTTGGTCCAGGCGAGCACGCCGTCGGGGCGGTACTTCATGACGGCCCAGCGGCTGAGCCCCGCGATGACGCTGCGCGTAGCGACGACGACGCTGCCGTCCTGGCCGACTTCGGCGGCGCCGAAGTTGTCGTCGGGCCCGTTGTTGACGATCGACTCCCAGGCCACCGTGCCGTCGGCGCCGCGCAGCTTCAGGACGCGCGTGTGCCGGCTGGCGCCGATCGACGACGTCCCCACGACGATCATGTCGTCGTTCGGCAGCATCGTGACCGAGTACGCGATCGCGATCGTGTCGCGGGCCAGCTGCTGCTCCCACACCTGCGCGCCCGAGGAGCTCGCGAGCTTCACCACGCGCAGCTTCGTGCCGACGTAGCCGGCGACGATCGGGTTTTGCTGCGAGTCGAGCGCCACGCTGTAGCCGAAGCCGTAGAGCCCGCAAACCTCGTTCTTCCAGGCGATCGTGCCGTCGCCGGCCGCGTGCTTGGTGGTGGTCATGCAGCTGCCGGTGGCCGACAGCGTGCCGCCGGTGACGAAGGCCGCGCCGCCGGAATCGACGGCCAGGTGGTTACCGAGGTAGCCGACGGCGAGTGTCTGCTGGTTGGCCCACTTGAGGGCGGGAGTTGCGGAGGCTGCGAGGGAGATGAAGAGCGATGCGATTCCGAAGGCGAATTTCATGTAGTGGATGCGATGTAGTCTTTGATTTGTTGCGCGTCCGGCTTCATGGTCCGGAAGCGTTGGGGCAGCTGCTCGATGTTGCGAAAGCTTTCGGGGCGCTCGGCGTGCTCGCCCAGCGCCTCGACGATGGTCTCGTCGAACTTGGCGGGGAGCGCCGTCTCGAGGCAGATCATCGGAATGCGGGCCTCGCGGATCCGCATCGCGATCTTCACGCCGTCGGCGGTGTGCGGGTCGATGACGCGGCCGTACTTCTGCTTCACCAGGCGGATGGTCTTGAGGCGGTCCTCGTGGGTGCTGCGGCCGCTGGCGAAGCCCGAGTCCTCCTCGATCTTCTCCCACGCGCGGTCGGTGGAGAGGTCGAAGCCGCCCTCCTCATCCACCTGGTTCCAGAGCCACGCGACCTTGTCGCCGTCCTGGTCCACCGAATCCCAGATGAAGCGCTCGAAGTTCGAGGCCTTGGAGATGTCCATCGACGGGCTGGACGTCGCCTCGGCGGCGGTGCGCGGGCGGTAGCGGCCGGTGCGGAAGAACTCGTCGAGGACGTCGTTCTCGTTGGTCGCGAGCACCAGGCGGCGGATCGGCAACCCCATGCGCTTCGCCACCCAGCCCGCGAAGATGTTGCCGAAGTTGCCCGACGGCACGGCGAACGACACTTGGTCATCGTTGCTGCTCGTCGCTGCGAAGTACCCCTTGAAGTAGTACACGACCTGCGCCACCACGCGTGCCCAGTTGATCGAGTTCACCGCGCCGATGGCGTGGTCTTCCTTGAAGCGCGCGTCGGCGTTCACGGCCTTGACCACGTCCTGGCAGTCGTCGAAGTTTCCTTCGATGGCGATGTTGAAGATGTTCGGATCCTGGAGCGAGTACATCTGCGCGCGCTGGAAGGCGCTCATGCGGCCGGCGGGCGACAACATGAAGACGTTGACGCGCTCCTTGCCCCGCAGCGCGTGCTCCGCCGCCGAGCCGGTGTCGCCGCTGGTGGCACCGAGGACATTGAGCGTGCGGCCCTGCTTCTCGAGCACGCTCTCGAAGAGCGGGCCCAGGAGTTGCATCGCGATGTCCTTGAAGGCGAGTGTAGGTCCGTTGGACAGGCGCAGGAGATACAGATTGTTCTCGAGCGTTACCAGCGGTGTCACCTCGGGCGTGCCGAACTTCTCGGGCGTGTACGTCGAGGTGACGATCTTCTTCAGCTCCGCGCCGGGAAAGTCGTCGGCGAAGAAACGGATGATCTCGAACGCGAGCTGCGGATACGGCAAGTCGCGCAACGCGTCCATCTTGGGGCGCGTCACGCGCGGCCATTGCTCCGGCACCATGAGGCCGCCGTCCGACCCCAGTCCCTCGAGGAGGATGTCGGTGAAACCTTGTTCGGCGGAATGGCCGCGCGTGCTGACGTACTTCACTTGACGCTCGCCGCCGGCGCTTTGAGCCCGATGCCCTGGCGAACTCTCTCGGCCTTGGCGCCGGCCGTCGTCGAGCCATTGGCCGCCGCGATCTCGTAGAGCTCGATCGCCTTGCGGTAATCCTGCTTCATGCCGCCGTAACCCCACTCGGTGAGCCAGGCCAGGCCTTCCTGCGCGTAGCTGGAGTTGTACTGCGCGCCCATCTTGTAGTCGCTCGCCGCGGCGTCGTACTCCTTGCGCTCGATGTGCGCCCATCCCCGCATCGACCAACCCCAGTTGTTGCGGGGGTAGCGCTCGATGTACAGGGTCGCGAGCGGAATGATCGCCTCGTAATTCTTCCGCTCCTGGTGCATCTTGAGCGCGTCGACCAGGGCCCCGTCGAAGCCGGGGCACAACGGGATGGCCTTCCCGTACCACTCGGCGGCGGCATCGAACCGCTCCAGGTACCAGTAGGCCGAGCCCAGCTCGCCATCGATGGCGTACGCGATATAGCGGGCGTCGTCCTTGGAAAGCCCCTTCGCATCGGCCATCGCGGCCTTCAATTTTTCCGGATTCCCGGACCACTTCGGGTGGGATAGGCGGATCCAGGTGAGGCGCACCTGCAGCGTCTCCGGAAAGGTCTTGAGGGCGCTGCGGTAGAGATCCTCGATGCGATTGTGGGCGTCGCCGTTGGCCGCCTGCATCCACATGCGCATCGAGACCGCAAGCGTCGGCCGGGCCATGAGGTTCTCGGCGCGGCCGAGGTACTCGTAGGCCTTGCGGAATTCGAGCCCCATGGCCTGGAATTGCGAGCTGGACGTCTTCGCGGCGTATTCGCTGCCGCGCATGTTCCAGCCGCGCGCCTCGTAGTACTTTGCCGCGGCGAGGTAGGCCGCCGCGGAGTTCGGAAACTGCCTGATCCAGTCTTCGTGCAGCGGCTCACGTGCCGGATTCCATTTGCGGAAGATCTCGAACCAGCGGCTCAGCTCCTGGTCGGTCATCTTGCCGTCTGCCGCGTCCTTGATGAGCGCATTGAACTGCTTGTCCGCGTCGGCGTAGCGCTTTTCCTCGAGGACTTTCCACCAGGGGTCCATCGAGCGGTTGAAAGCCTGGTACTTCTCGAGGGAATCGCAGAGGGGATATGCCGCGGCGCCCAACGACCAGAGCGCCAGTACCACCGCCAGCAATCGCATCAGAGCAATTCCTCGAGCCGGATGCGGACCACCGGCGACGGGATCGTCGGCAGCGCCTCGATGCGGCGGATCGCCGCGTTCACGTTCTTCTCGGGCGTGACGTGCGTGAGGATCACGACGTCCACCTGGTCCTCGCCCTCGCCCGCTTCCTTCTGGAAGATGGCGTCGATCGAGATCGAGAGGTCGGCGCAGATGCGCGTCACGTCGGCCAGCACGCCGGGGCGGTCGAGGGCGCGCAGGCGCAGGTAATAGCCGCACTCGACGTCGTCCATCGAGAGGATCGGCTCGCTCGAGAGGCGGTCGGGCTGGAACGCGAGGTGCGGGACGCGCTGCTCCGGGTCGGAGGTTGCCATGCGGGTCACGTCGACCAGGTCGGCGACCACCGCGCTGGCGGTCGCCTCGGCGCCGGCGCCGCGGCCGTAGTAGAGGGTGGGCCCCACGGCGTCGCCGTTCACGAGGACGGCGTTCATCACGCCCTCCACGTTAGCGATCAGACGGCGTGCCGGGATGAGGGTCGGATGCACGCGCAATTCGATGCCCTTCTTCGTGCGGCGCGTGATGCCGAGCAGCTTCACGCGGTAGCCGAGGCCCTCGGCGTACTTGAGGTCGATCGCGGTGAGCTTCGAGATTCCCTCGGTGTATGCCTTGTCGAACTGCATCGGGATGCCGAAGGCGATGGCGGCGAGGATCGTGAGCTTGTGCGCGGCATCGATGCCCTCGATGTCGAAGGCGGGATCGGCCTCCGCATAGCCCAGGCGCTGCGCCTCGGCGAGCACCATGTCGAACGGCAGCCCCTTGTCGCGCATCTCCGAGAGGATGTAGTTGCAGGTGCCGTTGATGATCCCGGCGATCCACTCGATGCGATTTGCCGAGAGCCCTTCGCGGATCGACTTGATGATCGGCACGCCGCCCGCGACCGACGCCTCGAACGCGACCATCACGCCCTTCGCCTGCGCGCGCGCGAAGATCTCGGTGCCGTGCTTGGCGAGCAGCGCCTTGTTGGCGGTGACGACGTGCTTGCCAGCGTCGATCGCCTTCAGCACCAGCTCGCGCGCATCCGTATCGCCACCGATGAGCTCCACGACGATGTCGATGTCGGGGCGCGCGACGATCTCGCCGGCGCGGTCGACGAGCTCGATGCCGTCGAGCGAGACGCTGCGGGGCTTCTTGACGTCGCGCGCCCCCGCGACCTTGATGACGATGTCGCGGCCGGCGCGGCGCGCGATCTCTTCGCGGTTGCGGCGCAGCACCTCGATCGTGCCGCCGCCGACCGTGCCCAGGCCGAGGAGGCCAACGTTGATGGGTTTCACGTGAGCTTTACGCCGGTGACGCGCGACGAGATCTTCTTGAGGAAGTGGAAGGAGGTGATGGTGAGGCCCTCCCGGAAATAGAACTGGTGCGCGCGCTGGCGGGTGGTGCCGGAGTCGAGCGCGAACGTGTCGCAGCCCCGCTCCTTCGCGATGCGCTGCATGTGCTCGAGGAGCGCGTGCCCAACGCCCTTCGAGCGCTGGGTCTCGTCGGTCACCAGGTCGTCGCAGTAGAGCTCGCGGCCCGAATGGGTGCGCTCGCAGATGCGCCACAGGGTGACGCCCAGGACCTCGCCGTTCTCCACCGCGGCGGCCATCTCGACGCCGCTCGCGCAGACTTCCTTCACGCGTGCCACGTAATCGGTGAGATGCGGACGAAGCTGCTTGTGGACGCGCTCGGATGCCGTGAGGAGCTTCTCGTCGATCACCGCGCCGCGTGCGTCGGTGATCGCCTTCACCACGATGCTCATTTCAGGCCGTCCTTGCGGAACATCTCCTTCACGCCGCGAACGGCCTGGCGCAACCGGTTCTCGTTCTCGATGAGGGCGATGCGCACGTGGTCGTCGCCGTAGTCGCCGAAGCCCACGCCCGGCGCCACCGCGATCTTCGCGTCCCTGAGGAGCTTCTTCGCGAACTCGATCGAGCCCATGGCGCGGTACTGCTCGGGGATCTGCGCCCACACGTACATGGAGGCCTTCGGCTTCTCCACCATCCAGCCCGCCTCGTGCAGGCCCTTCACCATCACGTCCCGGCGGCTCTCGTACTTGGCGCGGATCTCCTCGACGCACTCCTGCGGGCCGTCGAGCGCCGCGATGGCCGCGACCTGCAGCGGCGTGAAGGTGCCGTAGTCGTGGTAGCTCTTGATGCGGGCGAGCGCGTTCACGAGCTCGGGGTTGCCGACCATGAAGCCGATGCGCCAGCCCGCCATGTTGTAGCTCTTCGACATGGTGAAGAACTCGACCGCGACGTCCTTGGCACCCGGCACCTGCATGATCGACGGCGCCTTCCAGCCGTCGAACGTGATGTCGGCGTATGCGAGGTCGTGGACGACGAGGATGCCGTGCTGGCGCGCAAGGGCGACGATCTTCTCGAAGAAGTCGAGCTCGACGCACTTCGCCGTCGGGTTCGACGGGAAGCCGAGGATCATCATCTTGGGCTTGGGGAAGAGCTCGCGGATGGCGCGCTCGGCCTCTTCGAAGAAGTCCACGCCCGGCGTCATGCGCACCGAACGGATGTCGGCGCCGGCGATCACCGCGCCGTAGATGTGGATCGGGTAGCTCGGGTTGGGAACGAGGACCGTGTCGCCGCGGTCCAGGGTGGCGAGCATCAGGTGCGCCAGCCCTTCCTTGGAGCCGATGGTGACGATGGCCTCGCGGTCCATGTCGATGTCGATGTCCCAGCGGCGCTTGTACCAGCTGGAGATCGCCTTGCGCAGCCGCGGGATGCCTTTGGAAACGGAGTAACCGTGCGTATCCTCGCGTTGGGCGACCTCGACCAGCTTGTCCACGATGTGGCGCGGGGTGGCGCCGTCGGGATTGCCCATGGACAGGTCGATGATGTCCTCGCCGGCTCGCCGGGCCGCCATCTTCAGCTCGTTGGTGATGTTGAAGACGTAGGGCGGCAGGCGCTTGATGCGCGAGAATTCGGGGACCATCGGCTTGGACGAGTCGTTCAGGTTCATGGGCTACCTTGGTGTCGCTCTTCGAAGATGCTGCGCTGCAATAGATCCACCATTCTAGCAGGGTCCAAAACGGGGATAAGTACTTGAAAATCGAGCGCGAACAGGCCGAGGGCCGGAACATGTTCACGGGCTACGGCGAGGGCTACGTGGCGGTCAACGGCACGCGCCATTCGTCGAGCCTCGTCGTGGGCGCGAACCAGCTCATCGTCGACTGGCCGGTGGGCTCGATCCTGGCGATCGCGGCCGACCACCTTGCGGCGATCATCCAGCTCAAGCCCGAGATCGTCCTCCTCGGCACCGGGCGCGCCTTCGCGTTCCCCGAGCCCCGCCTTCTTGCGCCGCTTCACAACGCGCGCATCGGCGTCGAGGTGATGGACTCCGCCGCCGCGTGCAGGACCTACAACATCCTGATGGGCGAGGGCCGCAACGTCGTCGCGGCCCTCATACTCGATTAATGGGGTCAGACTCCAATTATCAGGCGAGGGAGCGCAGCTCCCGCAGCAGCACCGACAGGACCGCGAGGTCGAGCGTGCCCTGCTGGCGCTTCATCTCCTCGATCATCGATTTGAGGCGCGCGATCGCGGGCGCATAGCGCTCGCGCCACGCGGCGAGCATCGTCGCGGGATCAGGCGACTCGGAGAGCTTCGCCACCGTGGAGGTGAGCGCCCGTTGCTGGCTCGCGAGGTCGTCGCGTAGCGCGTTGCGGGCGAGCGCCTGCCAGTTGGTGTCGGTCGGCAGCTGCGTGATGCGGTCGGCGAACCAGCGAAGCTCGAGCTCGCCCACGAGCGCGAAGTAGAGCGACGCCGCCGACTCCACGGTCTTCTTCTGGTCGACCGCGACCTCGGTCACGTCGAGGACGGCATAGAGCGCGCCCAGGCTTGCGACCCGTTCGGCCACCTCGCGGGGCACGCCTTCGGCAGTGAACTTGGTGACCGTCGCTTCCCACGCAGCGCGGTCGCCTTCCGAGAGGATCTTCGGCACCTGCCCGCGCAGCTTCTCCAGGGCCGGCCGGAAGATCTCGAGCACGCTCGCGATCGGCATCTTCTCGCGGCGCCGGCGCAGGAACCACAGCGCCCCGCGCACCACCAGGCGGCCGACTTCCACCAGCATCTCGTATTGCAGCTGGGCCGGGACCTTGTTGTCGAGCGCGTCGATCGAGGACCACAGCGCGTCGAGGCCGAAGATGTCGCGCACCAGCACGTAGGCGCGGGTCACCTCCTCCGCCGAGGCTCCGGTCTCCTGGATCATGCGGTGCACGAACACGCTGCCGGTGCGGTTGATCATCGTGTTCGTCACGACGGTCGCGATGATCTCGCGCTTGAGCGGATGCCGCGGCATGAGGTCCGCGTACTTCTTCTGCAGCATCGGCGGGAAGTAGCCGACCAGCGCCCGGGCGACGTACTCGTCGTCGACCAGCGTGCCGACGAGGAGGTCGTCGAAGAGGCTCATCTTCGAGTACGCGAGCAGCACGGCGCGCTCGGGGCCGGTGAGGCCCTGCTTCGCGGCGCGGCGCTCGGCAATCTCGTCATCCGACGGCAGGAACTCCACCGCGCGGTTGAGGCGCCCCGCCTTCTCGAGCACGCGGATGAACTCCGCCTGCGAGTCGAGGAGCTTCTCGCCGCGCACGCCGCCCACCGACAGCGACTGCGTCTGGAAGTAGTTGTCCTCGAGCACCAGCCGGCCCACGTCGTCGGTCATCTCGGCGAGCAGCTTGTTGCGCTGCTTGAGCGTCATCTCGCCGTCCTGCATCACGATCCCGGTGAGGATCTTGATGTTGACCTCGTGGTCGGAGCAGTCCACGCCCGCCGAGTTGTCGATGGCGTCGGTGAAGACCCGTCCACCGCGCTCGGCGAACTCGATGCGGCCCAGCTGCGTGAATCCGAGGTTGCCGCCCTCGCCCACCACCTTGCAGCGCAGGTCCGCGCCGTTCACGCGGATGGCGTCGTTGGCACGATCGCCCACCTCGGCGTTGCTCTGGCGCTGCGACTTTACGTACGTGCCGATGCCGCCGTTGTAGAGCAGGTCGACCGGCGCCTTGAGGATCAGCTTGAGGAGGTCCGGGGGCGTGAAGTCACCGGCCGCGATGCCGAGGACCGCAGCCGCTTCGGGCGAAACGGGGATCGACTTCGCGCTGCGCGGGAAGACGCCGCCGCCCTTCGAGATGAGCTTCTTGTCGTAGTCGTCCCACGACGAGCGCGGCAGCGCGAACATGCGCTCGCGCTCGACGAAGCTCTTCTCGATGTCGGGAGACGGGTCGAGGAAGATGTGGCGATGGTCGAACGCGACCACGAGCTTGATATGGCGCGACAGCAGCATGCCGTTGCCGAACACGTCGCCCGACATGTCGCCGATGCCCGCAACCGTGAAGTCCTGGGTCTGCGTGTCGATGCCCATCTCGCGGAAGTGGCGCTTCACGCTTTCCCATGCGCCCTTCGCGGTGATGCCCATCTTCTTGTGGTCGTAGCCGACGCTGCCGCCCGAGGCGAACGCGTCGCCCAGCCAGAAGCCGTATTCCTCGCTCACGCCGTTGGCGTAGTCGGAGAACGTGGCGGTGCCCTTGTCCGCGGCGACCACCAGGTACGGATCGTCCGGATCGTGGCGCATGACGTCCTTCGGCGGCACGACCTTGCCCTGCACCAGGTTGTCGGTCACGTCGAGCAGCCCGCTCAGGAAGTTCTTGTAGCAGGCGATGCCTTCCTTGAGGTACGCGTCGCGATCGCTCATCGGCGGCGCGGCCTTCAGCACGAAGCCGCCCTTCGATCCCACCGGCACGATCACCACGTTCTTCACCTGCTGCGCCTTCACCAGGCCCAGCACCTCGGTGCGGAAATCTTCCGGCCGGTCCGACCAGCGCAGGCCGCCGCGCGCCACCTTGCCGAAGCGCAGGTGGATCGCCTCGAAGCGGGTCGAGTACACGAAGATCTCGAAGAGCGGCCTCGGCTCGGGCAGCTCCGGCACTTCCTTCGAGGAGAACTTGAGGGAGAGGTACGGCTTGCGGGCACCGTCGCCGCCGCGCACCCAGTGGTTCGTGCGCTGCGTGGCCCGCATGAGGTACAGGAAGCGGCGCAGGATCCGGTCCTCGTCCGCGACCGTCACCGCGTTGAGCGCCTCGCGGATCTCGTCGTTCAGCTTCTGCTGGACCTCGTCGCGCTTGTCGCCGCGCTTCGGGTCGAAGCGCGCGTGGAAGAAGCTCACGAGCTTCGACGTAATGCCCGGGTGTGCGGCGAGGGTCTGCTCGATATAGCTCTGGCTGTAGGTGAAGCCCGCCTGCTTGAGGTACTTGGCGTAGGCGCGCAGCACCATCACGTCGTCGGCGGGGAGGACCGCGAGCGGTGTGAGGCGGTTGAAGCCGTCGTTCTCGATTTCCTTGCGGGCGACCTTGGCGAGCGCCTCCTCGGTGATCGCCTTCACGCCCTCGACGTCGGGGATCGCGCGGGCGCTCTTCATGCCGAAGTCGTGGATGAAGACGGACTCGCCCTCGCCGCGCTCGATCTCGTACGAGACCTCGTCCAGCACCTCGAGGCCCATGTTCTCCAGCACCGGGAGGCTCTGCGAAAGCGGCACCGGGGCACCGAGACGGAAGACGCGCAGGCGCACCGTGCGCTCGTCGCTTTCCACCGGGCGGTAGAGGCTCACGCTGAAAGTATTTGCGGCGTCCAGCTTCTCCATCACCGCGAGGTCGCGCACCGCGGCGCGCGGCGACACCGTGTCGCGATAGGCGACCGGGAAAGCGCCGCCGTAACGGCGCAGCGCCACCGTGGCGCGCTCTTCCCCGAGAGCCTCGACCAGCGCGCCCTTGAGGTCGTCGTCCCAACGGCGGATCGACTGGGCGATGTCGGCCTCGATGGCGTGGATGTCGTAGTCGGGCGCTTCCTTGGGCGAGGCGCGCACCAGGAGGTGCATGCGCATCAGCACCGTTTCGGAGAGCTGCACCGTGAACTCGACGCTGGTGCCGTTGAGGTGCCTGCGCAGGATCTCCTGCACCTTCATGCGCACGTCGGTATTGAAATTCTCGCGCGGGATGTACACGAGGCACGAGTAGAAGCGGCCGTACACATCGCGGCGGACGAAGACGCGCGTCTTGCGGCGGTCGCCCAGGC
>Ga0207686_10000802_pt1 | contig 19287 bp, 17 predicted proteins | sample KBSM24metaG_FD_184396 | JGI IMG/M metagenome (GOLD analysis project Ga0207686, IMG submission 184396) | Miscanthus rhizosphere microbial communities from Kellogg Biological Station, Michigan, USA - KBS M2-4 metaG (SPAdes) (version 2) | ecosystem: Host-associated > Plants > Roots > Rhizosphere >...
TGGAGGCGCAAAAAATATTTGGACAATCGGGCCAGAAAGATTCAGAATGGCGCGCGCTTCTAATTGCTGCCCGCGCGAGCGATGCCGGGGGCGACAAATCGGCCGCACGTGACTATGCTGCGCGAGCCGATGCCGCTTGCAACGCGTTGCGGCAGATTTGGGGCGCTGACAGCTACGAGAGTTATTTGCGGAGGCCTGACATTCAGATGTATCGAAACCAGCTAATGCAATTACGCGCGTAGTGTACATCTACAAACTTCAGCTCAAAGAAAAGGAGAACCAACATGACTTTCCCTTCGACCATCCTCTTTGCAGGTAACCCCGATGATCCCGGCGGTGGCAGTGGCGGACGCAAACGACCGGCTCCAAAGAAGACAAAAAAGAAAGCAACCAAGAAGAGATAGTTGCCGGCAACCAGTTAACCGCCGTTGGCGTTAAGGTCGCCTGACTAACAGCGCCAACGGTGCTTTCCATTCCACTACCTGTCTCACAAACCGTGCTCGATCAGGAAACAAATAGTGCTGCCACGTTCGTCGATATCGAACGCGCCAGTGCGATGACGCCGCTGACGAAGTTTCTGGAGTCCGCCCAACGTACCAGCCATTTGAGTCGCGAACACCGACTGCGAATCGTCGAGCAGGCGCTGCTATTACTTGAAATGAATTACGTGCACCTGCCACTGAAGCAGGCGATGCATGCAGTCAATCCGATTCAGCGGCTGAAGCTGCTCAAATATCGCCTGGACACCAGGGGCAGCAAGCTGGAACCGGTGATGCACTTTCATAATCGGATGCTGGACATATTCGCCTCGCTCCGTGATGTGCATACCTGTTATTACCTGCCGGCGCCGTTTGCCCTTCAGGTCGCTTTTCTTCCGTTTCTGGTTGAGCAATGCTTCGAACGGGAGACCGGCCGCGACCGAACCGAAAAGTTTTTGGTTTCGCGCGTGATGCCCCACCTGCTCGGTGAAAGCGCGCTGGCCGGATCGAGCGCGGTCTTTTTCGAAGAAGGAATCGAAGCTCTCTGTTGGAATGGCGTACCTATTCGGCGCGTCATTGAATTGAACGGCGAGAACCAGGCCGGCAGCAATCCCGAAGCGCGACTGGCGCGAGGACTCGACAATCTCACCGTCCGGCCGCTGGAAACGATGTTGCCGCCGGACGAGAAATGGGTCGACCTAACGTACAGATCAAAGGCCGGCGAGGTGCTTACGCAGCGATTTGAATGGCGGGTCTATGACTCATCTGCCGAGTCCTCGGGGTCCGTGTCAGCCGAGAAGAAGCGCGCCGCCACCGATATCAAGAAAACAAAAACGAATCAGTTCAAAAAGACTTTTTTTGCGCAACCGCGTCCCGTCAAAGTCCGCCAGGCCTTCAAACAAAATTTCTACGCTGAAACCCGCGTAGTCGGTGGTCGCGAATACGGCTACGTGCGGCTGTTCAGTTTTGATGTAGAAGACAAGACCAAGGTCATCGAGCAATTCATCCAGGAAATGCGTCGGGTGATCACCGCAGACAATTTTCCCCAGGAAGGCCTGATTCTCGATGTGCGCGGCAATCCGGGCGGCACTATCAGGGCCGGCGAGCGGCTGCTCCAGATATTCACACCTCGGCGGATCAAGCCCGAACCATTCGAATTTATTAACACACCGCTCAACCTGGAGATTTGCCGACGGGCGCCGAAGGGCTACGGCCTCTTACGCTGGGCGGCGTCGATTGCTGAATCTGTGCAAACCGGCGCTACCTATTCTATGGGCTTCCCGCTTCAATCCGAGGAGTATTACAACGATATTGGGCAGGTCTACTACGGTCCGGTAATTCTGATTACCGACGCTCTGTCCTATAGCACCACCGACATTTTTGCCGCGGGTTTTCAGGACCATCAGATTGGTGAAATTCTCGGCACCAGTGACAACACCGGCGCGGGTGGGGCGAACATGTGGGACTACGACGACTTGATTGACGTTTTGGGGACGGGCGCTAAGTCCGGGTTCAAATCTTTGCCAGGCGGGGCTACGTTTCAACTGGCGCTGCGTCGCAGTGTGCGCGTGGGTGAACGCGAGGGCCGCCCTTTGGAAGAGTTGGGAATCACTCCCGATCACCGCCACTACATGACCAGGCGAGATCTCATGAGACGTAATGCAGATCTCATCGCGAAAGCGGCTCGCATTATGGCGAGAAAGCCGGTCTATTCGCTGTTGGTGAAGCAGGCCAAAAGTAAAAAGTACGCCCTGAGCGTTGAAGCTTCTTCGAAGGTTCTGGCGCGCGATCGGCAAAAGAAAATCGCGCGTGTGGATATATCGGTGAGAGGGAGGCCTTACAAGACCTTGGATGCGGTGAACGGCGCGATCCCGCGGACGTTAGTCGCGTTGAAAACATCGACCGCCGCGAAGAATTGTTTGGTTCAAGCTTTTGACCATGAGAATAATCTAGTCGCGATCTGCCGTCACCCGCGTTCGTAACGGCAAACTCACTGTTGCTCGTTCGTGGCGCACTTTTTTAATCCAACTCGCCTAATCTATACAACTCTTTCGCGAAGTGGCCTGCGATTCCCGACACTTTATGCCTGGGGAGGTCAGCAGAGTTTCAGGGGTGGGCGATAACCAGTAAGGTCTTGGCTCGGTTAAGCACGCAGTTGAGGGCGCGACGAAGGTTCTCTGGATCGAGGGCGGCAAAGCTCTCATCGAGCACGACGAGGTCAGCCCGCTGCAAGAGGGCGCGGGCGATGAAGAGCCGGCTACGCTCGCCGTGTGAGAGTTGCCAACCGCTTTCGCCAACCATCTGTTCGAAGCCGCCGGGCATGCGCGCCAATAATTCACCGAGCCCGAGTTCGTGACAGATCGCTTCGGCCGCCGCGAGGTCTTCAAGCCGCGGCGGCCAGCGTCGTCCCATTAGCAGGTTGAAGGAAAAGGTTTCGGTCAGTACGTGGTTCTCGTGAAACTGCGGCGCAGCCACCACGCGCCGTCGCCAGCCGTCGAGGCCGAGCGTCTGGCGGTCAAGGCCATTGAGCAACAGGAGTCCAGAGTCGGGCCGGCGCAGACCGGTGAGCAGTGACGCGAGCGTTGACTTGCCGCCGCCTGACGCACCTTCGAGTAGCAGCCTGTCGCCGCTGAAGATTTGCAAACGACAATCACGCAACACCGGCTCATCATCCGCGCGATAGCGAAAGACAAGGTCGTGTGCCTCAACGACTGGTTGGGCTTCGTGATCGATGCCAGTGCCGTAGGGCGCGGGCGTCGTATAGGACGGGACGCCGACTTGATCGGGCCGCGCGTTGGCCTTGAAGAGCGGCGCGACCTTCTGCCAGGCGACGCCCGCGCCCGCGAGGGATGTGACACTCTCTGCCAACTTGCTCAGCGCGCGAAAGACTAAGAGGATGCCCCCGAAACTCACGGCGAGCGACGCGGTGGAGCTATTGCCAGAGGCGTAAGCGGGCGCGAGCGCGGCGACACTCAAGACGAGCCAACCACGGGGCACAACGGCAGCGAGTTGCGCGGCAATGCGATCCAGCCATGCCGACAACGAGAGATAATGTTCGAGCGACTGATCCTCGCCATCGTGCCAATGTTCACACGCTTGCTGCGCGAGGCGCGTGCGATGTCCCACCATGACTTCAACGAGGCTATGCGTTAGGCGCAGACGCGCTTCCGTCCAGGTGAGGCGGCGACGGTAGTAAATCCAACCAAGCGCGAGGACCAGCGCAACCCAGCCCGCGAGCAACACGACATGCAGCCAACCGCCCGCGCCTGTCCAAAGCACCCACGCGCCCAACACCAGCTCAAGCGCAGCGACAACCCCGAGTAGTCCCCCGCTTAGCGCAAGCATCTCGACTGCATCGCCTTCGAAGACGCGGCCCAGGAGATGACCGACGCCCTCGTAGCGAATCTCTTCCGGCTCAAGTTTGAGGGCGCCGTGTAGCAGACGCTGTTTGAGTAGTCCGCCCGCGCCGATGGCAAAGAGTCCCGCCGACCAGGTCTCAAGCAGACGCAGGGGAATGATCGTCACCAGTAGCAGCCCCCACGCGACGAGCAGTCCGCGGTCGAGTCGTCCGCCGAGCGCTGCCTGCCCGATCAGCAACCACGAAAGCAACCAGAGCACGTATTGGGCGATGTGGGCGCCGGCGAACAGAGTGATGCGACGGCCGAGGTGCGCATGGCGCGCTCGTTGCCGGAGCGATGCGCCGGGCGCATGACGCAAATGCCAGCGGTCGCTGATCCACTTTTGTCCCAGCCTCTCTTTCAACATCGCCGCACGCGCCCCGGCGTGCCGGCGCTGAGGCACACCGATCTCTGTGAGCAACCGATTTATTTCTTCTATCAACGGCGCTTCAGCTTTTACGCATAACAAGGCGCGGACAGCGTCAGCGTGCACGTGCTGCACCGATAGATCAGGAGCGATAAGGCGGACCGAGCCTCTGTGTGCACTGAGGAGAGCAAAGAAGCGCGGCGCATCATCACTGGGCAGACGAATGATTGTGGGCGCGTCTGCGTCGCTCAAGACTTGATCGACATCGCGGTAACGAAACGGCGTCGGCTCGGCCTCAAATCCAAGCCAGCTTGCGCTTGACTCGATCCATTGGCCGAGCAACTCGCCACCCGCACGCGCAACGTACAAAGGCGGCGGTTCGGCCTCGACGGCGCGGGGCGCTAGTCCGCTTAGGCGCGCCAACGCTTCCAGCGCACGATGCAGCGAAGCCGCTGGCCAGGTTAATTGTGAAACGTCATTCATCGCGGGACAGTCGCAACAGAATTCATTGATTGAATGCAGTTCAAGGGCGCACGCACGCGCCAAGGCGCAATCTTAAACACCGATCAAGTTCACGTCTCCGCTCTCTGACACATGCTTTTCGCGCAACAGTAAACGCCGCCACTCTGTGCTCGCCCACATGCCTGTGCGCACCTCTTCTTCGGCGGCAAGCAAGGCGCTATAACGCGAGTCCGCGCGCGCAGCGAGTTGTTCGGGATGATCGTCTTCGACGATACGTCCTTCATGGATGACAACGACTCGCGGGAAGGTGCGTGTCTCGCTCACATCGTGCGTGATGCAGAGTAGCGTGGCATTGCGCCAATGTTCGCGCGCGCTCGCGAGCAGACGACGGCGGCGCTCTCGTTCGAGGCCGCGGAACGGTTCATCGAGAATTACAAGCCGCGCATGTGCCCGCAGCATTGCGCGCCCCAAACGCACACGCTGTCCTTGACCGCCGGAAACAAGCGCGCCGCCTTCGCCGAGCGGAGTCTGCAAACCGTCGGGCAGTCGCTCGAGCACATCGAGCAGATCTGCGAGTTTGAGCACGCGATTAATTGCCGGTGCATCGTCTGTGCTCGCGCCGTAGCGAATGTTTTCAATGAAAGTGCGGTTCCAGAGCTGCACGGTTGGATCAACCCAGGCGGTCTCGCGGCGCAACTGTTCAAGCCGGCGCCCGCGCAAACGTTCGCCGCCAACATCGACGCGCCCGTCCGCTGGTTTGTGCCAGCCCAACAAAATGCCGACGAGGCTCGACTTGCCCGCGCCCGAAGAGCCGATGATAGCGATGTGCTCGCCTGCATCAATGCGTAGATTGATCTGTTCGAGGATGGTGTGACCGGCAGCGCGCACGCTCACGTTTGCAAAGACAACTGACAATCCACGCGAAGCGGCGCTCAACTCACCCGCGTTTCCATTCGGCTCACCTACTTGCGGCGCAACAACCAACGAGTCGTGGGGTGGCGCTTGAACAAGGGCATCTTCTTCCGCACCTTTCATGGCTGCGCTTTCCGCCAACGCGATCGCTTCTTGCGCGTCCATCTCTTCATCCGCTTCGGTCTCTTCGATCGCGCCGAGTGGTTCGAGCAGCCGGAGCGTGACGTTGCGAAAGTTTGGATACTGTCGTGCAATGAGACCAATTTCCTGGCCCAGCACGGGCAGGCTCATGACCCAATAGACAAACAGCAACAGTCCGCCCGACTCGCCCGCGCGTGCGACGTAGTTAATGACCAGCCACGCCGATAATCCAAAGCCCGCCGCAAGTTGCAACGCTTCGACGGCAACGACCGCGCGTTGCAAGCCTAGTCCGGCGCTTGCCCACTCGATGAGCAGATTCTCATGTGCGCGCCGGATTGCTCGCTCAGCCGCGTGCGCGCGCACGGCGAACAGACCGATGAGCGAGTCGAGATAGAAGCGACTCAAGCCGCCCGCGTGATTGCGCACGCGCAGGTTGCGTTCGACGAGGATGGGTTGCGCGGCGAGCGGAATGGCAACGGCGAGCATGGCGGCGAGTGTGGCCAGGGGCGCGCTCGGCGGGTCAAGCCAGATGATGCCGAGCAAGGTCAAGACGAGCGAGAAGCTCAAGCGCAAGAACTGGGCGCCAAGCACCGGCAGCATGCGCAGCAAAAAGACTGTGTGGCTGCGCTCGGTCATGTCTGAGGTTAGGCGGCTGTGGAAGTAGCGGTCGCCGAGACGCGGTATCTTGTCCATGAAAAGCATGCGCAAGCGCGTATCAAGTCGTCGCCCCATGCGCAGGACTGTCGCTACGACCGGTAACTCGAGAACGAGCAGCGCCACCAGGAAGAGGACAAGCGCGCCGATTGCGCCGAGTCGTTGGCCCGAAAGATTCAACTCGTGCCCGATGTCGAACAGCCCTCGAAAAATCAGCGCCTCGATGACTGTGCCGGCAGCGGCGACGGCAAGCGAGAAGAGCAGCACGAGCGGTGTAAGCAGACCATCAGCGCGCAGGATGCGAAGCAGATAGAGGCCTGGGCGGGTCGGCTTCTCGGCCAGCGCCGCGACTAATTCAGGTGGCAGCGCCGTTTTTGCTTGAGTCTCCGCTTGCACCTCACTCGCAGCAGACGCGTCGTCCGGTTTCGTCGCCCCCTTTGCGTCCTGCGCCGCGTGTTCGTTTGCTATTCGCCCGCGCACGCGCACAAGCACGGCGCCGCGCAACAGGACTTGCTCTGCGCCGTCCTCTGCCGCCGGTGCGGCTTGCGCCGACCAGAACTCTGCCGGGATCTTCGCACCCGGCTCGCTATCACCTGCGCGGATCGCGAAGTGTTCGACGACGCGCGCAGCTTGTCGCCCGCGTTTGATGGCGCCGGAGCGCACGATTGCCCTGGTCATTCGCGTGGCTGCGTCGAGCGCCGCGAGTGGCCTCCAGTTTTCATCTGCGAGCGCGTCTTTGAGCAGATGCTGCGCCGTTTGTGCCCTGACTCCGACCTCCGCGAGTCGTTGTTTGAGGGCCACGGTGAAAGCGGGCGAGCCGGCCCACTCGCGCCAATGCGCCGCCGGCACGGGCATCGTGTGGATGTAAACCTCTTCGAGAAATTTACGGGACGTCAACCAGCGACGGCCTACGGCCGGATCCATCAACTGCATGAAGCGACCCATGCGCCGCCATGCGACTAGGAAATGAGTGAGGTTGTTGGCGCGGCGCACGACGATGACCGCGGGTAGAGGCTCGAGACCGGGAAGCAACAGATGATCGAGCGGGATCAAGACCTGCTCGGCGTCAAGGCCGAGTTGAATCGCGACCTCCTCCATCGTATCAATCGAGGTGCCGTCAACATCAGTCTGACAAGCTTCACGCAGCCGCCCGTAGCTCGCGTTGATCCGAAAGCCTGCGAGCAGACATTTCAAAGACGCAGGGCCGCAGTCCATCGCCGAGGTCTGCACGACTTCGGCGACGAAAAGCTGCCGTCTGGTTTGTTTGCCGAGCACTTGAAACTTCAGCTTGCGTATTCAGAATTTGGGTACAAGAAGGTAGCCGGACGTTCCACATCCGGAGGGTCGAATGACTCATCCGCGCCCTGAGGGTGCGCCATGAATGCAATCTGCTCCAGACTTGTTGCGCCTCCGGGGCAGCAACCTCTTATTGACTAACGGCCAATTTCTTTCGCCGGATGCGAGAGAATTTTTACGGTGCGCAAGAGCAGGGTGGCAGGCGTGACCTGTTCGACTTCGATTTCGACCGTGCCGGGCAGACCGTGTTGGACGGGGATTACAGAAGCAGGGTCGTTGCGCACCGCTAGTTCAACTCGGATTTTGTCATTGCGCACTTCACTAGCAACCTTGGTGACAATGGCAGCGATGCTGCCGTATTGCGTCCAGGGAAAACCGGTCAGACGTAAGCGGGCGCCCTGCCCGTTGCGGACGCGCCCCAGGGCAGATGGCGGAAACTCTGCGATGATCCTCAACTCGCCCGGCGGTAAGATCGTGCCGAGCTTGTCGCCTTCGCGCACGACTGCGCCCATCTTTGAAGTTGTGACCTCGCCGAGTTGGCCGCTGGCAGGTGCGCGGATCGTTCTGCGTTCGATTTCGTTTTGCAACCGCTCGATGGTTGCGGCCGTAGTGGCGCGTTGACCCTCAAGCTCCGTCGTCTCGCGCAGGAGTTTGTCTATGCGTATGCGGCGCTCGGTCTCTTGCGTGCGTTGCTCGCGCTCGAGTTTCGCGGCGTTCTGCTGGAGGCCCTCGACCCCAGCGCGCCGGCTCCTGGCTTCGGCTTTGACGCGCAAGACTTCCAGGTCGGCAATGACCCCTTGTTTGAGGAGTCCTTCAAGGCGGCGCGCTTCCTCTTCGGAGTATTGCGCGCCAGCTTCGCCTTCGGCGATACGCGCGCGGGCTTCTTCAAGTGCCACACGGTTCGCTTGCCGCGCATCCTCGATCGCCTGTTTTTCGCCGGCGACCTCATGGGCGAGTGCTTCGATCTGCGGCGCGAGGCTGCCGAGGCGCGCGCGGGATTCGTCGAGTCGGTGCTGTTGCTCGTCTGTGTCCAATTGCAAGAGCACGTCACCCTCTTTGATCTCTTGCCCGAGTTTGAGTCCGGTGCTGACGACGCGCCCGGCGGCAGAGGACTCGACCGCGTAACCTTCTCGCTCCGCTTCAAGCCTTGCCTCGGTCGTCACTTCGTAGAGTGTGACGCGCGCATAGAAAAACCATACAGCCCACGCACCGAGGATGAGAAACGCGACGGCCAGACCTGCGAGCGAGCGACGGGAGTTCTCCGCGGCGAGCGAGCGCATGAAACGCGCGAAGGTGATGGCGGTTTGGGCGCCGGCTTTGAGGTTGGTCTTCACGGGGCTAACCAATTACCGTTCGCTGCTTGTGCACTCGGCACTCTTAGCGCGGTAATCAAGGGCGGCGGGCAGAATTTGAGGGGCGAGTCTCTTCAGAGCCCGCCCCTCAGTTATGGGTAGGTGAATCCATTTAGCGATTCGTATCCCCCAGTAATGAACTCAGATCAACCGCCGCCTGGATCGCCGGTATCGGTGCCGCCTGCTTTTACGTTAGTTCTTACCTTCATTGGGATTCTCCTTTCTGGCAAGCTTGTAAGGCAGCGGGACTATATTCCCGGTCCCCAGCTTTGTCAATAATTTTTGCTGCCTCCCCTGGGGACAAACGCGGATCGATCAGGGGTGCGAAAACAGGTTGCCGGCCAGGCCGTCACCCCGTTCGTTCTGCTTCTGCAATCCAACCGAAACAGTGAACGTGATATCCTCGGATTTCGCGAGATCGATTGGCTTTGAAAAACGTTCACGCGCAATCAAATACTGCCTTGTCGGAACAGATTCAGATCAACTGCACCGTTAATGACGAACCCCGGAAGCTCGGGGCCTATCCGATGGCGCGGCTGCTGGATGTCTTGCGCGAGCAACTGAATCTTACCGGCACCAAAGAAGGTTGTGGCGAAGGCGAGTGCGGCGCGTGCAGTGTCTTGCTCGATGGGCAACTGGTAAACAGTTGTCTCGTGCCCGTCGCCCAAGTCGCAGGATGCTCGATCAAAACGATCGAAGGCATAGCGATTAGCGAGACCCAGTTACACGCCGTGCAGCAAGCCTTCATTGAATGCGGTGGTGCGCAGTGCGGCATCTGCACGCCGGGAATGGTAATCGCGGCAGTCAGTCTGCTGGAGCAGAACCCACAACCTGACGAAGCGGCCATTCGCGAGGGCCTTGCGGGAAATCTCTGCCGCTGCACGGGCTACATGAAGATTTTCGAGTCTGTCGTGCGAGCCTGTGAGCGCACGTAAACGAATGGAGACGGCGAACCAAACAGATGAGAGCCTACGTCCCCGCCTATCAACTCGCCTCACCTGCAAATCTTGCTGAGGCTCTGGACTTGCTCGCGGCAGACAACGGCGCGTGGAAGCCGTTCGCCGGCGGCACCGATCTCATGGTGCTGCTCGAGGCCGGCAAGCTGCCGCACCGGAATTACGTCAACATCTGGAACTTGAAAGAGCTGCGCGGAATTGAAGTCACCGATCAGACAGTGACCTTGAGAGCGCTGACTACCTATACCGATGTGCAGGCCCATCCGGTATTGCGCGCAGAGTTTCCGATGCTCTGCCAGGCCGCGAAGGAGACGGGCGGTATGGCGATTCAAAATCGCGGCACGATTGGCGGCAACATCGCCAATGCTTCACCCGCCGCCGATTCACCGCCGGCGTTACTTGCTTATGACGCGGAACTCGAACTGATCTCGAAGGCCGGCACGAGAAGGATTCCGTATGCCAAATTCCATCGCGGTTATAAACAAATGGACTTGCGCGCGGACGAGTTGGTGACCGCGATTCATCTCCCGCGTGGCCGGCAGACGCGCATGCATTACTATCGCAAAGTCGGCACGCGTAAGGCCCAGGCGATTTCAAAGGTGTGCTTTGCCGGCGTGGCTGAAATCGCGAACCACACGATCACGCGCGTGCGGATTGCCCTGGGCAGCGTTGCGCCCATTCCGATTCGTTGTGAACAGACGGAAGCAGCGCTCGATAACCGGCCGCTGAATGATGAAACCATCAAACTTGGCGTGGCGACACTCGCTAGTGAAATCGCACCCATCGATGACATTCGCTCGACGCGCGATTATCGTCTGCGTGTCTCATTAAATCTGCTACAGGACTTTCTGCAGCGAGGTCAATAAACTCATCCGCAGATTTCGCAGATACGCGTACCAGTCCGACTGGGTTACAATCGCGCCTCACCCTGCATGAAGGTCATCGCGCCCCCAGCAAAGCGTTGTTCTTTGGCTGCGATTGCGGCGCTGCTTCTTTTTTCGTGCGCACGCTCTCAGACACTCAAAGAACCCGTTAATCTGCTGGTCCTCGGGGATTCGATTTCGTGGGGCCAGGGCCTGCGCGACGATCACAAAGCGTCTTACCTGGTGAAGCTCTGGCTGGAGCAGCAGACCGGTCGCGAAGTTCGACAGACCATGGAGGCGCATTCCGGCGCTGTTATCGGTCCCAGCGAAAGCTCTACAGAACCGGGGGCGCGCGATCTCACGCTGCAACTCGACGGCGAATTAAGCCGTGCCGATCCGACCATCAATGAGCAGGTCGATTATGCGGTGAAAGCTTTTGGCAACCCGGCGCGCGTCGACCTCGTGGTCGTCAACGGCTGCATCAATGATGTCGATTCTCGCCGTTTGCTGAATGCCGCTTACACTCCGGATCGCATTGTCGAACTTGCGCAGGCGAAGTGCGGCCCGCCGGTCGAGGCTCTGCTGCGGCGCATCGCCAGCACGTTCACGTCAGCTCACGTGATCATAATTGGCTACTATCCCATCCTCACTGACAAGACTGCCAACGATTTATTCATGCGCGCTTTGGCCAAGCGGTTCTATTCACCGCAGCCCAACGCGCCGAAGATGAACGATAAAGCGCTGCGCGCGCGCCTGATCGCCAATTCGCGTGAGTGGTATCACACCTCGAACCAAACGCTGTCGGCCGCGGCGCGCAAGGTTGACGCTGAGCTAACTGTCGCAGGCTCGAACCGGCATGTGCTGTTTGCCGACCCGGCGTATCGCCCCGAGAATGCGTTTGCCGCGAAGCAGACGCGGCTGTGGGGCTTTGACGCGAGCTGGCTGAGAAAGATGCTGGTAGTCTTCACTCTGGGCCGCGTGCAGTTGCGATCGAATGACGAGCTGAGAAGTTACCGCGGTGACTTGTGCCAAAAGTCTATCAGCAAGCCGGCCGACGAAACGCCGGAACAGAAGGCCTCGCGCGAAGACCGTCTGATGCGGTGCCGTTTGGCAGCCGTGGCCCATCCGAATCGTAAAGGCGCCGCCATGTACGCCGACGCTATCGGCAATTTGCTGAGGCCTTTGATTGGCGAGGCCGGGTGGCTCACGCGCGGCGCTTCCGCGGCCTCGCAATCGCCATCGCCCAAGTAAGATTTATCCGCAGATTACGCAGATTTCGCAGAGTAGGCACGACCACCGTCAAGGGCTTTGCTTCTTGCTGCGCCATCTGCGTAATCTGCGGATAATTCTTTTTCTTATTGCGCCCACGCCTCAGCCGTGCTAAATCTCCCGCACTACGGAGGAAGCTGATGAACGCAGACTTTGTCGAATTTCGGCGCGGTGTCGTCTCACCGATGGAATGCATCCAGGAAGGATGGGCCTTGATCAAAGACGAGTACTGGCTGTTCTTCGGTATCTCGATTGTCGGATTTCTCATTGGCAGCGCGTTTACGATCCTCTTGATGGGACCAATGATGATTGGCGTGTTTCTTTGTTTGCAGCAAAGGCAACGACACCAAGCCGTCGAATTCGGCACGCTCTTCAAAGGCTTTGATTCGTTCGTGCAGGGATTGGTAGTGACTGCCCTCAAACTTGTTCCGTCGTTTGTAATAGTTGTGCCCTATTGGATTTTCCTTGCCGCAGTGATGATTCTCTCGATGCAGCATGGGCGCATCAATTCGCCCGACGACATGAATCGGGTCATGTCCGCCGTTTTCCCCTTAGAGATTCTGTTTTATTTCTTGATGATGATCGTGACGTTGCTCGTTGAAATCTTTTTCATGCTCGCATATCCCTTAATTGCCGATCGTCAGGTGTCAGGACTGGAAGCGGTTAAGCTGAGCTGCCGAGCGGCCAAAGCCAACTTTGGCGGCATTCTCGTTTTGATGCTCTTGAATGGCATCTTCGGATTCCTCGGCCTCCTGTGTTGCCTCGTCGGGTTTGTTTTCTATATGCCGGTCGCCTTTGCGTCGCAAGCTGTGGCCTATCGCCGAATATTTCCTGACCTCGGCACGATCGGCACGAACTCCCCGTTTCCACCGCCGCCCCCCGGTACCTGGGCGTAACAAGATGAATCCGCCCGAGCTCGTGATTCGCGGAAGCCGCGTGGTTACTGAACATTCAGTAGCGCCGGCGTCTGTGCACATCACGCGCGGCTGCGTTTCTGCGATTTCAATTTATGAAGACGTGCCCTCGGGCTGTGAGTTGATCGAGGCTGGCCCGGAATCGATCGTTATGCCCGGCCTCGTCGATACGCACGTGCACGTGAATGAGCCTGGGCGAACTGATTGGGAGGGCTTCGAAACTGCGACCTGCGCCGCTGCGGCCGGCGGAGTCACGACCATTGTAGATATGCCGCTGAATTCAATTCCGGCAACTACGACCCTGGCCGGATTGAAAGAGAAACTCGCTGCGGCTGAAGACAAAGTGAGTGTGGACGTTGGCTTCTGGGGCGGCGTCGTTCCGGGGAATACCAGCGAGCTGTCAAAATTGTGGGAAGCCGGCGTCGTCGGTTTCAAATGTTTTTTGATTCATTCCGGAGTCGATGAATTTCCGAATGTGACTGAGGCCGACCTGCGCGAAGCCATGCCCGAATTGGCGCGTCTGGATGCCCCGCTGATCGTGCACGCCGAAGTCCCGGGCCCGGTCGAAGCATGTTGCCAAACGATCAGCGGGGCGAGCAGTAGTTCCTACGAAACATTTTTACGATCGCGTCCGCGCGCGGCAGAAGATCAAGCTGTCGTGCTGATGATCAAGCTGGCGCGTGAAACCGGCTGTCGCATTCACATCGTGCATCACTCTTCGGCCGACGCTTTAGCGATGTTGCGCGAGGCGAAATCTTCTGGACTGCCGCTCACGGTCGAAACCTGTCCGCATTATCTGCATTTCGCTGCCGAAGACATTGTCGATGGCGCCACTGAATTCAAATGCTGCCCGCCGATTCGTGAGCGCGAGAATCGTGAACAGCTTTGGGAAGCTTTGCGCGACGGCACGATAGACTTTGTCGTGTCCGATCATTCGCCGTGTCCGCCGGAGATGAAACTGCGCGCGCAGGGCGACTTCATGAACGCTTGGGGCGGCATTTCCTCTCTGCAACTGCGTTTGCCGATTATTTGGACCGAAGCGCGCGCGCGTGGCTTTACGATTGAGCAAATCGTTCAGTGGCTCTGTGCGGGTCCGGCGCGCCAGGTAGGATTTGATGCGCTCAAGGGTTCAATCAAGCAAGGTGCTGACGCCGACATCGTGATCTGGAACCCGGACAACGAATTCCGGGTCGCGCCGGAAATGATTCATCATCGGCACAAACTCACGCCCTACGCCGGCGAAGTTTTGCAGGGAACGGTAGAAAAGACTTTTCTGCGGGGACAGATGGTTTATGATGGCGGCGAATTCCTCGACCGCCGCGGGTCGCTCTTATTGCGGTCAAAGTGATGCAAGCATGGACTTCACAGAACTAGTTGATCTCGCGTCGGAACGTCTGGGCGCCGCGGTACTTTACGCCAACGATGATTTCTTTGCGCCGAAGGAGAACCTGCTGAAGCCGTCCGCACCCGTTTTCATCGAAGGCAAGTACACCGACCTGGGTAAATGGATGGATGGCTGGGAATCTCGCCGCCGCCGCACGCCCGGATTTGATTGGTGCATCATCCGCCTGGGCCTGGCGGGCGTCATTCGCGGCGTGGTCGTCGATACGAGTCACTTCAAAGGCAATTATCCCGAGGCTTGTTCATTAGAAGCTGTGGCCATCGACGGTTTGCCGGCGACCGAACAACTTACCAGCGACTCGCTTTCGTGGACCGAAATTCTGCCGCAATCAAACTTGAACGGCGATTCACAAAACCGTTTTGCGGTCAGTAGTGATCAGCGTTGGACACATCTGCGCTTCAGGATATTTCCCGACGGCGGCATTGCCAGGCTGCGCGTGTACGGCGAAGTAACGCCGGACTGGAATCGCTTGCGCCGAATTGGCGGAGACCTCGATCTTGCCGCGGTCAAGAATGGCGGCATGGTCCTGTCATGCAGCGATATGTTCTTTGGTCATCGGCACAATCTCATTATGCCGGGTCGCGCGCTGAACATGAGCGACGGGTGGGAAACCAAACGCCGGCGCGGGGCGGGGCACGATTGGACGATCATACGGCTGGGCGCGCCGGGCAACGTTCGCCATCTGGAGATCGACACGTCCTGGTTCAAAGGAAATTTTCCGGACAGCTGCTCGCTGGAAGCCTGTCACGCGCCCGCCGCGCCGGTTGAGACATTGCAAGATCCCAAATTTGCCTGGAAGCCGGTGCTGGCTCGCACAAAATTACAGGCGCACACGCGGCACCTGTTCGACGAGGTGATGGATGCCGGCATCGCCTCACACGTGCGATTCAACATCTTTCCGGATGGCGGCGTAAGTCGGCTGCGGGTTTATGGGACGCTTGAATGACGTGTCAGTACCCGGAGCGGTAGCGACGGGATCAATTTGCTCGATGGTTGTGTTCGACCCGGTCGCTACCGCTCCCGGTACTGACACTTAGCGCATGACAGTCGAACAACTCAACGAGTTACCGGCGCGAGAAGCCGAAGCTGAGTTCCTCAAATGCTGTGGCTCGCGCGCTTGGGCGAGGGCGATGACTGAGAGTCGTCCGTTCGCAAGCGTTGAAGCGTTGTTTGCCAGGGCGGACGAGATTTCAGTATCGCTGACCAACGAAGACTGGTTAGAAGCATTTCGCGCCCATCCTAAAATCGGCGAAAAGCAAGCGGTCACGGCACAGACGCAGCAGGAACAGAGTTGGTCTTCGCAGGAACAGTCAGCGATGCATTCAGCATCAGCGGACACCGCGGCCCGGCTCGCGCGCGGAAATCAGGACTATGAAGCGAAATTTGGATTCATATTCATTGTCTGCGCCAGCGGCAAGTCATCTGACGAGATGCTCGCAATTCTGAATGATCGTCTCGGCAATGATGCGCAGACGGAATTAAAAGCGGCGGCGCAGGAACAACAAAAGATCACGCGCCTGCGCCTGGAGAAATTGCTAGATCAATGAGTGGCATCACCACGCACGTGCTTGATACTTCCCGCGGCCGTCCGGCGGCGGGCGTCACCGTGACCCTTGAAATACAGGATGCCGGTGGGTGGCGGGCCCTGGGCAGTGGAATCACAAACGCTGACGGCCGAATTACCGATCTCCTGGCTAGCGAGACCGCGTTTGCCGCCGGCGTTTATCGACTGGTCTTTGATACCGGCGCATATTTTGCTGCGAACGACATTCAAAGCTTCTATCCACAGGTGACCGTAGTTTTCAAAATCGACGATGCAGGGCAGCATTATCATGTGCCGCTGCTACTGAATCCTTTTGGGTACTCGACATATCGCGGAAGTTGATTTGGAAAGGGCTTCCAGTTTTTTGTTTCCCTCTCCTCGTGGGAGAGGGTTAGGGTGAGGGTCTAGCGCCGTACTTCGTTCCTCACCTCCGGCCCTCTCCCAGAGGGAGAGGGAGAGAAACTCCAAATGATCAATCCAACCATCAGCGAATGGCTTAACTTTATCGCCCGCTGGGTGCACGTGTTTGCGGGCATCATGTGGGTCGGGACGACTTATTACTTCACCTGGCTCGACGCGCGTTTGAGCGAAGAAGAGAAGGCCGTGCTGAATACCGGGCAGGCTGCGCAGATCTGGATGGTGCACAGCGGCGGCTTCTACGTCGTCGAGAAACGCAAAGTGCCGGACGAACTCTCGCGCAAGCTGCATTGGTTCAAGTGGGAAGCCGGCACGACCTGGCTGAGCGGGTTCGCGCTGCTGGTGATTGTTTACTACCTGGGCGGAGGCGCGTTGGTCGACCGTGACGTGTCAGAAATCAGCGTGGGCGCCGCGATTGGCGTGGGCGTCGGGACACTCGTCGTCGGCTGGTTGATTTATGACCTGCTGATGATTTCGCCGCTGGGCCGAAACGAAGTTTTGTTCGCCGTGATTGCGTACATCCTGATTGTCGCGACGGCGTTTGGGCTGACACGCGTATTGAGCGGCCGCGCCGCTTACATCCACATCGGCGCAATGTTCGGGACGATTATGGCCGCGAATGTCTGGATGAGGATTCTCCCGGCGCAGCGCAAGATGATTGAGGCGATCAAGGCCGGCCACAAGCCGGATGAGCGGCTGGCTGCGCAAGCAAAGTTGCGTTCAAAACAGAATACCTTTACCGCCGTGCCGGTAGTCTTCCTGATGATCAGCAATCACTTCGGCGCGTCGGTCACGGGAGGATATGACTGGATTCACGTGGCGATTCTGGTTCCGGTCGGCTGGCTGGCGGCGAAGTTCATCCGGCGCGCTTAGCGAGTAGTGTTCTCCGGACGGTCGGATCTGACCCGCTTGCCGCAAACGTCTGTTTCCTTTCTAATCCACACCCGGCTTTAGCCGGGTGGCTTGTTGGCGTGATGGTTGGAAAACCGTTGTAAACGGTTTCGGCCTAATTCGTGGTTCTCGAACGCCTGGCTGAAGCCATGCGTGACTGAAACGTGCAGCATCGCAACCTTGTGACTACTTTTTAGGCAAGCTCGTCTGACACTATTTCTTCTTTCCCGATCCCATCGCCACGATTGTTTCAAATTCGTCCTTGGTCAGCGGCATGACTGACAGTTGCGATTGGCGAATCAAAGGCAAATTCGCCAACTTGTCGTTGTAACGAATCGCCGTCAAGGGCACATTTTCTTTCAGCGGCTTCAACGGTTTGAGATCGACGGCGACCCATTGCGGATCATCGGCAGTTGGATCCGCGTAAGCCGCCTTGGCAACTTCCGCGATGCCGACGACGCATTTGCCTGTCCCGGAATGATAAAAAAGCACGCGGTCGCTGACCTTCATCTGCTTCAAGTTGTTGCGCGCTTGAAAATTTCTAACGCCGGTCCAGTCGGTGCGGCCGTCACGCACAAAGTCGTCCCAGGAATAAGTCTCCGGCTCTTGCTTCACCATCCACAAACCCGAAGGGCGGCCCACTTTCTTCGCCGTCACCTTTTTCGTTATTGGTTTCTTAGTCGCTTTTTCCTTAGTAGCCATGATTCGTTGCAGCTTTTCTTTTTCAGTCGTTACAATTCAGCGTTCTTCAAACCTGATGGATAGGAACTAAAACATTGGCGGCAAATCTCAAAGAGGGTGACAAAGCCCCGGACTTCGCTGTGACTGACCAGGCCGGAAACACCGTGCGGCTGAAGGATCTGCGGGGTAAGAAAGTTGTGCTCTATTTTTACCCAAAGGACGACACGCCCGGTTGCACCAGGGAAGCCTGTTCATTTCGCGATTCATTTTCCAAATTCAAGAAGCGCGGAATCGAAGTTTTCGGCGTTTCGCTGGACAGCGAAAAATCTCATCAAAAGTTTATCGACAAGTTCAGCCTGCCGTTTCCATTGTTGGCTGACACCGAGCGCAAGCTGTCCGAAAGCTTCGGCACTTACGGCGAAAAGAAATTCATGGGCCGAACTTACATGGGCAATCATCGCATGACCTTTTTGATCGATGAGAAGGGCAAGATTAAGAAGATTTTCAGCAAGGTCAAGCCGGACGAACACGCTGAAGAAGTTCTCGCCGCTTTCGAGCAATAGTCTCTGAAACAGCGAAGATCAAGCGCTCTTGGCTTTGGTCGCCGGCCTGCCGGGACGTTTCTTTCCCTTGGCGGACGGTTTTCGGCCCGGCATCAGCACTCCCACGGAACTAAACGACGGATTCAGGCCGCGGCTTCGCTTCTGCGCCGCCGCCTGCGCCTTCGCCAGCAATTCCATGTCCTCATTAATGAAATACATGCGCTGGTGTCGCACGATTTGGGTCCAAATCTCCCGCGTCCACAGCAGCAGATTGGCGAGTGCGTCGCAAACTTCGTCTTTAGGAAGTTTGGTTACCTGGGCGATCTCTTTTTGCGTGTGAGCGCCACAGCGAATCGCCTCGCGGACGCGATCCGCCGGCGAGAGCTTTCGCAGCATGCGCGCAATGCGTCGCGACGAAAGGGAAGTTTTGTTATCGAGCGTTACGCGCGAATGATCGGTGGAGTTGCTGTGTTTCCCTCTGGCTTGCTTGTATTCGCGCAGGGCCTGCCGGCTCAGGGCGATCTTCTGTCGAATGCAGCGCTTGCAATACAAGTTCAAACCGTCTTTGCGCGCGCGGCAGACCCCGAATTCGGAGAGTGGCAAGGACTCTTCGCATCGAGGGCATCTCTTCAATTCAATCTCGGTAAATTCTGCCAATAACGTCACGTTCGTCTCTCCGGAGCAATGATGAAAATATGATTTGAGAAAACAAAATCCCTTTGCAGCAAAAACCCACGCCGCTTGATCG
>Ga0207686_10000807_pt1 | contig 19210 bp, 14 predicted proteins | sample KBSM24metaG_FD_184396 | JGI IMG/M metagenome (GOLD analysis project Ga0207686, IMG submission 184396) | Miscanthus rhizosphere microbial communities from Kellogg Biological Station, Michigan, USA - KBS M2-4 metaG (SPAdes) (version 2) | ecosystem: Host-associated > Plants > Roots > Rhizosphere >...
CGCCTATATGACGGACCTGGCCAACGGCCCGAGCGAAGGCCTGTCGGAATTGCGCAACCGTGCCTACGCCAGTTACCTGCTGAGCCGTCAGGGGATTCTCGTCAGTGGCGCCTTGAGCGATATCCGCGAACGCTACGAAAGCACCTTCAAGGACAGCTGGCAGAACGACCTCGGTGCCGCCTACCTGGCCGCCAGCTACAAGCTGCTCAAGCAGGATCGCCAGGCCGATACGTTGTTGCGCAAAATCCCATGGCGTTCGCTTGTGGATAAGTGGGACAGCGACGGCCTTTATTACGACCCGCTGGTGCACGATGCCGAACACTTGCACCTGCTGGCCCGGCACTTCCCCGAGCTGCTTGACGAGGTACCCACGGCGTTGCTGGATAAACTCGGCAAGCGCCTGAACGAACAGCGCTACAACTCACTGTCGGCCGCCCTGCTCCTGCGCGCCTTGGACAACTATGGCCAGCGCGCGCAAAGCGACATGTCCCTCAAGGCCACCGCGTGGCTGGGTGACAAACAGCAACAATTACTGGAGATGGCCGGCCAGCCACCGCGTGCCGCCGTGCCCGTGGGTACGCAAAAACTGCTGATGGAAAAAACCGAAGGCCCGGCAGCGTTCTACATGCTCAGCGAAGCCGGTTTCGATAAGGGCGCCAAGCTCAAGCCCATCAACAACGGCCTGGAAATCATCCACGAGTACCTTGACCTCAAAGGCGAGCCGGTGAGCAAGGTCGCGGTGGGCGACGAATTCCTCGTACGCCTGCGCCTGCGCGCAACGGATCGCGATCAGGTGCAGCAAGTGGCCGTGGTTGACCTGCTGCCCGGTGGCGTCGAGCCTGTGTATAACTTGCCGCCGGAGCCGGAAACCGCCAGCGGCGGGGACAGCGAAGGTGAAGGCGAAGAGTCTGAATACGTCGAAGACAACCAGGAAGCCGACACCTGGCAAGCGCCGATCGGCGAGACCGAGTTGAGCAACTGGCAGCCGGATTATGTGGATGTACGCGATGATCGGGTGGTGTTGTACGGTACCGCGTTGCGCGATGCCGGCACCTTCGTCTACCGCGTGCGCGCCACCAACGCCGGCACCTTCAATACACCACCGGCCTACGCCGAAGGTATGTACGAAACCACCCTGCAAGGGCGTGGCAAAGTAGGCCAGCTTGAAATTACCAAGCCTTAAGCGCCTGACGCCGCTGCTCGCAGCGGCGGTGGTACTGGCGGGGTTGCGGCTTTGGCCCCATGCCCCGCTGGAACAGGCGGTAACGTCCTCCAGGGTCGTGCTGGCGGATGATGGCTCGCTGCTGCGCATGACCCTGGCGGATGATGGGCAATACCGCCTCTGGCTGCCGCTGGAGCGGATCTCGCCGTCATTGGTCGAAGCCTTGCTGCTCAAGGAAGACCGCAATTTCTATTGGCACCCGGGGATCAATCCCCCGGCGCTGCTGCGTGCGGCCATGGCCACCTACAGCGGCGGGCAGCGCCAGGGTGGCTCGACCTTGAGCATGCAACTGGCGCGGCGCCTATGGGACCTCAATACGCGCCAGGTGCCGGGCAAATTGCAGCAGATGGCCTTGGCGTTGTGGCTGGAAGCGCGCTACAGCAAGCACGACATCCTGGAGGCCTACCTGAACCTGGCCCCCATGGGCGGCAATATCGAAGGCGCGGAGGCGGCCAGTCGCATCTATTTTGGCAAGTCAGCGGCGCAGCTTTCGTTATCCGAGGCCCTGGCGCTGGCAGTGATCCCGCAACAGCCGGGAAGGCGTGCGCGCTTCGGCCCCTCGCTGCAAAACGCACGGCTGCGCTTGATGAATGACTGGCGGAGTACTTATCCACAGGACGTGCGTAACGACAGTTTGCTGGACTTGCCCCTGGAAGCACGCAACCGCCAGCAGATTCCGTTCCTGGCACCGCACCTGAGCGAACAACTGCTCGCGTCCCAACCGGGTAACGAACTCAACAGCACCCTCAACCTGCCCTTGCAGCAATTGCTCGAGCGCCTGATCAGCGGGTTTATCGCCGAGCGGCGCAGCACCGGTGTGGAAAACGCCACCGCCATCCTGATCGACAGTCGCGACCAGAGCGTCAAGGCGCTGGTGGGTTCGGCGGATTATTTATCCACAGGCATCCACGGCCAAGTTAACGGCGTGTTGTCGCGCCGCTCGCCTGGGTCGACCCTGAAGCCGTTTCTGTATGGGCTGGCGCTGGACCAAGGGGTGATCCACCCCATGAGCATCCTCAAGGACCTGCCCAGTAGTTTCGGCTACTTCCAACCGGAAAATTTCGACGGCAGTTTTGTCGGGCCACTGACGGCGCGCGATGCGTTGATCCGTAGCCGTAATATCCCGGCCGTGTGGCTGGCCAGCCAGGTGAAATCGCCCTCGCTCTACGGATTACTGCAACAGGCGGGCATCAAGGGCCTGCGCAACGAGAGCCATTACGGCCTGGCGCTGGCGCTGGGTGGGGGTGAGATGACCCCGGAGGAACTGGCGCGGCTGTACGTGATGCTGGCCGGTGACGGTCATTTGCGGCCCTTGCGCTATTTACAGGAACAGCCGCAAACCACCGGAGCGGCGCTGCTCACGCCCCAGGCCGCCTTTATGGTGCGCGACATGCTGCGACGCAACCCGCGCCCGGATGGCCTGCCCGGCCGCCACTGGCGCACTGCCTGGAAGACCGGTACCTCGTGGGGTTTTCACGATGCCTGGAGCGCCGGCCTGGTGGGCCCCTATGTGCTGGTGGTGTGGGTGGGCAACTTCGACGGTCGCCCGAACCCCGCGTTTATCGGCGCCAAGACCGCCGCGCCGCTGTTTTTCCGCATCGCCGACGCTCTGCCCCTGGCCTTGCCCAACACCGTCATCAAGCCCGACAAGCCGCCTGCCGGGCTGGTGCGCATCGACGTGTGCGCCGCGTCCGGCGAGTTGCCCAACCGCTGGTGCCCGCAAACCCGCAAGACCTGGTACATCCCCGGCGTCTCGCCGATTCGCGTGTCCAACCTGCACCGCCCGGTGCTGATCGACACCCGCACCGGCAAGGCCGCCTGCCCGCCGTTCGATCCGCAGTACACCCGCGAAGAAGTCTTCGAATTCTGGCCCAGCGACGTGCAACGCCTGTACCGCGCCGCCGGCCTGCCTCGGCGCACGCCGCCCAACGTGCTGAAAAACTGCCAGCCCAACCGCATCAGCGACCAGAGCGAAGCCCCACAGATCCGCTCGCCCCTGACGCAAGTGAGTTATCAGTTGCGCCTGTCCCAACCCCAGGAAAGCATCCCGCTGAACGCGAATGCGGCCAGCGATGCGACGACGCTTTACTGGTTCGCCGACCAAACCCTGATCGGCCAGGGCCCGCCACAAGCCACCTTGAACTGGCGGCCGGGCAAGTCGGGCGAGTATCGGTTGCGGGTCAGTGATGATCAGGGACGGAGTGTGAGCCGGGGGTTGAGGGTGGAGTTTGTGCCTTAGGTGTGGCCATCACCCTCTGCAATCTCCACATAGTTCGACTCCCCACCTCCTGTCGCCCCCGACAACCACCCCCACACGAAACTCAGCGTGGTACGCCCGACAGCATCCACACCGACAATGCCTCGCGACCAGCCGGCCAGCAGTTCACCTTCCAGCGTCAGGCACTGATACAACAGCTCGATAGAGTCTGGACCTGTGACGCGCCCAACCTGCGTACCCAAGCGAATTCGACCGCCTTGGTACGTACCGGAAACCGCATCGCCCTCAACCAGGTAATGAAACACCGTGCCCGCGCCGGATAGCCCGTGGGTGTTGTTGGCGACAGTGAATCGGCGGTTGTTCAAACGCTCGTGGATTTGCGAGGGTGTGTTCATCGAAGGCGCGTCCTTTCGCGGGGGCCTGGAGACCCGGTTGTGATCCTACTGAATAAAGTCTGTCGGAACGAGCCCAGCAATTGCGGGGGCTAATCGGTGGACCGATCAGAAATAAAGTCTGTCGCAATACCAATTTAAGGGGTGTTGCCATTCGATCTACTAAATAAAGTCTGTCGAACAACCAACTAGTTGATTTTTTCATTTTTTTTCTAAAAACAGCAAATTCGTCGAGTGCAAGCACAATGGAGCTATGACGGTCGAGAAACTGTGGCTATATGAAGAAGGCCCTCATGCGCCTGCCGACACAGCAGGAAGAGTGAAATTTCCGAGTTGCTGTCACATAAGTGGTAACCGATTTAAAGGCGCAAGACGGGCTGCCCGAACGCATACCCGAAGTGTTGAGGCCGATGCCGAATTGCCCCATGTGCCGACGCAAGACTGATCCACCTCCAAATCGGCACAAACCCACCATAGGCGATGGTTCGCAAGGAATCAGACTAGGTCAGTGACATCTCGGCAACTGGGTCAATTCGACATCGGCGCTAACAACTAGGCGACTTCGACATCCGTATCTGCTGCGTTTAATAGCATCTCCAATGCTTCGTAACCCTCATCGCGACGCATCAGGAATCCAATGATGTCTTCCGCATCAAAACTAATGGCTCGGTAATCATGACCGTTCTGAAGAACGTATTAGCGAGGACGACGCCTCCCTGATTTAGGAATGTTTGTTCGTTCTGGCCGGTTAGCTGCTCAAAGAATGTTGACAACACTGCTGTCGCGAGTGGACGCATATCGATTGACGAGGACGATAGCTCCCAATGCCAGCGACCCTTGGTTGGGCAGAACGTAGCACCGTCGTCGTTGAGCATGTAATTCTAGTAATCGCTTTCCCACATCCACTGTGCCGGCAGCAGAGTCAGCAGTGGCTAAATTAAAACTTTAAAGCCCAACATAGCGAGACGCTAAATTCAGGAATAAATATAATATATAATAGGCAGACCAATCGCTAGAACCAAAAGTAAAATTAAATATAGCGAAGGTTGGAGGTCCATTTTTTTGACGAGCGCAACGCATGTCAACGTGACGAGCAATAGCAAGAAACAACTATATAGGAATATAAATCTATACGATAAGCATATATCCTTATCAGGAATTACAAGCTGCAAACAGAGAACCAGCAAGCAATATGCATATATCGGAAAATTAGACTTTGACACCAACAAAAACCTCAGCTTAAATAGAGTTGCCGTAGATACTACGGCAAAGTTAAGTCTCTGTAATCAAAATCTTAAACAGAAAACTTAATGAAATCTAGACAGACTAGGATCCCTTAAACGCATCGTAAATACCAGCACCAATAAAGGAGCCCGCGGCTAAACCTGCAGCACCTCCGAGCGCACCACCAATCAACACTCCTGCCGGCCCGCCAACTACCCCGATTGAGGCTCCTACCTCCGCACCGACGATAGCTCCAGCCCTCCCTCCTGCAACCGCGCCGATTCCAGCTCCCGCCATAGCGGAATCACCTCTATCACCACCGGATACGAGCAACACTTCTTTGTCAGTTAATCTACGCATAATTAATCCCTTATGATACCGAAACGGTAGATATAGAACTACACTCACAAATAACATTTGATAAGCTAGGACTCGATTTTGAAAGTCATAAAAGCCGGCAAAAAAACAACTCCGCAAACATCTGTCCTGAATTAGCAGAAGGTCTTTTCAAATTTCAAAGCTAAGTCTGCCGGTGAAGGCTCGAGAAAGCCCGCTGCCTGATTATTTTCTGTGAATGCCACGAAAAAAACAATCAAAAGGTTGCCCATTTCACCCCTATATGTGTAGGGGATGACGCAGCCTTTAGAACTATGTAAAATATAAAATTAATTTTCTTTTTTTGCACTACTGGGACAAGGCGTCTTTTTGTATCCATTTTCTCAGCATGGCCGGCACATAACTTCTAGAAAATATCAAGCAACTTACAGACGCGTAGAAGTAGTAGGACACAAAAAGCTGAAATCATGTTCAGTTCGCAGCGGATGAGTGTTCATTGATAGCGCTGTATAGGGTTTCAGTGCTAACTATTTTTGCTCGAGAAAGTTTCGAAGTGCATTATATTTTTCACACTATCCACAAGTTTAACAAAACAAACAGAAGAGTCAATTTTCCGCCACTCTCGCGGAACCTAGATTTCACATGAGCGAACTTGCGCTAGGGATTCTCCGATCAAGTTCAGCACAGCGCCCGCTTGCTGTGCTGAAATAGCTCACTCCTCTCGCCACGAGCAACAGCCAGTCCCATGAGTCAGATGAGCTTTTCCAATTTCGAGTACGCCGGCAAGCGCAAGCAGACTCGTCGCGAGCGATTCCTGGCCGAGATGGAGCAAGTCGTTCCCTAGAGCGGACTGGTGGCCTTGATCGAACCTCATTACCCAAAGGCTAGCGGTGGTCGCAAGCCGTATCCATTGGAGACCATGCTGCGCATTCATCTGCTGCAGAACTGGTTTTCTCTCAGCGACCCCGCCATGGAAGAGGCGCTCTATGAAATCACCTCAATGCGTCAGTTCACCCGGCTGACGCTCAGCGCCCCGATCCCCGAAGACACCACGATCATGAATTTCCGACATCTGCTGGAGAAGCAGCAACTGGCATCGGGCATCCTGGACGTCATCAATCGCTACTTGCAGGATAAGGGCCTGTCGCTTCGCCAGGGCACCATTGTGGATGCCACGATCATCCGAACAAGGAAGGCAAGCGTGATCCTGAAATGCATCAGACCAAGAAAGGGAATCAGTATTTTTTTGGCATGAAAGCCCACATCGGTGCCATGTGGAATCAGGCTTGGTGCACCACGTCCACGGCACCGCGGCCAATGTCGCAGACGTGACGCAAGTGGCTGAACTGCTGCACGGCGACGAGAACGCGGTCTACGCCGATGCGGGTTACACAGGTGTTGAGAAGCGCGAAGAACATGACGGGCGCAAGGTGATCTGGCAGATCGCTGCGCGCCGCAGCACATACACGAAGCTGAGCAAGCGAAGCCTGATCTACAAGACCAAGCGTGAAATTGAACGGGTAAAAGCCCAGGCCCGAGCCAAGGTCGAACACCCGTTTCGGGTCATCAAGCGCCAGTTCGGCCACGTGAAAAACCGGTTCCGTGGATTGGTGAAAAACACGGCCCATCTCACCACCCTGTTTGCACTGTCGAACCTGTGGATGGTGCGCAAGAAACTGATGGGTATGGGTGAATTACGCCTTGGATGAACAAGGTGGGCTAAAAAGCCCCCCTACGAACACATGAACCGGCTCAATCATGCCCAGCATGACCGAGTAATGCTCCTGATTGCTGGTCTTTGCTCGGCAAAAGCTAACTTGATCGGAGTTTCCCTAGGGCATCAGCCTGTCATGCGAGAATGGGGGCGTTACAACCTCTGCACAATGACTTGACTTTTCAGGTCATTGACCATGCCATCAATCGCCGGCTGCATGGCCACGAAATCCTCAGGAGTGCAGAGGATGTCTGGCTTGGTAAACATGTAATGACGGGTGATCAGCACCGTGTTGCCCTTCTTCACATAGGTCGACCGGTAGTCGAAGCCCGCTTGTTTCACCGATACCGACTTGGGTACCGCGAGGATCTTCACCTTGCCGGGAAACTCCAGGCGCGCCACCTCGGAGATTTCACCCGAGAGGCAAGTGAAGGTCTGGGTGCGTTCCTTTTCAGCGATCAACGAAAATACACTCTGGGCGATGCCGCCGGCTAGGCTGGAGAGAGTGGGTGTACCGGTCGGGCCGGGCAGATTCACCAAATTGTTAGTGCGACCATTGATGGTGGACTTGAAGGTATCGCTAGTGCCTTCGAGTGAGTCGGTTTCGATCACGCCGCTGCCCGATTGCCCGTACATACTCAGAATTTTCTGCACCAATTGGTTACGGTCGGCCGGCTGCATGGCCTTGAATATGAAGCGGTTGATTTCCGCGCTCCAGCCTTGGGCGATGGAGTCATGGGTAAAGTCGGCAGCGCCTTTGGCGTTGATCTTGAACGTCAGCGTTGTGGCGATCTTTCCCTGTTGATTGGATGGAGTGTGTGCCCGCTCCCCTGCCTGGGTCAGCAGCACTGGTTTGCCTAGTTCGGGGATGGGCAGATAGCCTGCAGCGATGGGGGTGGCAGTGGAGTCCAGGTACAGATCGAGGCTTGGTACATAAGTGATCACATGATTGAGCAGACCTAGGGTCGGCACTTTGGGAAGTACGTAGGCATTGCCGGAATTGATCAGCGCGGGCGAGCTTTCAATGGCGACGGCCTTGAGGAGCGCTTCCAGCAGGGCGACATGATCCTTGCAGTCGCCATAGCGGTTATCCAGCACGGTCTGTGCCGAATGCGGCACCACGCCGCCAGCACCGATATACACGGCCACATAGCGAATGTTCTTACGTACCCAATCACTCAGCACCAGGGCCTTGCTACGTGGGGTGTCGAGGTTGGCGGTGAGTTCCTTGGCCAGCTTGGTCATGGCCGGGGTAACTTCTACCTGAGCCCTGGCGGCGTATGCCTGGGCAAATTGTTTGTAGTCGGTGAACGTCGATACCGCTAGGAACTGCCCGTAATCGGTGTAGGCGACTGAGCCGTCTTCCACACGATTTTTCTCAGTTTTTTCCAAGTCCCAGCGGTATACTGTTCGCCCATTGGCGGTGGTTGGCGTGGACGCGTTGAAACCCCGAGAGTCGGCGTGCAACTGCATATTGGCAGGCATATCGTAGATGAGGCGCACCTGCTCGCTCTGGTAGAAATCCGGTGAGGAAAGGTCTTCGAATTGCCTAGGGAACAGGGGCGTGTTGCGATGGCGTTGATAGCGCATGACCATCCGGTCACCCACTTGCAGTTCCGGGAATATCACCACCTTGACCCGCGAGTCCTGGAACATTGGCGCTTCGGCCGAAACCGCCTCCTGCTGTTCCTTGATCTGGTCGGCCGATACGACGACTTTGCGGCCATCGGGTTTCAAGGTATAGGCCTCGACAATATTCAGGGTTTCCAGGGTCCGGTTGTAGCTTACCGAGCGCTGGGCATTAGGCTTGAGCGCACGCTCCTCATTGATCCGCATAACTCGTTCGACATCCAGTACGAAGCTGCCATCGGCATTCACCACGTAGGATTGGATATCTCTTTCGTGAGTCAGAGAAAGGTCGGTGTAATCGGCACGGGCTTTCGCCGCAAACAGCACGCAGTTCATGATTGTCAGCACACCGAACAGGCGTAAAGCTGAAAGTGTGGGGCTTTGCATAGAGATCCTTCTGGGCTAGGGATGCCGTTTAACGAGGCATATGTTTATTTTTTAATCTGATGGATGAGAAGCACGCATGCTTCATTAGATGACCACATACTAATCCACAGAGAGTCGAAATGAGCCAATGACATATCTAGATCATATTGAACATCTAACGACTTTCCGAACAGAGTAATCTGAGTTTCTACGTACCCAGGAAATTCTAGTGGTGTCATGTTCTCTAAAATATTTTTTGAGCGCGTCTAACGCGTATGCTGCACCTCTGGACGGAAAGCAGCAATCTATAATCCAGGTTGCCGCCCCCTCATCCCATTCAGACTCATGCAAAAGGAAATTAGTATCGTTGAGTAAGCGCTGCTCGCTGTCAGGAGCTAGATTTGCCCACGTTATATAACCAACGGGATCGCCACAACCATCATAAAAGAATAGTATTTGTTTGTGGTTAATTGCGGGCATGAGCCATGCCCTAACATCTATTAGCCTAAGTGAAAAATAAAGCTGACACTCCATTGCTATTGAACATGCAGTTCCTATCATGCCAGCTCTTTCTAGGAAGCTATCATTTCGACAATGAGTAATAAAGTTTAGCTTTTTGTTACTCATGAAAAACCCCAATAATTTTTTGATAAAAACAGCACACGGTTTCTATATCTAAAATTTTATCTATCACTTCAGAGAATTTGCCTGAGATATTTACATTGCGTTTTTTGTCTTCAGCCATAAACAGACCAGTTAATGCATCAAACTGTATGACGATCGACTCATCACCCCAAACATGCTGGATAAATCCTTCATTATATTCAAAGGCCAGAGTAGTGGCGAAATTTGATCTTTTAAATAATAGTTCATAGCTTGCTTTATCCTGCTCCCGCCCTCGACCCTTCCGAATAACATCAGTGATTTCATCATATAGATCAACTAGCACTGAATTGCATCTGTTTAGTCTAGTTAAATTTATTGCAATGCAAGTAGCGATACTTTTACGACTGACGCCTATAGCGCTCGCTTCTGAAACGACCAAGTCGAAGAAATTTCCATAGCTGGTGATCATCTGACTTAAGAGGGTGTCATCGCCAGATAGCCACGACAAATCTATAACTTCGTTATCATTTTTTCCTTTGAAAAGTTGCAAATATAGTCGAGAGATCCAGTGCTCGTACCCTATCCAGGAACCAGCGCTAACAGGAGTTATTATATATTTATCTTTAGTTAATATTTTCTTTAGTTTTTTTGAGAAATCCAAAAAATAGGCGTTGTCCGCAAAGCGCCTTACCATGAATAAAGGAAACCCGGCCTGTACCGCATTACATTCGGAGGAATTTTTTTCAAACTCAATATTGAATGCGTGAAGAGATTTTTCAAATATCTCCCTAGAGGCCTCTAACGAGACAACGCCGTACTTATTTAAATAAAAGCACATATCGTTTATGCTATTGATTGCAGGTGCATATTCCGCTTTAAAGTTATCAACATTGAATCCATTCCACCATAGTCGCTCTGAAAATACTGCTGAGCCTGCCAAGTCCATCCAGGCGCCATCAGTTGTTATGTTCGAAGCGCTGACATTTGCATGATAAATTCGTTTAGATCTAGCCGCAGAAAATTGCTTAGCATAACGAGTTGCTAATTCAACCATACCCAAACTTAAAGATTCGGGCAGTGCATTTGCATCTTGACTAGTGCTGTTTTGTGGAAGAAACGAAACGAGTCTACGTATTGCTAATGTCACACGCTTGGCATCTTCACTTAAAGCGTCATGTTTTTTTTCTTTAAAATATATTGCTCTTATAAAGTGTGCCGGCCGCACAGCAGGTAGCCTAATTAAAAGTGCTCGTGCATGATGCGTATTCGATTCCTCAAACTCGACCTCTAAATCTATAATCGCAACTGTTCTTACCGCACCATACGGTAATGCGCGCTGAACAACCTCCGCCCAAATTGACTCATGGATAGCAATATTTAGAGACAGGAATCCATTTGCATGAGTATTTCCCTGGGGATTTTGGGGGCTAACACTGACTAGCTTATTGGCACCTATACCTTTTAGTTGAAAAGAACCGTCAAAACCACATCTAGCGCCACCTCCATTGGTTAAGATTCCATCACCGCCATAGCGTTCAGCAAAGAATTGTTTTTTATCATAGGAACTTTTCGCACAAATATCTTGATATACGATAGTATAGTTGTATCTGGATAGCAATTGCGCTTCCCCCAAACCACTATCGATATGTGCATTACAATATACAATTTTTCCTTTGTTAGACTTTTCTGTTTCAAATGGCACGAAGACTTCTGATAAGTCATTCAGTGTTAGTTCTCCCACGCTCAACTCCCTCACTTTGAGAAATCACTGAGTATTTTATATATACCTATCTCGTCAGAATACTGCGACAGCGCACTATCAAACGATATCAATCGGTCGGCTGTCGCTTTCCATTCAGCGATATTATGATACGCGTTAATAAACCAACTCAAGTTTTCGCACAGATTCCCAAATGCTGAGTTTATCTGCATGACTTCACCAAACATAATGGAGCCAGAAAAAAAACGTGGAACTGCCAACAAGCTGCTAAGCATCAAGGAAAATTGGCCATAACTTTCCGTAAACAGTGACAGCCGCACCTTCACTCGAATGGTTCGGCGCATATTGGCCAGGCTTAACTCAAGCTTATCGCCGATATGGCTCTTGTCACAACTTCGCGTGATTTTAGAAGGCCCCAACTTTTTTTGATCGCGAAACTTTACCAATGAGTACCTGAGATCAGCCTCTGACTTTTGCTGATTATTATTCAATGATACAAGTTTAAACCCGATTTTTTGGCTAACGTACATACCCACAAACGTATATAAAATTGCGCTCCAAAACATATAAGCTGGAACCGTTATCCCCCACAACGATGCATTGCCTGAGATAGCGATTAGGACCACACTGAACGAAACCACGCTCGCTAATGTATAAATGAGCCCGCAGGCCAAATAAAGCGTAGAAAACGTAAATTTATTGATATCTTCAGCGATGCGTTGATCGGGATTGTCGACGCGACGTCCGACTTGTTCAGGCCGAGGAGATCGAATTATCCAAACTGAAAGATAATATTCAGTTAACCATCGGCGCCATTTTAGCGCTAAAATATCCACTAAATAGGTAGTGAGTACTGAGCGCCCCACGGAAAAACATACAATGCCAAAGAAGATTAATGCGAGCGTGTAAAACCTATGCGCATTGAGCTCCTGAATGGAGTTATAAAAATGCTTATACCACTCATTAAGCGCTAATGCAGTTACTACCCCAAGAAGAGAGAGTATCATCAGCGCAATCAGTGCGCACCATGCAAAACTCTTCTCACCCGACTTCCAATATAATGAAATCAATAAGTATGTATTATGCGCAAAGCTATTTTCGTTAAACTTTTCCGTGTCCGTACGCGCTTCGTCGACATCCATCATGGCTTCTCGGTTGTTTTACATATATATTTTAAGCTCGCGAGCTGACTATCAAAAATGATTGCCTATAAGGCCCAGAACCCTAAGCGCCCCAAACTTGCCGCTAACTTTAAACGCGCCATTTGCCAGCTATTTAGTGCATTGATGTGTTGCTGCTCTGCAGTAGCGTACGCGTTCAATGCGTTAAGTAATTCAATCATGCTGCCAACACCGGATCGGTAACGGCCTTGCACCACGTCCAGAGCCTGGTTAGATTGATCAACCCACTCGGCCGTTCTTTCCAGTGACCGAGTTTCAGTTATTAATGCTTGATAATTACCCCATAAGTCTATTGAGATACGCTGCTCAACATCAGTAACCTCGGCTTCCCGCGCTTCAAGTTGCGCCTGAGCTCCTCGTACCTGATACGTGCGTTCGAATCCTTCAAACAACGGAATATTCAATTGCAGCCCGATACTGTTCTCACGCGCCCGGCTATCGCCATTGAACGCCATTGATTGGTTTAGCTGCATATCTGAGGCGCTGGCGATAAATGACAGCGTAGGGCGGCCTTCTGCCTTACTCTCTTCGATTGCAGCTTTCGCTGCATCCAGCCTAGCCTTGGCTGCGATGAGTGAGGGGTGATCCTGTTTGGCTTGCTCAAGCAACTCATCAATGCTTGTGACAAATCTAGTATCGGGGCGCCGAGTCAAGCTTCCTACTAACTCCAACGGTGTTTGCGGCGCCAGCCCCATCCGCAGGGCAATAAGGCCCTTTGCATTGACTAAGGTCCCATTGCTGCGGACTTCATTGAGCGCTGCTTGTGAATACGCCGCTTGAGCTTGAAGGCGGTCCGACAGCGCGGCTGCGCCAGCGTCATATTTGGCACTGGCAGCCTTGAGATTTTCGGCCGCCAACACTGCCACTTGAGCGGCGGCAACCTGACTGTTTTGTGCGGCCAGTGTGTCGTAGTACAGCTGTGCGGCCAGTAGAAAGGTTTGCTGTAGTTGCTCATCTTGATTAGCGTTTGTCGCAATCAACAACTGGCGAGCATTGCTCAACGCTGCGTCGCGCCGTCCAAAATCAAACAACACCCAGCTCAACGCCAATCGATGATCGACCTGGCTTTTATGACCGTGGATGGAGTATTCCTCTCGCTGATCATAATTCGTATCATTGCGCCCCGTGTTGATACCCGAACTGGCATTGAGTTTCGGAAGGTACGCCGACTGTCGTAATCCGACATTAGCTGCCAAGGCCTTGGCATTTGCCCAGTTCAAGCGTGCTTGAGGATCGTGACAGAGCACCCGCTCTATCATGTCCTCAAGCGTTAAGCGCGCGGATATCGGGCTGGCCTTACATGCGCCGGGAACGCTGTCGATATGTTGGGTTGCTGTGCTCGAGGCCAGGCGTTCGGTCGCGAAGATATCCAGACCTGCTGCCAGCGCGCACTGAGAATGAGCACAAAGACAAGCGATTAGCGTTGTGACGCGCGCGGCCCTCGTCACGAGCTGACCGTGCCAATGCCATAAATGCATGGAGCCTGAGCAAACGGAGCCGGCACAATCCTCCCATGCTCCAGCATCACCACACGATCTGCTGACGCAATTGTCTCCGCACGATGAGCAATGATAATCCGGGTCACATCAAGTGCTCGTACCGACTCATTGACCTGTTGCTCGCAGGCCATATCCAGATGACTGGTAGCTTCGTCGAGAATCAGTATGTCGGGTTTTTTGTAAAGCGCCCTAGCTAACAGCACTCGCTGTTTCTGGCCACCCGACAACACCGTCCCCATATCACCCACCAGCGTGTTGTAACCCATCGGCATAGCCAGAATGTCGGTATGAATGGAGGCCATGCGTGCGCACTCCATCGCCCAATTCAAGTCAGGGTTTGATTCAAAAAATACGATGTTGTCTGACAGTGAACCGGCGAACAGGCAGTCATCCTGCAAGACTGTCCCGATCTTGCTGCGGTACATCTCGGCCCCCAGTTGCTGTAGATCACTTCCGGCCATGTAGATCCGGCCTTCGGTGGGTTGAAATATACCCAAAAGCAAACTGACAAGGGTGCTCTTACCACTGCCAGAGACGCCCGTGATAGCAACCGACTCACCTTGCGCGATATAAAGATCGAGTCCATCAAGCACAAACGGTTCTTGATCTGAATATCGATACTTCACGCCCTTGAGCTCAATGTCCATCGAGCATGAAGGCCAAGCCGTGCCCGTTGGTGTGCCACGGCTATCTTCCGGTGGGTGCATAACAATGTCAGCTAGTCGCTCACCTTGAAGGCGTAACATGTATAGCTCAAACAAATGATCAATTAGGTTTGCAACACGACTTACAAACTGACCCTTGTACGCCATAAACGCAATTAAAACGCCGATAGTAAACTGGTTATTCATTACCATCGATGCACCCAGCCAGATGGCAAGTAGGTTTTCCAACCCGAATATCAAACCGTTCAGTTGCGTATAGATCAGCTGCAACTTCTGTGTTCTCAAACCAGCGTTGATCTGTTCTACCAACAAGCCAAGCCAGGCAAGCCGCCGTTCATTCTGGCGTTGGAATAGCTTGATTGGCCGCATGCCGCGAACAGTTTCCAGAAAGTGACTTTCCTGCCGCGCGGCATGAACAATCTGTTCTTCACTGGCCCGACGCAAGGGGTAGTACCACGCCCATCGAACCACCACGTAGAAGACCATCGCCGTCGCGGCAATGGCTGCCAGCAACGGGCTGTAGATAAACATGAGTATGAAGGTAGCGACGGTAGTCAAACCATCCAGGACAGCAGAAAAGAACGCGGCAGTTAGTGTCCCCTGTATCACGTCGACAGCACCGAATCGTGAGACAACATCCCCCAGATGTCGCTTTTCAAAATAGTGGACCGGTAGGCGTAGCAAATGACTAAAGACATTGGCTCGCCACTGCACACTCAAGAGCGTGCTCATATGCATCATGACCCAGGCCCGTATTGCACTCACTACTTGCTGCATCAGCAACAGTAAACCAAAACCAATAATTAAGGTTGTCAGCAAGTCGCGATCTTGGGTGACCAGCACGTTGTCGAGCGTCCACTGCAGTAAAAATGGACTGACCAGCGAGAACACCTCCAGCGCCAGTGCCAAGATCAGCACCTGCCCAAGGGAGCGGTAGAGACCGCTCACTCTTCCCAACATACTCATCAATTTGACCTGAGGCTTGGGCTCCTGTTTTTCAAATTCGCCGCCCGGCCAGACCTCGAGTGCTACACCCGTAAAAGATTTACTGGCCTCGGTCATGCTCAGATGACGGATGCCACAAGCAGGGTCATGCACAACAAGACGATGGTTCTCTAAGGCCTTGAGGACAACAAAGTGGTTAAAGTTCCAATGCAAAACACAAGGCAACTTGAGCTTGCTCAGATCCTCAAGTTCCAACCTGACAGCCCTAGTACCGAGATTCAGTTGATCGGCGATCTGGATCAGTTGCTTGAGCGTGCTTCCTTTGAGCGAGACATTGAATTGACGGCGCAGGTCCATCAGCGATGCATGACGGCCATGGAACCCCGTTATCATTGCCAGGCAGGCCAGGCCACACTCCGTCGCTTCGGTTTGTAGGATTAGCGGTAGACGTCGGCCCACTCGTAGGGAGATTGCATCGAGGTAGTTCATGCAGTCTCTCCTAAAATTTGCCGGTCAGGCTGTAAAGCGGTTCAAGCACCCACTCATAGAGATGGCGGGTTTCCTGCAGAATGTCTGCCTCAACCAGCATGCCGGTTTGCAGCGGCCGCGCTTTGCCGTAAGCCATGACGGATTGCGATTCGACATCAACGCGAATGCGGTAGATCTGCTCACCCTCCAATCCCAGCCCTGGCACACTGCCCGTCATCGTTGCCAGCTCATTAGCCGACAATGTTGCCTTGGAGATAGAGATAACACTGCCACTGTGTTGGCCGAACTTTTGGTACGGATACGCCTGGTAACGCACTTTTACCGGGTCGCCGGCATGAATGAAGCCGATGGATTTACTCGGCGCATACAACTCGGCCTGCAGGTGAGAGTTTGCGGGTACGATACTCATCAAGACGCGCGAGCTATCAACCGTCTGGCCCGGCTCAACGAGAATCGCAGTGGCCACGCCGTCCTGGGGAGCCGTTATGACCAAAGCACGCTTGGCTTCGCTTTCAATCAATTCCTGCTGTATGCCAGACAGTGAGCGCTCAATGCCGGCGAGCTGGTTTTGATGCAGTGCTGAAAGCCCTGCAAACTCATGTTGAGTTTCCACCAACTGCTGGTTAAGCACCGTAGTTTCGCGAACAAGCCCCTGAAGGGTCTGATGCTGGCCTAACAGTTCGGACTGTCGCTGTTGAAGCTGATCCATTGAGATGTAGCCCTTATCCATCAATCCTTGATAACGATCAGCAGCATTGGTCGCCAGCTTTACAAGCTTCTCCTGACTCTCCGTCTGCTGTGCCAGGGTCCGCAACTGCCGTCTTAAGCTTTCCAGCTTGCTTTGTAAGCTTTGCCGCTCTTCAGTTTGAAGTTGCCGTGTCTTCGCCAACTCGTCGCCTAAGGAGCGCTGCCGTATGGTCAGTTGATCGTTTACGTCTGCTTGAACGGGTTGCGAATCTCCTGCGTAGCGCTCGCTGGAAATTCGGAACAATGGCGCTCCCAGCTTGACCGGCTGGCCTTCATCGACAAATCTTTCGAGTACTAAGCCGTACTGAGGTGCGTGTATTTTCAGTTGCCCTGAGAAGGGCACCAATTGACCTGGAACGGTAATCCGCTTTGTGTAACTTCCCCAGAGAAAAAAAGTCACTACCATGGCCGCGAACCCCCCGGCAATTAGCGTCAGCACCGCGAATGAAAACGGCCTGACGAGCACGACTTCCCCCAGCCAGTTACTTTGCCTAGAAGTCAAAGCTTCAAGCCGGAACAACGGAGTTTCTGATGCCACAACTCATCCTTGGTAGTTTTTTCAGGTTTAAGCCGGAGCAATACGCTTCTTCTCAGACGACCGTAGGCCCGACTGAACAGTGATTGGCGTCACGCCGAAAAAAATTAGTTACCGGGGTAAATTTCCTGTTGCCTCATTCGTAAGCTATTCGTAGACGCATAGCGCCTAGACAGCTATCGAAGATTGCTTTCTGCGCTGTGCAAATCATCTAATATCACCGATGACCTAGCGCAGGGAGAAGCGTATTGAAAATTACCAATCGAGAGTCCGCGGTATTGGATTTTCTAGTTCAGGGGTTATCGAACAAGGAAATTGCCCGGGAATTAAGCATCAGCGATCACACTGTAAGGGACCACATATCATCAATCATGAGAAAGACCAATACGGCCAATCGCGTAGAATTAGCAGTTCTGATTAATACATTAAAAAATTCAGACAGTAACAGCCTCAGTCATATTAGACTTTTACTATGCCAGACTTGAAATATTTAGTCACCCCTACAGCTGTAGGGGGGGGCATAACATGCGCCCCAGTTCTTTGCATAATTTAACTATCATTTCGACGGGGCGTTTGAAACCAAAATGCTCACTTTGAGCGCATATTCAGCGAAGAGAGACGAAGTTTAGGCCTTAAATTGTCCCTCCCCCCCTTATAGGGGTAGGGGTTTCCGGTACGTACTTAGCGTTATTATATACTTTCGTACTATGTTCAAGCACCGCCAACAAGGTAAATGAAGATGCATAAAATTGATGCCGAATGAAATTGAGAAAGCTACATGAGCTATTGGACCATGGGGACTGCCGCAGGCGCAGCAGCAGGAGGGTTGGCGTATGAAGGGACCCGCGCTCGCGCTAGAGTGTTGTTCTAGGATACCTGGGATAGCGTACATCTATTGACGTTGCTATCGCTTGCGCATGTTCTGTGGGGATTAATGAGTATTGCTCACGAATGTCCACTACGTCTTCAGAAAATTCACACACCAGGAAGTAGGAACGCTCAAGATCTGACAGCAAGTGATGGATCCTGTCGACCTTAACACCCTGGATTTTGTGCGAACGACCGATCGATGGAACATCCTGTACCCGCAGCCAAGGGACGTAGCTTGCCCCGGCGCCTGCACCAAATCCGTTTGCAATGTGCCGTTCAATATCCTGCTGTGATGCAAACTTACGACCTCGCAACCCACGCCTCCTCAGTTGATGCGGACCGCTTCGACTCCTGCCGAGAAAAGTCGTAGAAGAACATGACCACCGTAGCGACCATATTTAGAGCATTTCTAGACTACACCCGCTGAAAACTGAAGCGATGAATCCAGACCAAAGGAAAAGCCTGGAAAGAAAAAACCCCCGTAGATACGGAGGTTTAAGCCTTGTGTCAATCTATGTTTACGCGTGTCAAGCTTTATTGTTTAGTGTCAATCTATATTGTTCAAAACCAGTTGGGCCTCCAGGGTAAAGCGGGTTACTCCACCGTCACCGACTTCGCCAGGTTACGCGGCTGGTCAACGTCGGTGCCCTTGAGCACCGCGACGTAGTACGACAGCAGCTGCAGCGGGATGGTGTAGAGGATCGGCGATAGGGTGTCGTGGATATGCGGAATGTTGATGACGTGGGTGCCTTCGCCGTTGGTCATGCCGGCTTTTTCGTCGGCGAAGACGATCAGTTGGCCGCCACGGGCGCGGACTTCCTGCAGGTTGGACTTGAGCTTCTCCAGCAGTTC
>Ga0207686_10000812_pt1 | contig 19072 bp, 16 predicted proteins | sample KBSM24metaG_FD_184396 | JGI IMG/M metagenome (GOLD analysis project Ga0207686, IMG submission 184396) | Miscanthus rhizosphere microbial communities from Kellogg Biological Station, Michigan, USA - KBS M2-4 metaG (SPAdes) (version 2) | ecosystem: Host-associated > Plants > Roots > Rhizosphere >...
ATATTTGGCCACCTGTATGGCGTTGGTTCACCACGATAATCAAACCCTGTCCAAACAAATCCTCCCATCCAGTAAGGATTTTCACCAGCCAGCTTCCACCATGTTTCTGCGGTGCTGGCCCACCATGGCGCTGTAATATCCTGGTCAGGAACATAAGCCCTGATGCTATCTTTTTCATAAATACCTCTTGTGGTAACAGTGCTTCCCATTTCAGTTCCAACAATCGGTTGATCTGGATGATCACGATGATAATCAGCTACACCATACTGACGATAATTAAACCCACGAACCGGGATCACTTCATTTACTCCATTAAAAACATTGGCAACATCAGCTGCATAAGTGCATGTGCGACCCGGATCTAATTCTTTTTGTTTGGCTATAAATGTTTGTGCAATACGTTTTCCAAAGCTAGTAGTATGTATCCAGCCTTCCTCATTGCCTATTGACCAGAGAAAGATCGAAGGATGATTGCGATCACGCAAGATCATTCTTTCAAACTGATCCATATACTCAGGGCTGCTATTTAATAAACGGGTTTCATCCAATACCAACATACCTAAACTATCACATGCTTCTAATAATTCCGGAGTTGGAGGATTATGACTGGTACGATATGCATTTACTCCCATATTTTTTAAAAGTCTTATCCTATAATATTGCAAATAATCTGGCAATGCGCTTCCCACACCTGCATGATCCTGGTGGTTATTAACGCCATAGATCTTTACATGTTTCCCATTCAGGAAAAATCCTTCGTTACCATCAAATCGCAATGTTCTTATCCCAAAATTATCTTTTACAACATCAATAATTTTGTTTCCAGATCTTACAACAGATATCACTCTATATAAATAAGGATCTTCCAATGACCATAGTCTTGGATCGCTTAATGTGATCTTGTGTTTGATCGTTCCTTTTGCATTTATTGATAATGAAATCGGTTGTTCTTTCGTTTGTGCCAGTTGTTTTCCATCACGATCAGTGATATATGAATAAACAGTACAATTGGCTGAAGAAAAATTTTTATTCTCTACAGTCGTTTCAATATTAATAGTTGCGCTATTGCTTTGTACATCAGCATGAACAAATAAACCCCCGGCAGGAATATGAAGATTATCATATTGATTTAACCAAACATGGCGATAGATACCTGCGCCTTCATAAAACCATCCTTCATATTGCGTAGCATCTACTCTTACTACTAATACATTATCACGATCAAATCGAATAAAATCTGTAACATCATAAGATGCGCCGATATAACCACTCATATTATTACCGACAAAAAAACCATTGATCCAGATATTGGCATTTCTGAAAATCCCATCAAATTGAATTTGAAAACGAGTGCCGGAATCAGCACTTGAAATAGTAAAATGTTTACGATACCAACCAATGCTGGTTTCAGGAAACAATCCACCAACAGGTTTATAACCGTGAGAGTCCACATCACGATTATCTACATTTACAAAAGGCAACTCAACTCCCCAGTCATGTGGGAGATCCAATGTTCTCCATGCGCTATCTCTGAAACGAGGATCAATCGCTGTACCGAAGGCACCGCCAGATTTAGAAAAAATTGTAGTGATACTGTAATTAAAATCTTTTTCAGGATTGGCTGCATGACCCAGCTTAAACTTCCAGTTATCATCAAGGCTTATTTTTTTTCTAACCGTTGATTGGCCCTGGCAGAATAATGTAAATAGAAAAAGAATGATTGCGAATAAATATCCTTGTATTTTCTTCATGCAGTTGGTTTTTAAAAAAAATACTAAAATAGCTTCGGGGCCCGAGAATAAGGCAGCTTAAAAAATTGGAAGATTTTTTTGGTAATCCCAAAAGGCCGAAGTTCGAACTTTTTAGTTAATGATCTAATTTCTATAAAGACGTTTGATTAATCTGAAGTGTATTACCAAGGAAATAAAAATGGCCAGTCTATAAAAACTGGCCAAAATTCTCACTGGGTAGAACTACGCGACATTAAGTCGAACTTTTTTTAATGGGAATGAGCAGATAGGACGTTTTATTGAGGAAATATCGAAGGTTAAGAAGTTGATATCAATACAAAAAAGCTAAAGCTGCCTTGTCAAAATCAGTAAATGGACGATTTTGGCCGGACCCTATACAGGACAGCATCCATGAACCGGAATCAATATCCGGAGCAGCCGGTGTGCCGGGAATCAAGATAGCGCCAATAGTGGAAGCGCCTTCATTTACCGGTGAACCACCACAGCTCAGCGAACGGTTGAAAAAATCAGAATGACGGAAGCCAATGCAATGGCCGGCTTCATGCGTCATAATAGTTCCCAGGAAGTTGATGAACGTTGAGGAAGTGCCGCTGCCAATAGATTGTGCATTTACCTTAACTGTTCCAAACGGAGTTCCGTTACTGGGAAATCCGGCTGAAGCCAGGAAACTTCCATGACCATCAACATAATTGATATCGCCTTTTCCGGGAGCTGCAATTACAAATGAAAGTTTAGTAAGGCCCAGGGCATTATACCTGTCCCTGACTATTGCCAGGGCTTGATTATATCCGGGTTTGTTAGCAAGTTTTTGACTAAGACTTAAAGAGATCGTTCTCGGTAAGCCCGTTACAAGGTTGGTCGTATGATACTGTTCTTCAGTTCCAGCTCTTAATGTCTGGTTGGCCGGGCTACTATTCAAATATTCGGAAGTAAGAATGATATCGCCTTCAACTAGATATCCTTCATCTACTTTTTGAATGTTGTCGACACCAAATCCGGCAGCGTAGACTTGGTCTTTAACCGCTTGTGAGATGATTTCTCCCTCAGCAGTTTTTGCGTCCTTTTTACAAGCGGCTAACGTCACAATTCCACCCAGGAATAGTACTGCAAGAGATTTAATGCATTTCATGATTTCTCGTTTTCGTTTAAAATTTAGATTAGATGATATTTCATTAATAAAAACGGCTACGAACCAGGTGGGGTTTGTAGAAATAAATTATTTAAAATATTTTTTTACACTGTTATATCGAAAAAAAAAATCCAATGGATGCGTTCATTTTTAGCAATCGCAGATTTGTTTTCAAAGAACATACCCTGCGATTTAGATCGCAGGGTAAATGCCCAACTGATCTGTTACCTGGAGAAAAAAACTTGTGATTGCTGAGTGCTATTTTGTTATCCTCAAATATTGGGTTGGTCGACCCGATATTGTGTAGACTTGGCAGGAAACGTTTCGAGCCTTAACGCTTTTTTCCTTCTTCATATTATATCAGAATTATTGATCGCTTGACTCATCATCAAATGTTATAATAGTGCGTTTTGTTTTCAGCAGGTTCATTATAGTATCAGGATTTATTCTCTGCAGTTCAACTTTAATTTGTTTTTGCTTGATGTTTCCTTCCAGGCACCAATCGCTTTTATTGTTATTTTCTGTGTAGTTAAAATTCAGTGAAGAGGTGTCACCATGGTTAAAAGGGTGTAAGGTCAAGTTGTGATTTAAGTCATCCTGCTCGATCATATATGTTTGAGTTACGCCTGGTTTCATGGTTCCTATTGTTACAAATCTTTTTCCATCGTTTATCCTTTCGCTCCAGAATCGCCAGCAAATGGTATCATTTTCAATTAATCTGAGCGTATCATTATTAACTATGTAATTTTTTACTAAAGAATATTTTCTTGAATGGTTGGTAGTCTCTCTGTTTGCGTATACATTATAGGCGAACCGGGCATTTAATATGAATGAAGAACAGATAAAGATCATTGCAATTATCTTAAGTATCCTGATTGTAAGATTTTTATCGGGCACATAAATATTTTGATACAGGGTAACTGACTGTTTCGTAAAAAAGAACTGAACTAATTGCCTGACATAAGGGATTAATAAAAATAAAGCAAGAAGAAGAATATAAAAAGATGTGATCAGTACGCCAATCTGGTAAGTATAGTTCAGAACGATCACATTGAGCATTACAGATATAATAATGAGCAGGCCGGCAACACGAGTGCGGTTGAACAAGATCAAAACGGCTCCTGACAGTTCAAAAAACCCGGTGAATACCTGGTAGGGTTTTCCATATCCAAAAGTCGTCCATAACAAATCAAACGGCCTCAGATCTCCCAGCGATCTATGCAGATCGATGAACGATGGAGAGTTCATTTGCACCGGGAACAACTTTAGAACTCCATAAGCAAAGGTGATACAGGACAGAATCATGATACCGAATTGCGAGAACCAATAATGCAGCTTATCATAGTTCGGCCTTGTTTTATCAACGACCATCCATGCTACAGAGACACAACAGGTCAACAGCAAATAAACAATGTCCCTGATGGTATGCAAAGCTCCGGAAAATGTTGTCCAGGTCTGAGGTATATAATTGAAATGAAAAATGTGGTTGTTAAGCCAAAGGCATGGCTTTACAAATATTTTTTCACCCAATCTCCAAATAATCAAAGAGCCACCAAACAAGTTACCCCAAAAATTTTCTGAGAGCATTTGTAGCGTAAGAAACACAAAAAAAAATCTGAATGAAGTTTTTTGCCAGGTTGTCCACGTATGATCGTTGTTAACCTCCATACTCTTTTTTCAATTTCAGGCAAATCGGAGTTTATGATTTAAGAGTTGCTCTTCACTTTTAGGTTAACTCTTCGGACTTAAATAGGTTTTATTTACATTGAGAGATCGAGAAACATCGATTAAAGGTTACATAAGGCTGTTTGTTATATATTTTGTTTTAAGAACTCTGTGGTTACTATTCTCGCAAATTCGCCATTCAAACTTGCGAGTGCAGTTTCGTGTATAAGCTCGGCAGGATAATTTTGTCCTTCCACACCTTTCTTATTGAAAGTAGCTGTTGCATCAGAAACAAGAAAAGTGTCAAATCCCAAATTTCCGGCCATTCTTGTAGTTGTTGATATGCAATGGTCGGTTGTTAAACCAACTATAACAAGTTTTGTGATCTTCAAATTGTCAAGTTGTTCTTTCAGGTCTGTCCCAATAAAAGCACTATTCACATTCTTTTTAATTATTAGTTCGCTACTTATTGGTTTAACCGGGTCTTTGAAGTCATTTCCTTCATTTGCTTCATTTAACAAAGAATCCGGATTGGATGAACAATGTTTGATGTGAAAGATCGGAAGATGATGCTTTCTCCAAAGTCTTAAAAGTTCACCCGCATTTTCTTCCGCATCCGGATTGTTTCTTTGTCCGCCCCAATATTCAATATTGTCAAAACCTTTTTGAATATCGACAAGTATCAATGCAGGCCTGTCTGTTCTTGAAATACTCATATTAAAGCAATTGTTCAAAATATCCACCAATCCCATTTTCTTTATCTACAAACTGCAGTTCTAAGATCCAGTACCGTTGATTACCATCTACATCAGGCAGGAATATATCATTATGATTTTCCGGGTGAATATCCAGTTCCGGGCTTTGAGGGTCCGCTGGTTGTTCATGAGGATACTTTCCGACAATATGTCCAGCAATTTCTCCTCCAAATTCCCAACCATATTCTTTTGCTTTTTTAACAACATATTGAAACAGTTCCGATGCTTTTAATGCTGTTTGTTGTTGATACCATTCTTTTATTTCATACCATGCCGATTCAACATTTTCTTTCAGCTTTATCTTTTGAGCATCATTTCCTAATACGTAAGTTCTGCCGATGTCTGCTTCGTAGTCTTCTACTATTGGACCCAAATCAATAAACAGAATATCGTCTTTCTGTATTATACGGTTTGGTGGGTTATCAGGATAAATTGCCAAAGTATTTTTTCCGCTTCTCACAATTTTCTTGTGCCAATGTTTTTCTATCCTAAATTTTTTTAAGGCCAAATCACAAATCTCCGAATTCAGTTGCTCCTCTGATTTTCCCGCAATAATTAAATTGTTTTCTTCAATTGCCTTGAATAATTGAATGGAGATATTTTGTGCGTTAATCAGTTTTTCTCTTGTCATTGTCTTATTTACCACAAAATAAAAGAGACAATACGGATTGAAAGTTAATCTACATTAACCCGACCTAGTTTTTTCTTTAAAGTACTTAAAAATTGAGGGGTGACACCTAAATAAGAGGCAATGTCTTTTTGAGCGAACCGTTTTTCGGCGTATGGTTTCTTCTTTAGAAACAAAAGATATCGTTCTTCTGCTGAGGCAGATAAAGCCTGGTTTATTTGTTCTCTTTGAGTAATGTATGCATTTTGAAAAAGTATCCGGAAAAACCGTTCGAACTTTGGAATTTTTTGATAGAGCAGTTCCAGATCAGTTTTACCTATTTGTAAAATGTCTGTATCCTCTATCGCCTTAATGTTCGATTTTGATGCGGTTTGAGTTAAAAGGCTGTACAGATCATCCGCCCACCATTCTTCAATAGAGAAATCTATAATATGCTCAAATCCATTTTCATCCAGGTAATATGTTTTTAAGCAACCCTTGATTACAAAAGATTCATATTTACATATATCTCCCTCACGAAGCAAAAATTCTCCATTCGCTAAAAATTTTGATTTTAACAATGAAGTGAAAAATTTTACTTCTTCTGCAGCTAAGGAAATATGTCTTGAGATGCTGGAGATCAAAAGGTCAAAGCTCATATTACAATAAGTCCGAGGTTCTTTAATTATTTACAAAAACTTCTAATTGTTTTTAATTATGTAGTTCCGACAGGCCAAAGTTCGAACTTTTTGGTTGAAGATTTATTACTAATAATTGGCTTTGAAAGTTTTTTTAAGCTTTCACGGAGTTATAAACGTGGATAGCATTGGGATCAAAAAGGTTTCAGTTAGAATTTATAATAAATTAGATGATTAAAGATTATATTGAAAGTCTGCTATCTCCGGTTATGAATGAACGGTTAATTCAACAACTACAAAAAATCGATAATTTTTCTGATGAAGAAATCGATATGCTTCAAAGCAAACTGATAGATAAATTTATCGGGAAGGGGGATCATTTCCTTCATTTAGGCCAGGTAAGCCGACATGTTGCTTTTATTGATACAGGTCTCATGATGCATTATAGTCTGCATGATGGTATTGAAATACCCTGTAATTTTTCATTGGAAGGTGACTGGATGGGTAGTCTCAAAAGTTTTACGACTGGTTCACCAACGGATGTTGCCATCAAGGCATTGGAAGATACATGGATCCGGGAGATATCCGGTGATCATTTGCAACAATTATTTCTTTCATCTCCCCGCTGGCTACTGTTTAAAAATCACCTGGTTCAGCTCGTGTTTTTTAATATTACGCAGCATAATGCAGATCTCGCCATGCTCGACGCAAAGGCTCGCTATTACAAATTCATGCGGGAAAAACCAGAATTGATTAACCGGATTCCACAATATTATATCGCTGCCTACCTCGGTATCAAACCTCAATCCCTCAGCCGCATCAGAAAAGAGAGATAAATCCGGTTCTTAACAAATGTGAACGGATTTGGCATCCTGATATTTCAGTTTTGTGTTTCAATAATCAAAAAAATAAATTATGAAACACAAAAAATCATTTACTCTTCTTGAGAAAATTAATATCAATAACTCTACACAATGGATACTTGTTCGGGGTAAAAATATTGATGCTCCTTTGTTAATCCATGTTCAACAAGGGCCTGGTCTGCCTATGATTTCTGAAGCAAACGAAATGGAAAAACTTTTGCACCTGGAGAATAATTTCCTCGTTGCTTATTGGGATCAACGTGGTTGCGGTAAGTCATTCAGCAAAGACGTTCTCCCAGAAACCATTAATCTCGGACAAATGGCAGATGATGTCATCACCTGCACGAAATATCTGCTGGAAAAATATAATAAGAACAAAGCGATCATTGCAGGTTATTCGATCGGTGCTACCATCAGCCTGATGGCAGCAGCAAAAGACAGCAGCATATTCACGGCAATATTCGCAACCGGAACAGACGTAGACATTCCGTATGCCGATCATTATGTTTTGGACTTTGCCATGGATAAGGCGGTTACAGGGAATAATGAAAAACTGATAAAAGAAATCAACAAATTGAAGCGCCAACCAATTGTTGAAACAAAAAGGTTTCAGCAAAGGGCTAAGATCTTAACCAATCTTGGTGGTATCAAAGCAGACAGTAACTACAACAGTTTAGTTTTAAGTTCAGTTAAAAATATCCTGTTTTCACGCTACTATGGAATCGGAGGTTTGGTAAAAACGATAAAAGGGATGGCGTTTTGCCAAAATGCATTGCTTCCGGAACTGAGCAGTCTTAACCTCTTTCAAAAAGTGAAAAAAGTTTCTGTTCCCGTTCATTTCATCCAGGGAAGTTTAGATGCAATTGCCCCACTGGCGAAGGGCAAGGCATATTATGAGCAGTTGGAGACAGCAGATAAAAGTTTCACAGTATTTGAAAAGTCGGCCCATATGCCGCAGTATGAAGAATCAGAAAAATTTTCCAACCTGATTACATCATTTTTAAACTATGTAAAATGAAAAATATTTTAATAAGTAATGAAATACAAACCTCCGTCTTCTTTTGTAACTCTAAGGAAGTTAAAGTACATGCTGTTCAGACCGGCTTGATCTCTGTGAAAGAAAACTTTTTGAATCAAAAGGGAAAGGGGTTCATGAGTAAATTAAATATTGTATTTGGCAATACTTATGCTGACTTTATGCCAATTTGGGTATGGGTTATTGAACATCCCGAAGGAATTATAGTAGTAGATACAGGTGATGTTAAAGAATCCGGTTACAAGGTTTTCTATAAAAATGAAACGCTTGGTGCAAAGTTTAGATTAAAAGTCATGTCCAATAAGCGGAACATCAATAAACAGGATGAATTAGATGCACAATTATCCAGGCTTGGAATCAGGCCGGAGCAGGTTTCCAAAGTTGTATTAACACATTTACACGGTGACCATACCGACGGGCTAAAATTTTTTCCGGAAAATGAAATTATTGTTAACGAAGCTGAATATAGAAAACCTTATGGCAATTTGGCAACCACTTATCCCAAATGGTTTAATCCGACATTGGTAAGTTTTTTGAAAGACAGGATCGATTTTTTTGATAGTGCATATCCTGTTACAAAATCAGAAGACGTATTATTAATACCTACACCGGGCCACACCTATCATCATGCGTCGGTATTATTAAAAACTGATAACGGGCATATTTTATTTGCTGGCGATACATCTTATAAGCATCAGCAATTGCTGGATAATAAGTTTGCCGGAGCCAACATAGATTTTGTTCAAACGCAAAAAACTTACAATACTATTTTGAGGTATGCAGAAAAATATCCGGTCATTTATTTGCCATCGCATGATGAAAATTCAGCAAACAGGTTAGTTAATAGGGAATATTTAATTAAGTAAAGGAGTGTTGTGGTAGCAAGAGTAAATGTAATAAGCCAGTGGACTGACAAATAACCGAATGCCCTCTGGATACTGAACATCATCAGGGCTACTCATTTAAATTCAAAAAAAACCAGTGAACCCAAGTTTAAAAGCCATTGTTTTAAAAACACCCCGACTCAAAGAAACATTGTCATTTTTTATTGACCAGCTCGGTTTTATTATAAAAGAATCTTCCCCTACTCATTTTGTCATTTATACTAAAGGAATCCGAATTTTATTCGTTGAATCGAATAACGACCTGGAAATAGAATTATATCTCACGCAAGAATCAGCCAAAGAGCTTTTCGTTCAGGAAGACCCTAATCATATCAAAATAATCGTTTCCTAAAAACTATTCTTACTAAGTTTGATGCGGATTTCAACTTCATCAAACTTGTAAAAAGTAGTCCCGACAGGCCGAAGTTCGAACTTTTTGGTTGAAGATTTAAAATCAATAATTGAAATTGATTGTCCTTAGAATCCTATCAGAACTTGTAAGTCGCTAAACCAAGAGGTTGAAGCTTGTTGCTCCAATGTTCAGTCCTGCAAATATCTTTGTTCGTTCGTTTTTCTAATTTTTACTTTTTAAAATATCATCTATCCATTTTGTAATTACATCGGCAACCTGCATTTCCTCACCCATATACATGTGATCCGTATTCTTAATCATTGTTGTAGTCACACTCCTTGGACGTTTTGGCTGTTTTTTAATACTCGTTTTAAGTAATTCCAATGTATTCTCGTTTCCAATATCATCATGAGTTCCATAAAATGCTAGGATGGGACAGTGTATTTTTGTAATGCCTGGATTAGCAATATGAACACCAAAAAAATCTTTATACTCCGCTAATTCGTTAGCAATGTCCATGAAAGTGGCTGCACTTATATAGGATGGAAAGGAACGTTTTGGGTCTTTAATAAGCTCTTCTCCTTTGTTGTCAAATAGTAGGGGAACCGCTTGGACATATTGCGACGAATCAATTGGTGGAGAAGGGTCAACAGATCCGGACGCCAATACTATTCCAATCACACGATTATCCTGTTTTTCAGCTTGAAAATTGCGAACTGCTGCCGCCCCAGCACTATGTCCAACTAATATAATTTTTTTAAACCCTTTTGATTCAACAAAATCAATCCACGCAGAAATATCTTTTGTTTGATCGCTTGCTATACCCCAATAACCACCTCCTCTTACACGTTTATCGTTCCTATACCCTTGAACATTTGCAAGATCGTGCATACGGGTATTGACCGAGATACACATATAGCCCCTTTCCGCGAATGCTCTTCCAATAGTAATATAACTGGGAGAATAAAAATTTACTCCCCAACCATGCACCCAAATAATAGCTATAGGTTTCGCTAATTCTTTTTTAGTATGAAATAGTAAACCAGCGTTGAAAACAGTATCATTTGACATGGCATAAACCACCTCTTCGGGAAGCGTTGCTTCGGGGAATTTAAATTTGCCTTGTCCGAACGAATCAAAGGCTATTGTTAATGCGAAAATTATAACTATAGTTTTGGCTTTCATATCTTTTGATTTTAATAGCAAAAGAATTCAAATAGTTTAAGTAAGTATTGAACAATTGTAACATCAGGATTTTTGAAGCAGCATTCGCAGAGCATTTGCTGTATATCCTGTTTCTTCTAATACAATACGTGACATTTGACTTTGATCGGAGAAGCCACATTCATAAGAGATTTCAGCAAGAGATTTATTGGTAGAAATAAGGCAGTATAACAGGTTGCTCATTCGGGAATAGTGTCTGTATTTTATGGCAGATATAGAATGGTGTTTTTTGAAGCTCCGGGACAAGTGTACCCTACTGATCTTTATTTGCTGCGATATACGGCCTATCGTTTCACCGTCCAAAGAATAGTGTTTCAGTAATTCTGCAACAGATTGTAACCATGCAGGAGATGTATTTTGTCGTGTTTTTTTCAGTGTCTCAAGTGATTGAATAAATATATTCACCTGTGCTTGAAGTTGTTTATCATTTTTCGCAGATTTGATGGAATACCATAATTTATAAACGCTGAAACTCATTCTGGGATCTTCAAACCATTCCAGGTTGTGCAGGCTTTCAGGTAATGAATAATTTTTTTTAAAATTGATCGCTAATAAGCTTACTCCTTTATTACCAAAGACATTTTCATGCACGGCATGATTTGGTTTTATCACTACACTATTTCTTTTGGCTTCTACACTACCATTCTTTGATCTTTCAATCAGGCTGCCCTCAAGCACAATACCGATCTTTGATTCATCATCAACATGTGGCGGCATATACAAACTAGCTTCGTATGAAACATGCGTTATAGCACAATAGTCGAATTCAAAACTTCGAATGACCTTCATGTGTTGCTAATTTGGAGATACAAAGCCTGTCATATGGGACAAGAATTTTTTTTTCAACTCCTCACAATTATCTCTTAAAACATATCAGAAATTTGTAGTCCCGACAGGAATCGAACCTGTATCAAAAGTTTAGGAAACTTCTATTCTATCCATTGAACTACGGGACCAAAAAGTCAGGCGGCAAAAATAACAGATTTACTGTTTATCTTTCAGGAGTAAATAAACTATCATGAAAAAAATTTGCTTTGCCTTACTCATCGTCTTTGTATCCTTTAATTGTATCGCACAATCAAATCAAAAAGTCTTGCTGAACCATATCGCTGTTTATGTCGTTGATCTTAAAATAAGTACTGCTTTTTATAAAGATATTGTTGGTCTTGACACAATCCCAGAACCATTTCATGATGGCCGTCACACCTGGTTCAGTGTAGGTGTAAAAAGTCATTTGCATGTTATATCAGGTGCGACTGCAAAAACAGCACATGATAAAAATGCACACCTTTGCTTTTCGGTGGCTTCTGTTCCTGAATTTGTCAAAGTATTAGAAAAAAATAAGGTTGAATATGAGAATTGGGCCGGCGAAAAGATGGCCATAACAAACCGTGTTGATGGAGTAAAACAAATTTATTTTAAAGATCCAGACGGATATTGGATCGAGATCAATGATGCAAAAGAGTAATTTCAATAATTAGTAATTGGGAATTAGTATATAATATGGCTAATTCGCATCTATTTCGACCTTTAAACCCAATTCCAAATTCTCAATTACCAATCCCTGTCAGCCACCTATCTTTGCAGTCCTCAAAAAGTGAAGTATGAAGTTTTATAACCTGCTTATTAAATACCGCCTGCAACTGGGTATTGCATTGATGATCATTGGTGGTGTTACCAATTATTTTTCAGGTTTCTGGCCAGCCTTTCCTTTATATTTTGTTGGTCTTATTCTTGTGCTCGGACATTTTTTCTTTGGCCCATTACGGCTGATACAGGAATACCTTGAATCCGGCGATATGGATGGTGCGGAAAGAGTTCTTAATACAATAAAGTTCCCCGGTCTTTTGTATAAACCTATTCGTTCTGCTTATTATACATTGAAAGGAAATGTGGCGATGATGAAACAGGATTATGATGGCGCTGAAAAAATGATGAAAAAAGGATTGGATCTTGGAATGCCGATGAAAGAAGCTGAAGGTGCAAGTATGCTGCAGATGGGAATGCTTGCAATGCAGAGAAATGATATGAAGCAAGCGGAAAGTTATATTCGCCAGGCAATACGAAAAGGATTACCGGATAAAGAAAATGAAGCAGCTGCTTATTTGCAAATGTGCAGTATCATGATGAATAAAAGAGAGTTTCGTGCTGCTAAAGATTTTTTTAGCAGGGCAAAAAAATTAAAACCTACCACGAAGCAAATTGTTGACCAGATAAAGCAATTGGAAAAATATATTACAAGAATACCGGGGTAATTCAGAACCAGGATCAATAGGGTTTAAAAAGATTATGAGGAAATCGGAATGATTTCCTTTTTTTTATGCTTAACGCTAACCAGTAACTTTGATTCATGTCATTTATAAAGGAAAAATTAGAAAATAAATTTCGGGAAGAGTACGAAAGATTGAATGAAATGCAGCGTTTGGCTGTTGATACAATTGAGGGACCGGTAATGGTAATTGCGGGACCGGGTACAGGCAAAACGCAAATACTTGCCAGTCGTGTCGGAAAAATTTTATTGGAAACGGATGCACAACCTGAAAATATTCTTTGCCTTACTTATACGGATGCCGGTGTTGTTGCCATGCGAAAAAGGTTATTACATTTTATCGGTTCGGATGCATACAAAGTGAATATTTATACTTTCCATGCTTTTTGTAATGATGTGATACAGGAAAATCTTTCGTTGTTTGAGAAAACAGCACTTGATCCAATCTCCGACCTGGAAAGAATTGAATTATTCAAAGAGCTCATTGATTCATTTCCAAAAAATCATCCGCTGAAACGTTATCGGGGTGATGTCTATTTTGAGATCAATAATCTGCAGCAACTCTTCAGTGCCATGAAAAGAGAAGGGTGGACACCTGCTTATATCAATGAAAAAATTGATGAATACGTTGCTGATCTTGCTACCCGTGATGAATTCATTTACAAAAGAAAATTTAAAGAGTTCAATGCCGGTGATCTGAAGAAAGACAAGATAGAAGAAGAAAAAGAAAAAAAAGAGAAGCTGCGGGCCGCTGTTAATGAGTTCGATCGTTTCCAGCAAATGATGCGGAAAAGAAATCGTTATGATTTTGATGATATGATCAATTGGGTGATAAAAGCTTTTGAAGAAAATAAAAATCTGCTCTCCACTTACCAGGAAAAATTTCTTTACATATTGGTGGATGAATACCAGGATACAAGTGGTACTCAAAACCGAATTGTCAGTTTGCTTATTAATTACTGGGAAAAACCAAATGTATTTGTCGTGGGAGATGATGATCAAAGCATTTATCGTTTCCAGGGTGCAAACGTGGAGAACATGATAAATTTTGCCGATAGTTATAAAAAAGATCTGATGACGGTGGTGCTCACTAATAATTATCGTTCTACTCAACCCATTCTGGATATTTCAAAGACATTGATAGATAAGAATGCTGAAAGACTGGTAGAAAAATTACCAGGACTTAGCAAAGACCTGAGATCATCGCATCATTATATTAGCACATTAACTCATTTACCTGTTATTAAAGAATATGAAACGCAACGACAGGAAATGATCGATATCACTTTGCAGGTACAAAAATTGTTGTCGGATGAAATTCCTGCCGGGGAGATCGCAATCATTTATAAAGAAAATAAATATGGCGTGGAGTTAGCGCAATATTTGAAACTTAAAAACATTCCTGTTTATACAAAACGAAACATTAATATTCTTGAGCTTCCGCTGGCGCAAAAAATTATTTCTATCATAAAGTACCTCGCTGCCGAACACGATGTGCCTTATGGTGGCGATGAGATGCTTTTTGAGATCTTACATTTTGACTGGTTCCACATTCCTGCAGTAGAGATAGCCAAATTGAGCGTAGAGAATTCTGAAAAAAGATATGATGAGAAAACTTCTTTGCGAAGACTGTTACATGAAAAGTCGAACGCAGTACCAAAAGATCTGTTTAGCATTACCATTCATGAAGGCCTAAAGAAAGCATCTTTTATACTGGAGAAACTGATCGCGGATGTTCCTAATGTTACACTTCAGCATTTATTTGAAAATATCATCCGCGAAACTGGTATCCTAAGTTATATCATGCAAAGCCCCGATAAGCATTGGCAATTACAAATTCTTACCGGCCTATTTGATTTTGTAAAGGAAGAAACCCGGCGCAATGCTTCAATGAAATTGCAACAGTTGGTAAACATCATTGACCTGATGGAGAAAGAAGAACTTTCATTGCCATTGGTACAGGTAAGCGGAAGTGATAAAGGCGTAAATTTATTGACGGCCCATGGCTCTAAAGGATTGGAATTTGAATATGTTTTTTTTGCTGGCTGTAATGCTTCGTTCTGGGAAAAGAAACGTAAACCCGGTGGTGGTTATAGTTTACCGGATACAATGTTTTCTTCTCAGCCCAAATCAAAAGATGAAGAGGAACTGCGCCGTTTATTTTATGTAGCATTAACAAGAGCGGAAAAACATCTTTTTATTTCTTTCAGTCGTTTTAAAAATGATGGAAAGGACCTGGAACCATCTATGTTCATTGCAGAAATACTGGACCGGCATATATTACCAGCAGAAAAAGTTTTTATCAGTGAAGAGATCTTATCTGAATTCAGCGTCTTACAATTTGGAGAAGCCGAAGCTCCGGAAATTGAGAAGATAGAAAAAGATCTTGTCGATCGTTTATTGGACAAGTTTGTAATGAACGTAACTGCATTAAACAATTATCTTAAATGTCCATTGGAATTTTATTTTAAGAACCTGATCCGCATTCCTTCGCCAAAAAATGAAGCAACTGAATTTGGCTCTGCGGTTCACTATGCATTAGAGCAATTATTCAGAAAAATGCAGGACGGAGGGAAAGAACAATTTCATTCAAAAGAAACTTTTATTACAGATTTTGAATGGTACCTGCATCGTCATCGCGAAAGCTTTACACAAGAACAATTTAACCGCCGGCTTGAATATGGACAGGAAGTATTGAATAATTATTACGATAAACGTATTAGCGGTTTTAATAAAATAGTTGCGATTGAAAGAAACATCCGAAATGTTGTTGTAAAAGGAATTCCCATAAAAGGGAAACTGGATAAACTTGAATTCGATGGCAAGTCAGTAAATGTGGTTGATTATAAAACCGGCGATCCTGATAAAGCAATTCCAAAACTAAAAGGCCCATCAGATAAAGAACCAAATGGCGGAGATTACTGGAGGCAAGGCGTTTTTTATAAAATTCTCGTTGATAATTATGAACAAAAAAGCTGGAGAGTTGTCAGCACTGAATTTGATTTTATCGAACCTGATAAAAAGAAAAATTACAGGAAAGAAAAATTAGTCATTAACCCAGCTGATATCGAAACCGTGACCCAACAAATAATGATGGTATGGCAAAAGATCCAGGATCGGGAATTTTATATTGGTTGTGGCAAACCAGATTGCCATTGGTGCAATTTTGTTAAAACAAATAACCTTGCAGTAGCATTACATCAAATAGAAGAAGAGGAGAACCAGGATTAACACGATTTTCAGGGATTATTATGAAACCCTGGAGAGCCTTTAAACATAAACAGGTTAAGTTTGCAGCCGAAGAAATTTATTGAATGAAAAGAATTCTCCTTTGTTTCCTCATAATTATTTCAATCCTGAAAATCGTGGTTCTGACTGGCTGCGCAAATATGATACCACCTACCGGCGGCGACAGGGATTCACTTCCTCCCCTGCTAATAAAAGCGTCACCCCCTGATTCAAGCAAAGGTTTTAATACCCGAACTATCACTTTTACTTTTGATGAGTTTATCGAACAACCACAGGACATTTTTAAAAATCTTCTTGTTTCGCCTACGCCTTCTATCCCTCCTAATGTGGAAACAAAATTAAGGACACTTACTGTCAAGATCAAAGACACACTTGAACCCAACACAACTTATTATTACAATTTTGGCGATGCGATAAAAGATGTTAATGAGGGAAACGTGTTACATAATTTTTCTTACATCTTCACTACTGGCAATATATTAGATACGCTTCAACTTTCGGGTAAAGTTTTACTTGCTGAAACCGGTGGAGTCGATAGTACTTTGTTTGTTATGCTCTACAAAAGCGGAGTAGATTCTGCAGTTATAAAAGACCGGCCACGTTATATTGCCAGGCTTGATAGTAAGGGTAATTTCCGGTTTTTATATTTGCCATCGGGCACCTATTATATATATGTAATGGATGAGAGGAAACTATACTCTGAACAATCACTTTTTGGATTCAGAGATAGTGCAGTTGAAATAAAACCTAATGCTACACCCGTTACTATATATGCATTTGTAGAAAAGAAAGGGCAGCCACCACCAGCAACTATAAATTTTACGGGGAGAAATCAGCCAGGTGCAAAACCTGATGAAAGAAGATTAAGGTTTTCAAGTAGTGGAAATATGCAGGATCTTCTTGGAGATTTTTATTTAAGCTTTGAACGTCCGTTACGTAATCTTGATACAACAAAACTGCAAGTAAGCACAGATTCAACTTTTAACCCTGTATCCTCAAGCTGGGAAATTGATAGCCTGAAAAAAAGACTTACTTTAAAAACTACATGGAAAGAAAATACTCGCTACAATTTAATACTCGATAAAGATTTTGCAGAAGATACTACCGGGCGAAAACTACTTAAGACTGATACGCTGAATTTCACAACAAGAAAACAAGCCGATTATGGTTCTCTAAAACTCATTTTTACTAATATTGATCTTTCAAAGAACCCTGTATTGCAGGTTTCCCAAAATGGAGCTGTAGTAAAAACATTGCCCTTAAGCGCTGCTGAACTTTATCAACCTTTATTTAATCCCGGTGAATATGACCTCAGCATTCTTTACGATGAAAATAAAAATGGGCATTGGGATCCGGGTAAATTTTTCGGAGGAAAAAAACAACCTGAATTAGTTAAGCCCCTCAATAAAAAGATAAACGTCCGTTCTAATTGGGACAATGAGTTTGAAATAACATTGTAAAAGTACAAAGCACAAGAAATCAAGTTTGCATCTTGTACCTTGTGCCTTGATTTTTATACCTTCGCTCTATGCAATTTTCCTCTCAACTTCTTGAAAATGCTGTCAACGAATTTGCTAAACTTCCGGGTATTGGTAAAAAAACTGCGTTGCGATTAGTCCTTCATTTATTAAAGCAGGAAGAAAATAATGTACAGCAGTTCAGCGAAGTGATCGCTAAAATGCGCAATGAAATAAAATTTTGCCAGCGCTGTTACAATGTAGCTGATGGAGACATCTGTTCGATCTGCGCCAACAGTATGCGTAAGCAGGAAACTATTTGTGTTGTTGAAAATATCCGCGATGTAATTGCCATCGAAAGCACCCAGCAATTCAACGGCACATACCATGTCCTCGGTGGTATCATTTCGCCGCTCGATGGTGTCGGCCCTGATCAGCTCAATATAGAATCACTCATCAACCGGGTACAAAAAGAAAAAACGGAAGAGATCATTTTTGCATTGAATCCAAACATACAAGGCGATACTACCATTTATTATATACAAAAGAAGTTACAGAATACGAATATTCAGATCACTACAATTGCAAGGGGTATAGCATTCGGCGGCGAACTTGAATATGCCGACGAAATGACTCTTGCCCGCAGTCTTCAGAATCGTTTGCCAATTGAGAAGTACGTAAGCAAATAGCCCTACATAAGTTTTGCCTTTTATACTGATAGTCTTTATCTTTGCACAACAGGCGGATTTGTTTATTGTTCGGCCTTTACGGAACTAATAAACGCAAAGAAACTTCACTTACTGTTTCCCAACGTTTATATGGTTCAAAGATTTTTAATTATGTAGTCAGCTGTATTGCTACTATGAAGCTTTTGTTGCGACGCTCCGTTCATTATTCGTAATTCTTATGAGCATACTCGCAGCTCAAGGCTCATAGCTCACAGCCCAAAGCTTTGAATATGGATATTAAAAACGAGCTCGAAAAACGCATTCTCATCATCGATGGTGCCATGGGCACTATGATACAGCGTTATAAACTGGCCGAAGAGGATTATCGTGGCGAAAGATTTAAAGACTGGCCCTCTGATCTCAAAGGCAATAATGATCTGCTTAGCCTTACACAACCGCATATCGTTAAAGAGATACATAAACAATATCTCGAAGCCGGCGCTGACATCATTGAAACAAACACTT